>ERZ1034755.418-NODE-418-length-14207-cov-12.067128_pt1 | contig 14207 bp, 10 predicted proteins | sample MGYA00520596_ERZ1034755 | MGnify/ENA primary metagenome ERZ1034755 (study PRJEB33766, sample SAMN09781701) | gut metagenome | biome: gut microbiome | host: Homo sapiens | place: Madagascar | study: EMG produced TPA metagenomics assembly of the PRJNA485056 data... | reverse complement strand
CTTTAAAATAATCTGCATAGTCTTCATTGTATGCAGCAGAAATTCCTTCTATCATCTTTTGTATTGCAAAACTTTGTGTTGAAGAAGGAACATAACCAGAATCGTCTACCACATTATCCTTTTTTACCCAAGCAGGAATACCCTTTTTCAAACTTAAAGTAACCATCGGCGCAAAAGAGCCATTAGGCACACTAAGCGTAATAGCATAAGGTTTTGTTGGTTGCATGGAAAAATCTCCTATAGCTGAAGAAGATGCCTTTGACACGCCAACAACCTTGTAACTATCTGGTTCTACCTGATAATTGTCCTTATCCAATATATAGGTATCATCTACAAAAATATTGGAATAATCCACACCAATTGCAAATTGCAAAGAAATAGCACTTCTATCTAATGAAATTTCGTCTAAATCCAAATAGTTCTTCATCGTCTTGATTCTTCGAGCATTTGTATAGTCAGAAATGATGGCACAAGCATTTTTATCATCCAAGGACCAACTTTCTGAAGATAAGAAACATTTGTTTTTCAGACCTGGTAAGTTATCTACTTTGAAATCTGCATATAGAGTTTTAAGTGCATCTCTATTACCTGTAATCACAACATAAAAAGGACGTGGAGACTTACATACGAAAGGCTTGTCATTTCTGTCATAATAAAATCCATCAAACTTAGAAACAAACTGAAGTATTATAGTTGCCATCAAGTTGTTCTTAGACAAAGCCGTCAAGAAAGCATCTGTCGTAGCATTTTTGGCATTGTCCAACTGACTGTTCACGTCTGTAACAGAGTAAATACAATCAGAGAAAAGAACAGATATTACATTTTTCTTTGTCTCTTTCAATATATTCCTAAAAATTTGATTAACATCTGTCGAGCCCACATTACCCACCTTTATCTTAGCAGGATTGAGCATCTGAATAAAATCTATTGCACTTTGGTCTGCTTTATAAACTTGATTATTCACAAAATAGAAGTCAGTACTTTTACAATTATGATGTGAAGAAACTATCATCTTCCCAAGAACATCTTTAAATTCAGTATTTCCATTAACATAGCCATCCATACTGGCAGAATTTTCCATATAAAAATTCATCTGATAATTCTTCAAACTTGCTTTTGTATCCTTGTTTTTAAGGACAGCATTAGTACCATCCAATTTTGGATGTTCAGGAATAGGAGTTGGCTTTTTTATTGAAAATAATATTATTATAACAATTGCAATAATACCAATAAGTAAAGAAACTTTTTGCTTCATTATGCTCGAGGTTATATTTAGGTGACACATACGCTGTTTGTTCCCAAATATACAGCATAATAATACTAAGTTTTTAACGAACATAAAAAAGCGTGGGAACCGCCTGTCGTCTGTTCCACTGATAGAGGCCTTCGCATTGCCCGATACTGTTGAACAGACAACGTTAGAAGCCCACGCCGATATGATATACTCCACCACATGGAGTAATTCTACCTATAAACACATAGGTACAATACTCCATTGGCAGTGATATAATCACACCCGAGGACACCTACCGTTGCTAAGTCCATGACAGTATCTGAAAGTTGCGAAGTTTCTATCAGTCGTGAACAAAGCGCCAAGTATGCGCCTTAAATATGTCGTGCCTCTACACCCTAATCGCCAATTATACAAAGTTTTAAGCTCATATAAAGGCTCGGTATAAAACGAGGCTTTTATCTATGGAATCAAAGCTATAAGCACTTATCTTCCAATAACTGCCCACAAATTTAGCAATTAATATTGAAACAACAAAAACTTTCTGCAAAAAAATGTCTATGCTGACAGATTTAAAAAGTTATATAATTACCATGGTTCATAATTACTGCATTGTTGTGCAATGTGTAATAAACACAAAATCCCATCTATCCTGCAAGACAGATTAATCATCCATTACTGATAGACATTTTTAGATAGAGGGTCCGACATGGGTACTTAAAGCACTGTCTTTAGATACTTTTTTACCACATAAGACTTTAATGCCTAATGCAAGTACTTGCTTTTGATACTGAAAGTACTTGTGATTTGCAGAAATAGCATGACACATTCTCTAATATGCTTAGCGAAAATGAAGTATTCAACTTGGCATCAATGTATTAGTAATTTTCAGTGTCCCTCTGCACAGAGCGGAGACGGCACAACACACCCATAAATTTTTCTTTACTTTTCCCTTACTGGGATTTCGATATTTTCAACTGATTTCTATTTGTGCGTGAATATGGGAAATATAAAGTAAAACTCTAACAATCTGAGAATCAAATTGTTATATTTTCAACGCTTCAAATTAGATTTTATTATGTCCTCATGTCGTACGACATAAGACTTTATAGTTGTACGACTTGAGCGCTCAAGTCGTACAACATGAGGGTGTATTGTCGTACAACATGAACATGTATAGTCGTACAACAATAGAATTTTATTTTGTGGAAAATGATAAAAAGAGGAAGCTACTTTTACAAAAATCCATATTTTCACTTACAGATTACCCAAAAACAAGTAGGCAAAATCTGGGAATAAATAATGACAGGGAATAGCCTTTCTCTTTCATTTATCTTTGCATCATGCGAAGTTTGGAGCATCACACCTCACTCCTATCCTCTTCCTCCATCAAGTTCTTACGAGGTTTCTTCCCGCATCGATTCTGAGGAAGATAAAGAGAAGGATGGTAAAGCCCCAGAGCGATGAGCCTCCATAACTGAAGAACGGAAGCGGGATGCCGATAACAGGAGTAAGCCCCAATACCATACCTACATTAATAAACACGTGAAAGAGGAAGATACTGAGTACACTATAACCATATACTCGCCCAAACTTGAAGGGCTGCCGCTCGGCAAGAATAATCAGCCTGATAATCAAAGCCAAGAACAGCAACAGCACTCCTGCCGATCCTAAGAATCCTTCCTCCTCACCCACGGTACAGAAGATGAAATCGGTGTCCTGCTCGGGCACAAACTTCAGTTTGGTCTGTGTTCCATTGAGGAAGCCCTTTCCCTGAAGACCACCAGAACCTATCGCAATCTCACTCTGGTGCACATTATAACCCGCACCAGCCAAGTCTTCCTCCAGTCCGAGAAGTACGTTGATACGCACACGCTGATGAGGCTCCATCACATTGTTGAGCACATAGTCGGCAGAATAGAAGAAAGCCAAGGAGCCTAAGGCAAACATTGCTATGAAATAATAGTTTCTGATGCGCGAGGATAATCCCTGATAGAACAGAAACCCTATGAGCACGAAACTTACAATCAACTGAACATAGGTCACATCGAAAGGAATGACGTAAACAGAGAAGAGCATACATCCCAAAGTGATGCCGACAGTATAGAGAAGCATCTGTACCGTTTGCCGCCCATTGTGAATATAGGTGTTCACCATGCCCGTAGAAAAGATTTGCACAAGTAAGAGCACAACAAATTCGCCTACCGACGTTTGCCCATCCCACATCATCACATTTTCGTACTTCACACCCACCACGAAGTAAACCACCATGGCAACGGCAGTAAAGAGAATACTGCCAGGCATTCCTTCACGATAGAACATAAGGAAGAAGGCAGAATAGACAAGTGCAGAACCCGTCTCGCGCTGTCCCACGATACATATCATCGGAAGGATAATGATAAAGGCTGCAGCAAAGAAGTCTTTCATGCGATGAATATTGAAGCCATAGCTCGACATAAACTTGGAAATGGCAAGAGCCGTAGCAAACTTGGCAAACTCGGCTGGCTGCAGACGCAAAGGTCCAAGCACAAGCCACGAACGGGAGCCCTTGATACTATGCGGATTGAAGATGGTGGCAAAGAGCAACAGTACCAAGGCGGCATAGATGACATAAGAGAAGGTGTCGTAGAACCTGTCATCGAGCAACAAGATAATGAAACCGAGCGTAATGGAGGTTCCTATCCAGATAATCTGCATTCCCGAACGAGAGCCAAGACTGAAAATATCATTGTCGCCATAGGTATAGCTGGCACCACAGACACTTATCCATCCAAAGGTGAGAAGCGCCAGATAAATGCCTATCGTCCACCAGTCGAGCGAACGAAGCACACCTTGTTGTCTGTTATCTGATTGAACCATATTACTTATTCAAATATCGCAAATCGAGCGAGTTTGGGTTATTAAAAGTTGAAGAAGAGAGGCGCTTTCTGTTGCTTAAGATGAAGCGCCCATCTCCCTGATATTTCTATCTGCTGCTTGAGCCATAGGCAATTCTTCGTGCCTGCATCTGTGCGGCAAGAGCCTCAGAAGCTGGCGACAGCTTGCCTTTGATATATTGCTCCATCATGAGTCCACCAATAGGCACACCATAGTCGGCTCCCCAGCCACCGTTCTCAACATATACTGCGATGGCTATCTGAGGATTGTTCATCGGTGCGAAACCCATGAACACAGAGTGGTCGTGACCACGGTTCTGTGCAGTACCGGTCTTGCCGCATGGTTCAAAGTCATAACGGGCAAGCATCTTACAGGTTCCCTTCAAGGCAGAGCTGCGCATACCTGCCACGACATAGTTGTATGCCTTTTTCGAGGCCATGGTGTAATGACGACGAGTATAGAGTGTATCGAGCGGCTCACCCTTCACCTTGCGCACCACATGGGGCGCATAATAATATCCTCGGTTGGCGATGGTAGCTCCAAGATTGGCTATCTGCAGAGGAGTGAGGTTGACCTCACCCTGTCCGATAGAGATACTGATAATGGTGAGTCCGTTCCATGACCCTCGGTAAGCCTTGTCGTAGAACTCGGCATTAGGAATCAGTCCTCGTTTCTCGCCAGGCAGGTCGATACCAAGTTTGTATCCGAATCCCATACTCTTCATATAGTCGCGCCAGGTGTTCATAGCCACTTGCACATTGGGATACTTGCGCCTGTTGCCCATCATATAATAGAGTCCCCAACAGAAGTAGCCATTGCAGGAGGTACTGATGGCATCGATGAGAGCTATAGGAGAAGGATGTCCATGACAGCCTACATGCAGTCCGCGATAAGAAAATCCATGATGACAGGGGAAAGCTGTACCCGGCGTGATGATTCCTTCGGTGAGGTATGTGAGCGCCTGAGTAGTCTTGAAGGTTGAACCCGGTGGATACTGACCCATGATACTTCTGTTGAGCAACGGTTTCCAGGGGTCGTGCGAAAGGTAACGGTGCATCTTTCCGCGCATCTTTCCTACCAACCTACGTGGATCATAAGAGGGCGACGACACCATGGCAAGCACTTCGCCCGTCTTGGGATCGATGGCTACAATACTGCCTATCTTTCCTTGAAGGAGTCGCTCTCCAAGAGCCTGCAGGTTCAGGTCGATGCCCAGAGTAAGGTCTTTGCCTGCCACAGGACGCTGATCGAACTTGCCACGCTGGTAACTTCCCTGTATTCGTCCGTGCGCATCACGAAGTTTGATTTTGATACCCTTCTCTCCCCTGAGCTCTTTCTCATAGTATTTCTCCACACCGAGTTTACCGATATAGTCGCCTGGCTGATAGTAGCTGTCATCTTCTATATCGCTCTCCGAAACTTCTCCCACATCTCCGAGCACATGGGCAGCATAGGGACCGGTGTATTCACGTATGCTTCGCTTCTGCACATAGAAACCTGGGAAACGGAACATCTTTTCCTGGAACACACTGAAGTCCTTATCGGACAACTGTCCCATGAAGAGCTGCTGGGTGTAACGCGAATAACCGGGATTTTTGGAACGGTCCTTGATATCGTTCATTCGCTTGATGAAGAACTCTTTCGTAATGCCAAGCGAGTTGCAGAAGTCCATCGTGTCGAGTCTTCCACTCTCCTCGTTCATCACCACCATGATATCATAAGACGGCTGATTGTATACCATCAGTTTGCCGTTTCTGTCGTAGATGGCTCCACGTGACGGATATTCCACCTGCTTGAGGAAGGCATTACTGTCGGCATTCTTCTTATAGTCGTCGCTCATAATCTGCAACGTAAAGAGACGAATGATGTAAATGGTCACAATTCCTATGGCCACTCCACCTATCACAAACTTACGTTTTTCGAGATTATAATCGATCATAATAACTATTTATATAATATGCCCTATTTTTTTATATATTTTACCCTTACACCTTATTATTATATATACCTTATTATATATATGTATCATTCTATGCATGCATAGAGTATGATTCGTTCTCCGTCAATTTCGTAGAGAGAAGGCGAAAGGGAAAAATCTACTTGCGCACATTCTCTATGGCCATCAGCAACACATAGGTGAGAGCAGCACTTCCCACGATACATTCTATCCACTGCAACCAGTTGAAGAAATTGAAAGTCTCGAGTGTAAAGAAGAGCAGGCAATAAATCACCACGATGATGAGCGAATACCAAAAGTAAGAACTTCCAAGCGTGCGCACGCCAGGAAGCAAGTCGTCAGAACTGTCACGGGGCAGGAACAGCTCGAGCAGATAAGGCTGCAAGAGAGCTATTGCCGTCATAGAGCCAGCAGCCACACCCGGAGTGTTGGCAAAGATGTCGACTCCCAATCCCAGGGCAAAACTCCACAATAACATTTGCCAACGAGGCGTGTTACGACGAAAGTGGAGCACGAACATGATGTACAGAAGCGGTGTGGCGCAATGGAAAAGATGTATATGGTTACACACCAGTCCTTGCACCAGCAGGAGAACAAAGAATACTCCCCATCGCTTTACTATATCTATACTCATTTTTCAAAAAGAATTGAAAAAGTGTTGTCTTTAAAATCTGTTTTGTTTCTGCGAAACGGCAGAGTGCATTATTGTGGCTTGATGGAATCCTGTGCTGCCCGCATCAGGTCGATACGTTCCTGCAAGGCAGAATCATCAACAAGGCACACATCGCGCAAGCGGGCAAAATCGGTAGACAACTTAACCTGTACACGATATGACAGTCCGTCTGCCGAATTGAACACATGCAGAACCTTTCCCACCATGACTCCTGGAGGGAAGACCGATGAATATCCACTCGTTACCACATTGTCGCCCAACTTGAAGTGAGCATGTCTTGGCACGTCCTCGAGATAAGCCAACTGTGAAGAGCCACCTCGCCAGCGCAGATAGCCGAAATAGCCACGGCGCTGTATGGTACAGCTGATATTGGAATGGCTGTTGAGAGCTGGGATGACGATGCTGTAATGTTCAGACACCAAGTAGACAATGCCTACCACGCCCATGCCACAAACCACACCCATATCGCGCTTCACTCCATCGGCAGAACCCTTATCTATAGTGATAAGGTTGTCGTATCTGTTCACCATATTGGCGACGACCTTTGCCGGAATAAGCCTGCATCCCTGGAAGGGGACCATGCTTGACAAGCGTGTCACGGCAGCTTCCTGACTGCGGGTAAGGCGGGCGATACTGTCGTCCAGCATTCTTACCTGCTGTTCCAGGAAAGCATTGCGCTGAGTGAGCTGACTGTTGACACCTGACAGCGAGAAGTAACTCTCCACAGCCGAATCCCACTCATACACCTTGCCCGTAACGGCGTTGGCCGACGAGAACCACACACTGCCCTGATAACTGTTGTATCTGAAGAGCAGTACCATGCTCACTACCTCAAGCACCAGGAACACAAACCAGTGGTTGTGTTTCGCCAGAAACTCTGTAAGGTTGTGCATACGCTATAGTTTCTCTGAAATTCAGATTTTCAATTATCTCATCAGGAACGAGAAGCGGTCTACATTCTTCAGCGCGATGCCGGCACCCTTAGCCACACTGTGCAATGGGTCTTCGGCAATATGGAAAGGAATGTTGATCTTGGCTGTGAGACGCTTGTCGAGTCCACGGAGCAAAGCTCCACCACCAGAGAGCCAGATACCATTCTTCACGATATCAGCATAGAGCTCAGGAGGAGTGTTCTCAAGTGCTGAGAGCACAGCATTCTCGATCTTTGCCACAGTCTTGTCCAAGCACTGAGCTATCTCCTGATAGCATACAGGCACCTCCATAGGCAGAGCTGTGATGCGGTTAGGACCATGAACAATAAAGTCTTCTGGAGCCTCATCACCCAGGTCGGTAAGAGCAGATCCTACATGTATCTTGATACGCTCGGCCATACGCTCAGACACCTTCACATTGTGCTGACGGCTCATGTACTCCTGGATATCAGCAGTCAGGTCGTCACCGGCTGTACGGATGGAGTTGTTGCTCACAATACCGCCAAGTGAGATGACAGCAATCTCAGTGGAACCGCCACCTATATCAACTATCATGTTTCCCTCTGGCGCCTCCACATCGATACCGATACCGATAGCTGCTGCCATAGGTTCAAAAATCAAGTAAACATCACGTCCGTCGGCATGCTCGGCAGAATCGCGTACAGCACGGAGCTCCACCTCGGTAGAACCAGAAGGCACACCAATTACCATACGGAGTGAGGGAGAGAAAAGACGGCTTCCTGTATGCACCATCTTGATAAGACCGCGCATCATCTGCTCGCATGCAGTAAAGTCGGCTATCACACCATCACGCAAAGGACGGATAGTACGGATATTGTCATGAGTCTTCTCGTACATCATCTTAGCCTTCTCACCTACAGCAATCATCTTGTCTGTACGGCGGTCGAGGGCTACAACAGAGGGCTCATCCACCACAATCTTATCATCGCTGATAATAATGGTGTTGGCTGTTCCCAAGTCCATTGCGATTTCCTGAATAAATGAAAAAAATCCCATTTTCTTTTATAATTACTAATTGTTTATTTTAAGCTTAAAATATCTACGCCAGCACTAAAGCTTGACGCACATTACTTAGCGAACCAAGCGTGGATAGCTGTATCGTAGTGTGAGCTTACGCCAAAGGCACGCTCTGCAAACATTTTGCGATCCTCGATATCGGTCTCAGCACCTTTCTTCTTCAAGATATCGAGCAGCACACTGTACTCAGCTTTGCTGGGCACGATAACAACATCCTTGAAGTTCTTGGCTCCGGCACGGATCAGAGAGATTCCGCCTATATCGATCTTCTCTATGATATCGGCATCACTTGCACCGCTTGCCACAGTCTGCTCGAAAGGATAAAGGTCTACTACCACGAGGTCGATGCTTGGAATCTCATATTCCTTCATCTGCTCCTGATCGCCCTCATTGTCGCGACGCGCAAGAATACCTCCGAATATTTTTGGATGAAGAGTCTTCACACGTCCACCGAGGATGGATGGATAAGTGGTTACATCCTCCACTTTCTGACATTCATAACCGAGTGACTCGATAAACTTCTGTGTACCACCGGTACTCAAGAATTTAACACCCTCTTCATTCAACTTGGCAAGGAGTTCATCCAAGCCGTCCTTGTGAAAGACAGACACTAAAGCTGTCTTGATTTTCTTTGTTTCAGCCATTGATTTCTACTTATTTGAAATAATGGTGCAAAGGTACAAATAATATTTGAGCCCACCAAAAATCACTCGTGTTATTATTAGCTTTTTAACGCAAGAACGATGTTTCTTGACCTGAGTTAACCCTAAAAGCCATTTCTGCCATCTATTAAGACCGAAGCCGGTCATCTATTAAGACCGAAGCCGGTCGTCTATTAAGACCAAAGAGAATCATTCACAAAGTACAAAACTCGTCTCCCGGCAAGCACCCGATTACCGACACATTGACAGCATTTTCAACTATAAATGTCTAAAAAACAACGAAAAACAAGACAGAATGTCAGCATTCTGCACCTCGGCACACATTTCGCTTCAACGATTGGCAAACAACAAATAACATAACGAAACAAATAAAACAAGAAAGGAGAAATATATGACATTCGACAAATTTACAATCAAGGCGCAAGAAGCGGTGCAAGCCGCTGTGAACACAGCGCAACGAAATGGTCAGCAGACCATCGAGCCGGTGCATCTTCTCAGCGGAATCATCGAGAAAGCACCTGATGTGACCAACTATATCTTCCAGAAGTTGGGCATGAACGGAGGCCAGATCTCCATGCTCCTGCAGCAGGAATTGCAGCATCTTCCCCGCGTACAGGGTGGCGGACAGCCATACCTCTCCAATGACACCAATCAGATATTGATCAACGCCGAGGATACAGCCAGGAAGATGGGCGACGAGTTCGTAAGCGTAGAGCCTATTCTGCTCGCCATTCTGAAAGGCAACTCTACAGCAGCCCGCATCCTGAAAGATGCCGGCGCCAACGAGAAAGACATGCTCGCTGCCATCCAGGCTCTTCGTCAGGGACAGAACGTAAAGAGCCAGAGTGCAGACGAAAACTATCAGAGTTTGGAGAAATACGCCAAGAACTTGGTTGAACAAGCCAGAAGCGGAAAGCTCGACCCCGTAATCGGACGTGACGAGGAGATACGTCGCGTGCTCCAAATCTTATCAAGAAGAACGAAAAACAACCCAATCCTTATCGGTGAGCCTGGTACTGGTAAAACCGCCATCGTTGAAGGACTTGCCGAAAGAATCGTACGTGGCGACGTACCGGAGAACTTGAAGAACAAGCAGCTCTATTCGCTCGACATGGGCGCACTGGTGGCTGGTGCTAAATATAAAGGCGAATTCGAAGAGCGACTGAAGAGCGTCATCAAGGAAGTGACCAACGCCAACGGACAGATTATCCTCTTCATCGACGAGATTCACACCTTGGTAGGTGCCGGCGGTGGAGAAGGCGCCATGGATGCTGCCAATATTCTGAAGCCTGCATTGGCACGTGGCGAGTTGAGAGCCATCGGTGCCACCACCCTCAACGAGTATCAGAAATACTTCGAGAAGGATAAGGCTTTGGAACGTCGTTTCCAGACCGTAATGGTCAACGAGCCTGACGAGGTGGACGCCATCAGCATTCTCCGAGGCATCAAGGAGCGTTATGAGAACCATCACAAGGTTCGTATTCAGGACGACGCCTGCATCGCAGCTGTCAAACTTTCTGAACGTTACATCTCCGACCGATTCCTGCCAGACAAGGCTATCGACCTGATGGATGAGGCTGCTGCCAAACTCCGTATGGAGCGCGACTCCGTGCCTGAGGAACTGGACGAGATCACACGTCACTTAAAGCAGTTGGAGATAGAGCGTGAGGCCATCAAACGCGAGAACGACCAGTCTAAGATTCAGCAACTCGACAAGGAGATTGCCGAGCTGAAGGACAAGGAACGCGACTTCCGTGCAAAATGGGAAGGAGAGAAAGACCTCGTCAATAAAATTCAGCAAGACAAGCAGGAGATTGAGAACCTGAAGTTTGAGGCTGAGCGCATGGAACGTGAAGGCAACTACGAGCGCGTGGCTGAGATCAGATATTCTAAGCTGACTGCTCTCGAAGAAGACATCAAGCGCATCCAGGAACAACTGAAGAGCACTCAAGGTGGCGAGGCCATGATACGCGAAGAGGTTACTGCCGACGATATTGCCGAGGTGGTAAGCCGCTGGACCGGAATACCCGTAAGCCGTATGATGCAGAGTGAGCGTGAGAAACTGCTCCATTTGGAGGAAGAACTCCACAAGAGAGTCATCGGTCAGGACGAGGCCATCACCGCAGTGAGTGATGCTGTACGCCGCTCACGTGCCGGTTTGCAAGACCCGAAACGTCCTATCGCAAGTTTCATCTTCCTCGGCACAACCGGTGTGGGTAAGACTGAGCTTGCCAAGGCTTTGGCAGAATATCTCTTCAATGACGAGTCGATGATGACACGTATCGATATGAGTGAATATCAAGAGAAGTTCAGCGTCACCCGTCTGATAGGTGCGCCTCCAGGATATGTAGGCTATGATGAGGGTGGACAGTTGACAGAGGCTGTTCGTCGCAAACCATACAGTGTGGTTCTCTTCGATGAGATTGAGAAGGCTCATCCCGATGTCTTCAACACCCTGCTTCAGGTATTGGACGACGGACGACTGACCGACAACAAAGGCCGTGTAGTAAACTTCAAGAACACCATCATCATCATGACTTCCAACGCAAGCCGTGATATGTTGAGAAAGACCTTCCGTCCGGAGTTCCTGAACCGTATCGACGACATTATCACCTTCAAGCCTCTCACCAAAGAGCAGATTGGCCAGGTGGTTGAGCTTCAGATGAACAGAGTCAAGAAGATGTTGGCTCCTCAGGGCTTCGAACTTCGCTGGACTCCTGCCGCTATCCAATATTTGGCAGAGGTGGGCTACGATCCAGAGTTTGGCGCACGCCCTGTAAAGCGCGCAATACAAGACTATGTATTGAACGACTTGAGCAAGAAAATCCTCGCCGAGCAAGTCAGTCGTGAGAAACCTATCACCATCGACCACACCAAGGAAGGCGGATTGCTATTCGAGAACAAGTAATGTTAACGACAGAAAGAGAAACAACTACGCTACTTGCGTAAGTTGAACCATCAATCGAGTAGGAGGAAAACGAAGTAGTTTTTCTCCTACTTTCGTTTTCCGACCTCTCACACCACCGTACATGCGGTTCCGCATACGGCGGTTCCTATTTTGAATGCCTTATATGAAGTTTCTGTACGTTGGGTCACATGAAAATAGCAGTTTTTTGTTCAGCGAATAAGAATATCGACCCGGATTTCTTCACGATGACAGAAGAGATGGGAAAGTGGATGGCAGAGAATGAGCAGGATAGATTTCAATTATTCATTAAACGCCATATTCTCCACAAACATTTTCAATTTATCAACCAGATATAATGGAAGATTGAGCAAATCATCGTCCTTCCTCATATTAAGAGCAGAAAGACGAATTGATAGTTTAGGGAGATATTGCTTACGATAATACGCCAGGCTCTTCGCCGTAACATTCTTGTCAGCCTTCACCTCGATAGGAATGATTTTACCTGCATCCTGCAACAGAAACTCCACTTCTGCCGTATTGCCAGAAGTCCAATAATAATGCTGACTGCCATACTGGCGAACCAAAGCCTGCAGGACATAGTTTTCTGCCATCACCCCCTTGAACTCCGTAAAGAGATTGTCGCCCATCAATATCGTAGTAGCATCCAAATCAAACTTGCGCCCCAATAAGCCCACATCATTGAGATAAAGCTTAAAGGCATTGTCTTTTTTATAGGCAGAGAGCGGCAAGCGAGGAGTTTCTGTCGCCGAAACCCGATGCACCAATCCTGCCAGGCACAACCATTCGATGGCTCCCTCATACTCACGCGCCCTACCCCCTTTCTGAACATCAGCATAACGGAACTTCTTGTCCTCACGAGCCAGCTGATTCTGCAAATTGCCCCAAACCTGAAACACACGTGGGATATCCTTGTTGCTGATGTGCTTGGCAAAATCAAGGGAATAAGACTGGAGGATAGCATTCTGAACCACCTTTACTTCCGCCCACGAACGAGTGTCGATGTAGGCACTTACCGCCTCGGGCATTCCTCCTAACACAAGATACAACTTGTAAGCATCTATCAGCTGCTGGTGCAACACCTCGGGCACAGACATCACCTCGTCTATCATCTGATAAGAATGATAGAGCTGGGCATCTGCCGCCCTCAGATATTCAGCAAACGATACGGGATAAAGCGTCATGAAGTCCACCTTACCCACGGGAAAAGACGCTCCTGTACGATTAAGAGCCACACCCAGGAGTGAACCTGCGCACACAACAGCGTACTCCGGAGCATCCTCACAGAAATACTTCAAGCTATTCAATGCTTCATTGCATTCCTGAATCTCATCAAGAACAATCAGAGTGGAAGTTGGGATAATTTTCTTCACCGTCATCAGCTCCATCGACTTAATGAGTCTCAAAGGTTCCTTGGTACGTTTAAAATCCTCCTTCACGGCTGGCATCGTATCAAAGTTGATGTAAACCATATCCTCAAAGCATTCCCTGCCAAACTTCTTCAATGCCCACGACTTACCTACCTGACGTGCGCCCTGCAACACCAATGGTTTGCGACGCGGATTCTCCTTCCACGCCTTCAATTTATCTAGTATTTCTCTTTGTATTTCTGCCATAATTTCCTCGTTAATATGATTTTTCGGCAAAAATACACATTTTTCATATCAAAAAGTGGCAAACTTGCATATTTTTAATACTAATTAGGATTAGAACCTATAAAACGGAGTATTCAAATAAAAAGAAAGAGCGGAAAAGCAACTGTTAACTGTTAACTCTGTTACCCCACTTCATTTTTTCGCAAGCTCAAGGAAACTCCACCAACCATTCCGAATAGCTATAGGACTTTGATTTGTTTAGCAATCTCATCCATGGTCAAATGCCTTATATGAAGTTTCTGTACGTTAGGTCAGA
>ERZ1034755.417-NODE-417-length-14221-cov-5.616194_pt1 | contig 14221 bp, 10 predicted proteins | sample MGYA00520596_ERZ1034755 | MGnify/ENA primary metagenome ERZ1034755 (study PRJEB33766, sample SAMN09781701) | gut metagenome | biome: gut microbiome | host: Homo sapiens | place: Madagascar | study: EMG produced TPA metagenomics assembly of the PRJNA485056 data set... | reverse complement strand
TATATATATAAGGTGAATACGTTGGAATATCTCTGATTTTACATTGGAGTGCAGCAGATTTTACGTTGGAGTGACACTCCCGGCTTATCGCGGCATGCGTGTTATCTGCTCGATGCTGTTGCCGCGGTCCTTTGGGTCATCGTAGTAGATGCGTATCAGGCAGCTGTCCTTAAGGAAGTCTATCATGCCGACCTCCACTTTGAGGATCTTCAGACCAGTGCGCTTCTCCAGGTCTGCCTTCAATTCCTCGCGCTTGTCGGGCGCTATGAGGGCCACGTTATCGTACTTGATGTACTTGCTGCAGTTGCTACTGACGAGCTTGCTACTCTCAAAGAGCCACGCCAGCATGATGAACATCAGATTGGCGAAGACTATTGTCAGCAGTCCTACACCCGACCAGTAGTCGCTCTTGGGGTGGTACTCGGCACGTGCCATGGCATTGACCACACTCACAGCAACCAGCATGAAGAGATAGGTCATCTCTCTGATGGGCACTGCCTCGGTGCGGTAGCGTATGATGCCGAAGATGGCAAACAGGCCCAGCGCTGCGCCTGTGTTCATCACGTCACCCTCCATCAGGGTCACCAGCATGAAGATGCTGATGGACATGATGATGAATACGAACATGTAGTCACGGCGGTTGCTCTTGGGGAAATAGAAGTAGCGTGCGATGACGGCCACCACTATGAAGTTGATGACAAAGCGAATGACGAGTGACACGAACTGCTTGGGATCAAAGAAGGTTATCCCTATCAGCTCGGCCATACGGTAGTTGATGTCGGAAAAGAAGTCCATTTCTGTCTTGTATGTTAATAGTTGATTTTAATTCGAACAAGGTTGCTAAGCATGCTTCTGCGCGCTTTCAGCCAGACACAGGTGCGCTCCCGAGAGTTTGTTGAGCGCGGTCATCTTGGGTCGGAACAGGTTGTTCTTGAGCTTGCTGTTGGTCATCACGCTCCCTATGCAGTACTTGCTGAAGCCCGACGGCTTGACGCGCAGCTCCCGCAAGATGTCCAGCACGGGGCTGAAGACGTTGCCGTCACGCTTGAGCTCTATGATGACCAGGTTGCCGGTCGCGGCATCGCAGCCTGTCTCCATATTGTGGAACTGCACATCGAAGTCGATGGTAAGCCTCTCGGTCTTGCCATAGTTGACCAGCGTAATGCGCTTGAACTGGTTGCGCACCGTGGGGTGCATGTCATCCACGCCCCTGTGCACGAGCCCCTGGAGGAATTCCTCATTGCCTCCAGCCGCCTCTATCTGCTGGCACGGCACTTCCACGCGCTTCTTCTTGGTGCGTCCGTGGTTGTTCTTGGTCTTCACCTCGAGGAAGGTGATGTCGCTGTCCATATAGGTCCTCACGCGTACCTTCTGCCTGGGAGCGTGCCCGTTGTGGTGCTCCAGGTAGAAGAGATGGTCGGGAGTATCCCAATAAGTGGTCATGTAACGGGCTATCATGCTTCCGTCAATGCACTGGGCATAGTATTTGCCCTGCGCCATGGCGAGCAGCCTGACGAGGTTCTCCTTGCTGGTCACGAACTTCGTGTCGGTCCTGTTCATCAGTCGGATGCCAGACATCTGCTCCAGCGTTATGGGCTTCAGTCTGCTCAGCAATTCCAGTATCCTTTTTTCTGTCTCCATCGCAAAACGGCACTATTCTATGGCAAATGTACACATAAAAAACTGCATTTGTGCTCCTTCGCCTTGTTTTTTTGCATGGAAAGGGCTACTTTTGCTCATAAATTATAGTTCACAGAGGTATAAACATTAAAACCTGACCTATTTATGATAGACGTAAAAGAGACTTTGGCGCAGGCCGAGGAGCGCATGGAAGAGGCTGTGATGTACCTGGAGGAGGCATTGGCGCACATTCGTGCCGGCAAGGCAAACATCCGAATCCTGGATGGCATCAAGGTGGATAGCTACGGAAGCATGGTTCCCCTCAACAACGTAGCGGCCATCAACACCCCCGATGCACGCACCATCGCCATCAAGCCATGGGACAAGAGCATGTTCCGAATCATAGAGAAAGCCATCATGGACAGCGATCTGGGCATCACCCCAGACAACAACGGCGAGATTATCAGGCTGGCCATCCCCCCATTGACAGAGGAAAGACGCAAGCAGCTGGCCAAGCAGTGCGGCAAGGAAGAAGAGCAGGCTAAGATAAGCGTGCGCAATGCTCGACGCGACACAATCGACCGCTTGAAGAAGGCCATCAAGGACGGACTGGCCGAGGATGCCGAGAAGGACGGCGAGGCAAAGCTTCAGAAGGTGCACGACAAGTACATCCGCATGATAGACGAGCTGCTTGCCGCCAAGACCAAAGAGATAATGACCGTCTGAGCCAGATGACTCAGGAAGGTCTCGTAATAAGGAACACCGGAAGCTGGTACGTGGTCCTCACGGACTGCGGCCGCGCTTTCGAGTGCAAGGTGAAGGGCAACTTCCGCCTCAAGGGCATACGTAGCACAAACCCTGTGGCGGTGGGCGACCGTGTGCGCATCACACCGGGGGCCGACGGAGAGACGGCTCTCATCACCGAGATAACAGACCGCCGCAACTATATCATACGGCGTGCATCCAATCTCTCCAAGCAAAGCCACATCATCGCAGCCAACATCGACCAGGCGGCCTTGCTGGTGACCGTCTCGCATCCCGAGGTGAGCACCACGTTCATAGACCGCTTCCTGGCCAGCGCCGAAGCATACCGCGTGCCAGTGCTGCTGCTTTTCAACAAGGTAGATCTGTGCTCCGATGACGAACTCAGCTACATGGACGCCGTGTGCCGGCTCTATTCCTCGCTCGACTATACCTGCCTGAGGCTCAGTGCCAAGGAGGGCGCAGGACTCGACGAGGTGCGCTCGCACCTGCAGGGCAAGACCACGCTGCTGAGCGGCAACAGCGGTGTAGGCAAGAGCACTCTGCTTAATGCCCTGCTGCCCGATGCGCAGGCCCGCACCGCGGAAATCAGCGAGGCACACCAGACAGGCATGCACACCACCACCTTCTCGCAGATGTTCTTCCTGCCCCAGGGCGGCGCGCTCATCGACACACCGGGCATCAAGGGCTTTGGCACCTTCGACATGGAGCGCACCGAGGTGGCTCACTATTTCCGCGAGATATTCCAGGTGGGACAGGAATGCCGCTTCGATGACTGCACCCACACCCACGAGCCGGGCTGCGCAGTGCTCCAGGCCGTGGAGGAGCACCGCATAGCACAGAGCCGCTACACCAGTTACCTCTCCATGCTGGAGGACAAGGACGAGGACCGCTACCGCAAGGCTTTCTGACCGTGCCTGCCTCATCCATTCGCCCAAGAGCAGAGAGAGAAGACTCGAGACAGCCTCATCCATTTGCCCAAGAGCCGCAACAACGGGCCGACAGCATCCTGATGGGGACAACTGGGCGAGGTGAACCTCCCCAGGAGAGGCGATGCGATGGACGAAGCAAAAGGGAGATGCGAAAAACGCAGTGCGCTGCATGTGACTGCGCAGCACGCTGTGATGGCCATTGCAGCACGCTGCAATGGCTGATGCACCGCACTGCCGCATCCTGCCCTGCATATATCCGCATGACAAGGAACGCAGAAAGCAGGCTTCCACACCATGCTCCTGCAGGCGAAGCAGGCCCTTACTCCAGCCCTCACAATGCCGTCAGCATCTCCACCCGTGCCGCCTGGGAATACCCCACCGGGCCATTGACGCGATGCCCGCACCTGTCTCACCAACCGAATCCGAAACAATGAAGTATCACAGCAGACATCCCCAGGAGGCTGTCCCACGCCCATCGGGCATGGCACGCCTCCTTGTTCTTTTACTCATGCTTGCAGTCGTAATGCCAGCCGGAGCACGACTGCGGCATGCCGACTCCACCCTGCTCCTGGGCTGCGAGCGCGACTCGCTCTATCTGCCACTGCTCAGCGGCAGGCGCGTGGCGCTCTTCAGCAACCAGACGGGAGTAGATAGCCACGGCCTGCACACGCTGGACCGCCTGCTTGCCAGTGGCGTGAAGGTGACCATGCTGTTTGGTCCCGAACACGGTTTCCGCGGTACCGCCGATGCCGGCGAGCACGTGAGCAGTTCGGTGGACGAGCCTACAGGCATCCCCATACGCTCGCTCTACGATGGAGGCAGCACGGGGCCGGGCGATGCCATCATGCATGACTTCGACGTGCTGGTGGTTGACATACAGGATGTAGGGCTGCGCTTCTACACTTACTATATCAGTATGTTGCGGCTGATGAACCGCTGCGGACAGACGGACAGGCAGGTGGTGGTGCTCGACCGCCCCAATCCTACGGGCCACTATGCCGATGGTCCCATCCTGGAGGACAGCCTGCACAGCGGTGTGGGTGCACTGCCCATCCCCGTGGTGCACGGTCTCACGCTGGGCGAACTGGCCCTCATGGCTCAGGGAGAGGGGTGGGTGGAGCATCCGTGCAGCCTCACCGTCATCCCATGCAGGGGCTACACCCACAGCACACTCTACACTCTGCCCGTGGCTCCAAGCCCCAATCTGCCCGACATGCGCAGCATCTACCTCTATGCCAGCATCTGTCCCTTCGAGGGCACTACGCTCTCGCTGGGCCGTGGCACCGACCACCCCTTCCAGATGTACGGCCATCCCGAGCTCCGGGGATGTTCCTTCTCCTTCACTCCGCGTAGCATGCCCGGTGCCAAGAACCCGCCCCTGCTGAACCAGGAGTGCCGTGGAGTGGATCTGTCAGCGCTCCCCATGGACAAACTGGAGCGCTGGGACAGGATTCATCTGGAGTATGTGATAGATGCCTATGAGCGTATGGAGGACAAGGACAACTTCTTCGGTTCCCGCGCACATTTCTTCGACCTGCTTATGGGAACGTCCCGCGTGCGCCAAATGATTGTGGAGGGAGCCTCCGAGAAGGATATCAGGCGCACCTGGAAAAGCGGTCTCAAGCGCTTCCTGCGCCAGCGCAAACCCTATCTGCTATACCCCTAAACAGGGAAAAGGACAAGCATTTGCTATATAGATGTAGCATTCTGCTAAAATAAAGGAAACATTTTGGCAGAATGCCTCTGCCTTTCTATATAAATATGTACATTTGCCTTCGAGAAAGCCCCAAACGGGCTCTCTTCCCGGTGGCAAAGCACTGTCACACCTTGACAAGGATAATTATTAATTCTATAAAAGCAGTACAATCATGAGAAAAACTACCCTAAGTTCGACCCTACAGGTCTTTCTATTGTTCCTCGTGGCGTTATTTGCCGGGGGAGCCAATGCGCTTGCAGAGGAAACGCTGTACAAGACGTTGACATTCTCAAAGGAGACAAACGAGAAAGGCATCAGTTCCTACACAGAAACATGGACTGCTACCATTGATAAGTTTACCTGGAGCATTGCCAACTTCAACAACAACAAGAACGAATGGCAATACATTAAATGTGGAAGCAAGAAACACCCCTCTGTCGCTTCCATTACCAATACCACAGCCTTTGACCAGCCTGTGTCCAGGGTTGCAGTCACAATAGATGCCGTTACTGCCGCAAACGTCAACTCCATCAAGCTGACTGTACATGCAGGAGATGTGTCCAGCAAGGCCACAGAAACCATTGTGGCTCCGGAAATAAAGAAAGGAACACTGGAGTTTGATATTGCCCACCCCGATGCAGCCAACGTGCTCCAACTGGTATTTGACTGTAAAAAAGGAAGCGCTAACGGCATAGTGCAAGTATCAAAGGTAGAGTATTATGCAACCACAGGAGGAGGTGGCGAGGTGACCGCCAAGGCCGCAGCTCCCGAGCTGACTGCCGCTTTCTCATTCGAGGAAGCGAGCAGCGAGGTGACCATCACCAATAAGGAAGAGGGCGGCACGGTGTATTACACCACCGACGGAAGCGACCCCACCACCGAGAGCGAGCACTTCACCGAGGCCAGCAAGACCCTTGTCATCACTGCCACAACCACAGTCAAGGCCATGGCCACTGCTACAGGCAAGGACAACAGCCGCATCGTATCGGCCACCTATACCAAGAAGGAGCCTGCTCCCACCTATAAGACTGTGGCAGAGTTCATCGCTGCCAGACCCGAGACAGAGGCCAGGCTCCAGCTCACCGATGCACTCGTGTATGGCAACAAGGGCAATATGAACATCTTCCTGCACGATGGCACAGGCATGATACAGCTCTTTGACGGAGGCAAGGGCTTGCCTGCCGGCATCAAGTACGGCACTCGCGTGACCGCCACATTCGCAGGCACCTACCTTCTCTATAGCGGACAGCACGAGATGAAGGACGCCAAGCTGGTGGGCGAAGCCACCATCACCGAGGCTGACACTCCGTATGGAATGAAGGAGGTGACCGCTGCCGAGGTGACCGAAGAGATGGTAGGACAGCTGGTGACCGTGAAGGGAGTGACCTTCCAGGCCGACAAGATGGACAAGGGCAAGGTCATCGTAAAGGACGGCGAGACCGCTCTCACCATCTACAACTCACTACGCATTACCGTCCCCACTACGCTGAACACCATCCAGAAGGCCAATGTGTCGGGCTTCGTGCTGCAATATGTCAAAAATGAGAACGAGAAGGAACTGCAGATCGTGCCCGTCACGACAGACTTCGTAACCTACATCCCCCAGGAGAACACCCTGCAGAACATAGCCGAGTTCCTCGCTGCCAAGCCCACAGAACCGACCAAGGTGCAGCTGGCCAACGCGCTCGTATATGGAAACGTAGAGAACAAAAACATCTACGTATATGATGGCACAGGCATGGTACAGCTCTACAACAGCACCGACAAGCTGCCTGCCGACATCGTGTACGGCACTCGCCTGACCGCTGTAGTAGAGGGAACATACGGTTGCAGCAGAGGGCAAGACCTGCTGAAGGACGCCAAGCTGACAGGTGAATATGCTGTCACCAAGACTACCACTCCGTATGAGGCCAAGGAGGTAAAGGCTGCTGACGTGACCGCAGAGATGACCGGACAGATGGTGACCGTAATGGGAGTGACCTTCCAGAGTGATAAACTGGATGCGCAGAAAGTGGAGATAAAGGACGGAGAGGCCGCTCTCACTGTTCACAATGCGCTGGACATCGCTCTCCCCGAAACCTTCGTCACAGACCAGAAGGCCAATGTGAGGGGCTTCGTAATGCAGGACGACGACAACGGCCAGCAGACTCTGCAGATCATTCCAGTGTCCTATGAATTCGTGACCTACGAGGAGAAGACCCGTCCCGAACTCTCCTTCGAGAAGGCGCTCATCGAGCTGCCCATGGGCGAGACAGCCGTTTCAGCCAATGCACTCACCTGCAATTCCGACGGTGCCGTGACCTACTCCAGCAGCGATGAGAACGTGGCCACTGTGGCCCAGGACGGCACTGTGACTTTCGTAGGATGCGGCTTGGCCACCATCACAGCCACCGCTGCCGCCACCGGCTCATACGCTGAGGGCACCGCATCATACAAGGTTCTCTTCCTGAGCGGAGACGGCACATGGGAGCACCCCTACAGCCCCGTGGATGTAATCAACAGCACTTCCATCAAGGACGGAGCGGATATCACCGTGGCAGGATACTACGTGGGTTATCCCGGCCAGGGCGATGCACCCACAGCCGACAAGTTTGAGAACAGCGCCATGGCACTCTCTTCTGTCACAGGAGGCGTGTCGGCCGAGAACACCATCCCCGCTGCTGTGCACAAGAACCTGCGTGAGGGAATCACCACAGAGGACAACATCGGCCAGTGGATAGTGATTACAGCCAAGAAGAACAAGTACTTCGGCAAGCCCGGCATCAATAAGCCCGGCGTCGATCAGCGCATTGCCATCGGCAAGATAGAGATGGACGCCGAGGGTTACGCCACATTCTACAGTGCTGTACCTGCCATTGTGCCCGAAGGCTTGCAGGCCGGACTGGTGACTGTGAACGAGCAGCAGCGCCTGCTCATCAACTATTGCTATGGTGCAGGAGAGGTCATCCCCTCCAAGACCGGCGTGCTGCTCAAGGGTGCCGAGGGCTCTTACCCACAGGTGTTCCAGGCTGCCACCACCACCGTACCCGCCGAGAACCTGCTCCACGGCACCATCACCGACCAGGAGACAGCCGCTCCCGAAGCCGGTAAAGACTACCGCTTCTACAAACTCTCACTGGACAATGACAACCAGAACCTGGGTTTCTACTGGGGTGCAGAGGACGGCGCAGCATTCACCAACAAGGCAGGACGTGCCTATCTGGCCATCGAGAAGACAGAAGCAGCCGTGAAGGGCTTCTCCATCACCGACCTCGAGACCGGCATCGGCCAGGTTAGCGGCAACGAGACAATGAGCAACGGAGCCGTGTATGACCTGCAGGGCCGTCGCGTGGAGAAGGCTGTGCGTGGCATGTATATACAGAACGGACACAAGTTTATAGTTAAATAAGGAGGAAGCTATATGACTAAGAAGCAATATACCGCCCCCTGTTCCTACGCAATAGAGGTGCAAGGAGAGGAAATCATAGCCCAGTCACCTGGATTGAACGACCAACTGAGTGATAAAGACCAGAGGATTAAGGAGATTGACCTGCCCATGGGGCCTCAGGGCAGAGACGTGGTCAATCGCAGTCTGTGGGACGACCAATGGTAATCCCCATCCCCGAATAGCCGCCCCCGGGCGACTGTGACTGGAGCAAGCAAGCCCGCTGTGGAAAGTTCCGCAGCGGGCTTTTGCATCTCCCCCATAGCGCCCCTCGCCATCCCGCTCTGTTGTGGGCGGAAAAACGCAGTGCGCTGCGATATTTGTCCCACTCCAATTAGGGAAACTCCCCACAGCTTTCTGCATTTTCCTCGGGCGGTGTCGTGGAAAAGGAATACCTTTGTGGCAGAACAATAAAAAAGGAATGGATTATGAAGAAGATAAGCACACTCTGGATAGCACTCTGCGCTGTGATGGCCACCACCGTGCTCTCGTCCTGCGATGATGACCTGTCACGCGCCATGACACTCTCGGGTGAATGGAGGGGTGACTTCGGCATGTTCTACGAATATGAGTACTATGGCCGCATCTACACATTCAACTCCTACGACACACGCCTGGTGTTCTATCCCGACTATGACTATGCCACACACGGATACGGCAAGCAGGTGGATTACTATGACCAAGGCCCCTACGTGTATCAGTATTACTACTTCAACTGGTATATCGACCGCGGCGACCTGGTGCTGGACTATCCCTACGACTCCAACCTCAATACGGTGATCCACGACTACCACATGTCCAGCAGTACCTTCTATGGCTACTTCGGCAACTCAAACAACAAGTTCTATCTGCGCAAGACAGCCGATTACTACGACTGGGGAGGCTTCACCGGCAATTACTACTACGGGCCGCGCGACAACTGGTACTACGGTTACCGCAACTACGTGAAGCGACAGCAGGCTCCTGCCGACTCGCTCAGCCCCATCGCGCCACTGTCCTCCGACAGTACTGCCGCCCCGCAGGGACACATCGTGCGCCGCGGCAACCGGTTCGGCGGGATGCAGTAGGCGGTTACAGCCAAAGCATGACACAACGAGGGGACGTGCCTATGACAGGCGCGTCCCCTCGCTATGTATCGGGGCGGGCAATGCTCAGAGTTTGTTCTGCTTGAGCTTTTCCACGAACTCGTCGATGCGCTGCAGCTGCGCGGGGATGTCTATCTGCTGCGGACAGTGCGGCACACAGGCGCGGCACTGTATGCAATGGTCGGCCTGGCGCAGGCGCGGCACGCTGCGGTCATAGCTCACCAGGAAGGCCCTGCGTGCCTGCTGGTAGTTCTTGGCCTGCTGGCTCTCAGGCACCTGCCCGCGGTTGACACAGCGGTTGTAGTGCGTCAGGATGGCCGGGATATCCAGCCCGTAGGGACAGGGCATGCAGTACTTGCAGTCGTTGCAGTCTATCGTGGGATAACTCTTGATAAGGCTGGCCGTCTCTCCCTCGAGCCATTCCTGCTCCTCGGAGGTGAGTGGCTCCAGGGGCGAATAGGAGCGTATGTTGTCCTGCAGGTGCTCCATGTAGGTCATGCCGCTCAGTACGGTGAGCACGTCAGGCTTGCTGGCGATGTAGCGGAACGCCCAGCTGGCCACGCTGTTCTCCGGTTTGCGCTGCTTGAGATGCGCCACCACGTGGTCGGGCACCTTGCTCAGGCGTCCCCCGAGGAGCGGTTCCATGATGACAGCCGGTATGCTGCGCTTCACCAGCTGGCCGTACAGGTACTCTCCGCTACGCGAGCGGTCGGCATCGTTATGCCAGTCGCAGTAGTTGGCCTGTATCTGTACGAAGTCCCAGTGATACTGCTCGTGGTGCTCGAGCAGCCAGTCGAAGACAGCCACGTCACCGTGGAACGAGAAGCCCAGATTCCTGATGCGTCCTGCCTCGCGCTGCTCCATGAGCCACTGCAGCAGGCCGTTGTCGAGGTAGCGCTCGTGCAGTGTCTTCATGCCTCCACCGCCCACGGCATGCAGCAGGAGGTAATCTACATAGTCGGTCTGCAGGTATCTGAGGCTGTTCTCAAACATCTTCTGCCCCTCCTCCAGCGGGTATTGCTGGGGGCTGAAGTTGCTTAGCTTGGTGGCTATGAAGTACTTGTCACGGGTATATCCACTGGCCTTCAGCGCCTCTCCCAGCGAGGCTTCACTGCGTCCCTGGCAGTATGCGGGCGAGGTGTCGAAGTAGTTCACGCCATGGTCGAGTGCATAGCGGCACAGGCGGTTTATCTCTTCCTGGTCCAACTCTTCGCGGCTCACCTTCTCGTCCTTGCCCCTGCCATCGCCCTTGATGGTGGGCAGGCGCATCCATCCATAGCCCAGGATGCTCACCCGCTCGCCCGTCTTGGGGTTGGTGCGGTAGGTCATCTTATCCACCGGTACGGGGTCGGTGTGGTGTCCTGCGGGGTCGAGGTTGTCATGGCGGCTGCCTGTACCCATGCCGCATCCCGCCAGCACGGTACCGGCCGCTGCGGCTCCCGTGGTCTTGAGAAAGCCTCTTCTGTCTATCTTACTGCTCATGATGATATGTCTTAATGGTGAATGAAAGGTCAGATTTCACGGTGCACCTCATGTCCCTCCACGTGGATGGCGCTGAGGGGACGGCTTGGGCAGAGGTTCTCACAGGCCCCGCAGCCTATGCACACCTCTTCGTTGACCACGGGGATGAGCAGTGCCTGCTCACGCGGAATGGGCTGGTTGTCGGCATCGAGCCAGCGCCGGCCGTCGAAGTGGACCCCTTGCACGAGCGGCACCATCTGTATGGCCTGTGCCGGACACTTGCGTGCACACAGTCCGCAAGTCTTGCCGTCGCGCACAGGGATGCAGAGGTCGCGTGTCCACACTGCGTGTCCCACCTGTATGGCAGTGCGCTCCTCCACGGTCACGGGCTGTATGGCACCGGTGGGGCAAACCTGGCTGCAGCGGTTGCACTCCGGCCTGCAGTAACCACGTTCATAGCTCACCTCGGGCTGCATCAGGCGGTCGGCCTTGCTGCTGGGGCGCAGCACGTCGTTGGGACAAGCGTCGATGCACAGCTGGCATGTGATGCAGTGCTGGCGCATGTTGCGTGCCGAGAGTGACCCGGGAGGGGTGATGAGTGTACGGCGCATGGGCTTCTGCTTCCTCTCTATCAGGGCCAGACCGCCGTCGGTGGTCTTGTCCTCGGCATGGAGCAGGGCTGTGGATGCCAGCACGGCCACCGATGTGAGCACCGCCCTGCGCCCGTTGTCCACCCCCTCCTGCGCAGCGGGGTTGTCGTGGACTGGCGCTGCATCGGCAGGTGCAGCTGTCGGGGCGGCATTGCCGACAGGCTTGAGTGTGCCTATCCTGATGGCTCCACGGGTGCAGGCATCCTCGCAGTCGCCGCACATCACGCAGCGGCTCATATCTACCGAGTGGCTCTTGCTGTCGATGCAGGCGCTCTTGCAACTGCGGGCACACAGGCCGCAACCGTTGCAGCGGCTGGTATCAATCACCGGGCGATACAGCGGGCGTCGGGCTATCAGGCCGAGCAGCGTACCCACGGGACACACCGTGTTGCACCAGGTGCGGCCGCCCCTCCATGCCAGCAGCCCTATGACCACCAGCATGACGAGCGATACCATCAGCGCCGGAAGGCTCTTCATCCACACATCCACGCTGTAGAAGGCATAGCTGTCATAGTGCTCGGCCAAGCCGGCCAGGGCATTGTTGCCCATCTTGTAGAGCGGTGCCACCAGACTTCCCACTATCCTGCCATAGGTGCCATAGGGCATCAGCAGCGACGCCGCCCAGCCGAGGTTGAGCATCAGCATCAGGCCGGCAAATGCCAGGCATGCGTAGCGCAGGATGTTCCGCGCCTCGCTGTATCTGTACTTGAAGCGCTTCCGGCGGAGCCGTGCGATGGCATCCTGCATCACACCCAGGGGGCAGATGACCGAACAATAGATGCGCCCCAGCAGTAGGGTGAGCGCTACGATGAAGAGCAGCGCCCCCACATTGAGGGCCAGCACAGCGGGCATGAACTGTATGCGGGCCATCCATCCCAGATAGGTGTGAGCCGCCCCTGTGAAGTCGAGCAGCAGCCAGGTGATGAGCACCCAGAACACCACGGCAAGCGTTGTACGGATTTTGCGAAACATGATGATAGCGTTTGGATAAATGTTACATAGGGGCGTGTCCTGCCGCGCAGTAGTCATGGATATTGGTGACGATGTGCTGCCGCGAACGCGCTATCCCTATGCAAAAATACCTGTTTCCCATTAGATTACAATGGGCAAGGCACCGGTTATTTGCGCAGAGAGGGGCAGATTCGGCAAAAGAGGGCATTCGGGCGGGAAAATCGGTAAGGTGCAGAGTAGCCTGCGGAGGGCTTCTTGCCAAGGGGGCAGTATTCCGGGGCAAATGGCGCAGTGCGGTGCATCCGTCATCGCAGCGCGCTGCATCGGCTGTCGCAGCGCACTGCATCGGCACATGCAGCGCACTGCGTTTTCTGCATGTCCCCTTTGCCACTTCACACGCATCCGCTTCCCTAAATCTTCACACGCAGCTGGAAGGCCAGGTCATTGCGCCAGGGGCTGTAGATGGTCTGCAGTCCCGACCCCTGAGTGGCGGCATCCAGCACACGGCGCACGCTGTAGCGGGCCTCCAGTCGCCAGTGTCCGCCGCGGCTCGTCCAGCGCCCCAGGAGGGTGCCGTGGAGCGTCTCACCATAGAGGAAAGTCTGCCCCATCGCCCCCGAGAGCGTGGGCAGGTACTCGCTCATGCCGCTTCGGCTTCCGCCCGGACGGGCATACCCCACCACCGCCGAGAGGGCCAGCGAGGGCGTGGGAAGGTCGAGGCGGACTGCCTGGAGCAGGGAGAAGCCAGTACCACTGAGCGTATGCAGCAGGCTGGCTGTGCTCTGCAGCCGCCAGTGGGACGAGGGCAGGCAGATGTACTGAAGGCGCATGCGATGGCGCACGTTGCGCTTGTCATCCACCGTGTGACGCAGCACATAGCGCCCCGAGAGCGTGTTGCGCCTGTTGAAGGGGTGCACCAGCTGGTACTGGAATTCCTGCCCCGTGCGGCTGGTCTTGCAGCCATAGGGAGGCCATGAATGGTGGAAGAAATCGACGTAGGAGAGCATCTGCCAACTGTCCCATGGCTCTGCCCGAAGGTGCACAAGCAGGCCGTTCTCGTTCTGCACACGGCTGCTGCGCGACACCGAAGCCGCCTGCAGGGAGTGGTAGGCAGGGGCATAATAGCGCTGCACGGCACTGAGGGTGTAACGCGCTGTGGGCCGCCAGGTGAAGCGGTGCAGGGTGCCCAGCGCACAGGAGCCGCCCCGCCGCTCGTCACCGGCCTGCCCCGCAGGCAGTCCCTGCTCGGTGCTGACGGCCGTCTCGCCCGCCACCACGAAGCGATAGACAGACTTGCCATAGTGGAGACCCGCACTGCCGAAGCGCTTGCCGCGCGGATAATAGCGCCGGTAGGCTTCGTTGCCGGGAGCCAGCAGGCGCGTGAACTGCTGGCAGTAGCCCGTGGCGCCCAGGTGCCAACCGCCATGCCGCCAGGTGAGGTTGCCGCCATAGAGATAGCTGTCAACGTCGTGCCGGCGCTCGCGCTCGCTGCCGGTACGGTGCAGTCCAGAGGTAAGGAGGGTGCGCACGTGCCCATTGTCATCCAGGGTGGCATCGAGCCGGCGTGCCGAAGCAAAGGCGGTGAGTTCCACCTCGCGTCCCAATGCCAGGGTGGCAGCAGCACCGCGCAGGAAGCGCAC
>ERZ1034755.416-NODE-416-length-14238-cov-5.230417_pt1 | contig 14238 bp, 10 predicted proteins | sample MGYA00520596_ERZ1034755 | MGnify/ENA primary metagenome ERZ1034755 (study PRJEB33766, sample SAMN09781701) | gut metagenome | biome: gut microbiome | host: Homo sapiens | place: Madagascar | study: EMG produced TPA metagenomics assembly of the PRJNA485056 data set... | reverse complement strand
ATGTAATGTTATGAATTACGTCAGGTTATTGTCCAACCGGTACTTCTCGCTCTGCCGTCATTGGATAGAGCTGGTATTTGCGTGACAGCATTTGTCCACCATCACGCGTCAATGGTGTCCACGAAACCACCGCGCGGTTGCGGTTAGGTCCAATGGTCATCAAGTCGAATGGAATCGAGATATAAAAACCTTTACTAAAGCCGCCTTCGCCGTAGTCATCTTTAGATACGTTACTGATTGCCGCCCATACCCCTACCGCCACGCCGCTGTCAAAGCGTTTGGCGACGTCGATCGTTGCGCCTTTATCTTTTGCCAGATATTGCCCAACGCTAAGTTTCATCAGTACGCCATTGAGCGTCGGCGGGTTCCAGTAAGCCGTCACGAAACCTGTTGGCGTGGAATAATCGGTGAAACGCATCATGTTGTCCCAGTCACGCTGCTTCACGTAGTTAACGTCCACACCCAGCGCCCAGCTGGCATCTAGCGGGCGATAAAGCAGCTCGGAACCGACACCGGCATACATCGTTTCCAGATAACCGCCATACACCTGGCCATAGAAACCATTGCCTAAGTCAGCAAAATAGTTCGCCTGCAAGTTGTTGAGATAAACGTCATTGCGAACGTAGTCACGGATATGCGTGCGCACGCGGGGCAGGGTAGAGTCCGCGGGCAACAGCGAAGACTTAAACTTGTCGTAGTTGTTGTAAATATTGGTGAAAATACCGCCATCAAGCAGCAGGTGGTCGGTAAACCAGTAGCGGGCACTGGACATCAGCCCCAGCTGGAACATATAGAAATCTTCCGGGCCGCCCAGCGACTGTGAAAGTGTTGGGTTGAAAGAGTAGCTAAAGCGATCTTCACGAATACGGTAGCCCCGACCAAAGGCAGAAAGATCTTCTGCTTCAACACGTTGTTGTTGAAGTTGCTCTGATTGACCAGGCGCTGTACCAGCCAGCTGTTTGCGCAGGCTGGCTACGTCGGTTTCGGTAGTCACCATCGCCATATGCTCGCGCTTTTGCGTCACGCTAATCTTCTCAACGCCTTGCGGCAGGTTATTCACCAGAATCCGGTTGGCACGATCGACCGCTTCGCGAGAATCACGGTATTTGTATTGTTGACCAGACATATACAGCGTCTTATCGCGCAGCTGAATTTCCGGTGCTTCAAAACCTGCGTTGTACTTCAGCGCGGTAAGTTGGTTCGCTACTGTGGTGTACTGCAATCCTTCAGATTCAGGCGCAGGTTGATATGCCGGTTTTGGCGTATCGCGCAGGGCAGGGCGCAGATCGTTGAAATTGGTCCGTAACGTGAAGCCAAACATCAACGTGTTACCGCGTTCATAACTCAGGTTGAGATCTGCCCAGCTGGCAGCGCGATAAACTGCGCCGACGTTGAAATGGCTTGCCTGAGGCAGTTTGCCAGCGAAATCATTCTGGTAATTGTTGCCATCGTATTCGAGTTTCAGACGCAGGGGATTCCACGGCGTTTGATACTCAATGCCGCCAAAGATGGAAGCCGGGCCACGAAAGATATCGCTAAAGCTGATATCGCCCGCATCGTGAGACTCTGCGCGATGACAATATTTATCGCTCACCCGGCAAAACGGGTTGGTAATATTGCCCGCATTACCGGCGTAGCCCCATGCCATCCCGAGGGTGAAATCAAATGGCCCCGCTTGCTTGCTGGCCACCAGATACTCACCGTCAAACAGACCCGTACCAGCAATATCACGTTTACCAAACGCCACTTGCGGTAGCCAGTAACCTTCTTCCCACAGGCGAAGTTTAAAATCGAATGATTTGTCTTTGTATGACTGATCGCCGCTGAAATCTTCCCACTGGCTATATTTGCGTGTGCGCACATCCGTATAACGAATGGTGCCTTCCAGCCATGGGAACAGCGCCACGGAGGTGGAGTAGAACCGGTATTGATCGTTATCCCGGTAGTTGACGCTGAATTCACCTTCCGGTGCGATGCGCGCATTTGGCATCTGCAACAATCCTGTGCCGCCAAAGTCTGATTGCGACGAACCCAGCGGATCCGGGTAGGTTAATACTTCAGCATGACAGGCACTGGAGACGGCAATGGCCAGGCAGCTTAAAAGATAAGAATTCTTCTTCATCAGTCAGGAACACGTTGCGTTAAAACAGACACAATCTGGTCATTTAAATCAGCATATTTTTCGGGCAGTACATGCGCAGAAAAGCCCAACCAAAGCTGGCTGCCAGGCGGTGGTTCCACATGTCTTTTATTCCACAGGGCAACAGGGGCGACGACAGTCTCACCCTCAGGCGTAATCACCATAACGTTATTCTTGTCCGCGCCTGCAAGGCGGGGGTGATCTTGCAGATAATCGGTAACGCTACGGCCTGCCTGCCAGGGCAATTGCCCAGCCCCAGAAACCGCACCCAGCAGAGTAATAGTCACCGGACGCTGTACGGTATAGAGCGTATAGTCCCCGACCAACGGGGGATTGCTGTTCTCATCCACTCGAACAAAATCAGGGTCCAGTTTGACCGGTAAGCGACCAGTGATATTGAGATTGAGTAACTGCTGGCGCACGGATTTAATCGTTGCCGCCACATCGTCGTCAGCTTCTGCTTCCCAGGAAGCAAGCTGTGCCATGACATGTTGGTAGTCTTTAAGCGCTTTAGCTTTCGCCGCAGAGTCGGTCAGCAAGGCACCAGGCCACCAGAGGCGATCGCGCAGTTGCGGTTGTGTCACCAACTGGACAACATTTTCCACGGGGCCAACGGAAAGTGTCTGTTGTTCGCCAGGCAGATAAATAGTCACCGTTCCTTGCGCAAAGGCATGGGGTGTCATTACGTAAAGTACGCTGGCAATGAAATACGACTGTAATTTATTCATGGTGCGGGTTTAAGAAACGTCATTTCTACGGGAATAACCCCTGCGCCTAACATTTGCCGACTTTGACGAACCTGGCCAGTAGCCGAATCGACCCAGAATGTGTTTTGCCACTGTTTTTCTGGCCGCGTGGAAGTCACCTCTTCCTGCCAGACATTACACAGCACATTGCGACCCGCAATATTCAGCGTCTCTAATCCAGCAAAGGAAAAAGTAGAACTCAGGGTCGCAGAGCGAAAATGGTTGTCTTCACTCCAGAGAATATCGCGCGTCCAGCGGCTGCCATCTTTTATTGCCAGCGCGTTACGCAGAGGGTCCTGCCCGGAATTTGTCACTTCCAGCAGATTATTATTAAGTTTGACGGTTTTTAAAAGACGTCCATTGTGGGTAACCAGCATGGCGTTATCCTGGGATAACCATTTGCTTTGTTCTTGTTCTATATATCCCAGTACCACAAAGATTCGTTGCCCTTCATTAAGGCGTAAATACATCGTGGAATAAGGCAACGCCTGGATCTGCTGATCCGCTACGGTGATATCCTGATTATCGAAAAGGCTGGCGCGAAATGTATCGACCATACTTTGCTGGCTGTGCGTACATCCCGCAAGAAATAGTGCGAAAATCGATAAAATAAGAGGGCGCACCTTTAATCCTTGAAAGGTTAATTAAAAAAATGCAAATCTCTAAAGCCCGGTACGAATATCGCAACCGGGTATCATTTAACTTTAATTTCGACGCGTTAAAGCAGTATTAGCGTGTAGTGGACGTGGTGGTTGAGGTGTTATGAGAACCGCCATCGCCACTGTCATTTGCTGCAACAACTGCCAACGTCGCCACACCAACAGCCGTTGCCACACCGACAACTGTCGCCGTGCCGACAGCGCCAGCAGCCACGCCACCAGTGGTAGTAGCAGTCGTGGTTGCGCCGGTAGTGGTCGTTGTGGTGCCAGTAGTACCCGTCGTTGCCTCGGTCCCGTTTGTTGCTTCAGGGGCAGCAAACGCAGCTGGCGTCGTCAACATGAAGGCCATAAGGATTGCAGAAAGCTTGTGTTTCATAACTTTTCCTTTATTCATCGCATGGACAATACGTACGCTTGAGATCAGGATTGTCTACTTTGAGTATAACATCCTTGTGAAATCTCCCTTTCCTCATACCGCTTGCACTATATACTGCGGGTAGGAAAGGCGCGCAGAGGGAAATATAAGATTGTTAACTATCCCCCTCTGGAAATACGACTTGTGAGCATAAGATAAATCTTAGCAAAATACAAATTAAAGATAAGGAAATTGTTACGAAAGCTATTAATTATTGTTGGTAATATAGTTTCAAGTGGTACTATAACTGGCTGTTAAATGGCATTTATAACTATTAGGTGCAGAGATATTCGCTTAAATGGATTAGTTTCTTTGTGGAAAAGTAACTGATGTTATAATGTATGATGTTGACTATTGCACTATTCCAATAAAACCAGTCAGCTTTAAACAAGCAGCGTCATATTAAGAGAGATAAACATTTGCCGCTGTTGGTCCTCGCAGGCCATTTACGCGGCAAAATTCCACACGTAATCCTGGTATAAGCACTTCTGCGTCGCGGGGAGTGAATGCGGAAATATGGACCTGAACTTCTTTACGACCGTCGGAGGGGATAATGAATCCTTTGCCGCTTTTGCGATCAAAGGTTTTGACAATTCCTGTCATTTTACGGGACAAACAAATTCCTTACTGAAAATACTGCGCTGCACTATACGGGGTTAATAAAATAAAGCCAGCGATATTTAAGACCGCCGGACGGCTAAAATAAAATTTGCTTAATCTCAATTATCATGCGTTAATAGCTGCGTCGGTTTGAAAGACAGACAGCATACAAAGTAGTTTACTAAAGCAGTTCTCATTATCAGGCATTATCCCCTTCTTTTGAGTCTCTCTCCTGAACACTAAGTAGTTTCTGTATTAAAGCCCTGTTTGCCGAAAGGCCCAAAATGAAGGAAGTAAAATATGTCTAATAAAATGACTGGTTTAGTAAAATGGTTTAACGCAGATAAAGGTTTTGGCTTTATCACTCCTGATGATGGCAGCAAAGACGTTTTCGTCCATTTCACTGCCATCCAGAGCAATGAATTCCGCACGCTGAACGAAAATCAGAAAGTTGAATTTTCTATTGAGCAGGGGCAACGTGGCCCCGCGGCAGCGAACGTTGTTACGCTCTAAGGTTGCCGTTATTACTCAACATCTCCATTTCCGCTGTCCATGTTGTCATGGTTCACAGTACCGTACATCGGCATTCGATGTGACGGAGCGAAACCCTTTGGGCGCTAAGTGTATTTTTTGTAAATCGACGATGATCACCTTTGATAACGTCGCGCTGCAAATACGCACGGACCATGCGCCGCTGGATTTCACAAAATAATATCAGGCTCCCTCGTGGAGCCTTTTTTATATCTGCCTTATTTTTCTTCAACGCTGTATGTATAGTAAGCGATAACCTGTTGATTATTGAATCTTTCGGGGAGATGGCTTATAACATTTCTTACCTGACCAGGGTACCGGGAACCAACACCTTACTGGCGTGTTGCTGTCTTTCAAGACCAGAAGAGGTTAACAGTGAATATTGAAGAGTTAAAAAAACAAGCCGAAACGGAAATCGCCGACTTTATCGCGCAAAAAATCGCCGAGCTGAACAAGAATACAGGGAAAGAAGTCTCTGAAATTCGCTTCACCGCACGAGAAAAAATGACCGGGCTTGAAAGTTATGATGTCAAAATCAAAATAATGTGATTTTGTGAACATCACCCGTGCGAGGTGATGTTCCGCTTGTTGCTAATTTAGTGACCAATCATTGGCGCTTGTGGAATTAAGCGTCGGTACAATTCATCCGGTACCGGGCTTTGCCATACTCCCGCATACATTGCGTAACCAATCACCGCAAACATAATCCCCAGAACCAGTAGCGTCATTAACCAGCCAGACAACGCAAAGGCTTTTTTATTTGCCGCAGGTTTTTGCAGTGAAAAGGTCAATGTTGAGGCTACCGGACATGACTCTACGCAAGTCATACAGCCGGTACATTCCACTGTTCGTACCTGAATTAATTTATCGACCGGGATCCGTGATGGGCAATTTTTTGCGCATTTGCCACAGTCGATACAACTTTCGGCATTGCGACGAATCTTAAACGGCGACAATAGCGAAACCACGCCCATCAGCGCGCCATATGGGCAAAGATAACGACACCAGGCATGGCGAATAAACAGGCTGGCAATCAGCAAAACGGTCACGCTGATTAATGTCGCGGTCCCCATATGACGAAAGAAATCGAGCATTTTAACGTCCATCACCACGCTGTAGGGCGACAACATAAAATAGTGAATCGCCTGAGCGGGCATCAATAACGCGATATAGAGAAAAAAACTCAACAGCAAATACTTCACGCCGCGCAGAGGAATATCCAGCCAGCGGGGAAGGACACATTGCCGACCAAACAGTTTGTTACCGAGATCGCCGATTAATTCAGAAAGCGTACCAACCGGGCATAACCATGAGCAAAAGGCCTTTTTGAGTAATAGACTGATGACGATAAAAGCGACCAATAACAGCATCGCGGCGGCGTGGACGGACGGTAACTGACCTGTTACAAGGCTATATTTCAGATTCATCAGCCCGGCAATCGGTAGCCAGCCTTCGATACCTCCCGGTCTGGCGACAAATGTCGTGCTACTTGCCGTTTCGTAATAGCGCACCCAATACCAGAACGTGATGGCAATATAAATATTCATTGCCAACAGTAATAATTGCGTCGCTTTACGCCAGGTCGTGGCATTGCGCCAGTCATTCCACGGTAATTTGCCGCCCGTCGTGCCTGGCCGCCGCTGCCAGCGGGTTCTTTTTTTCTCTGCCATGATTTTGCCAGTCCGTTAAGTTGCATACCAAATGCCACTATTCTAGTTGTTCTTAACTGGCTGATATTGATTCAAATCGCGTTCAGGTCTTTCTTATTCAACCATGCTTCCAGATCGGCAACACTGCGTGTAATTTCTTCGTGTGGAAGGGGGGCAGATAATGGCTGCTGCTCCAGTTGTGCGCATAGCTGGCTGGCGATACGCATTCCCAAACTCGAGCAACTGCTTTTTAGCTGATGCGCGGCACGCTTTATTTTCTCGCTATCCTGACTGGCGCGGGCAATGTCGATTTCATCGAGAAGCGGCAGGGCATGTTGTGTAAATAATACCAGCCATTCGTGGATCTTCTCCGTCCCCATTAACTGAGCATCTTCATTGAGTTGCGATACATCCAGCGATTGATCGTTATTGACTTGCAGTTGGAGATAGTGCGCCAGTAACTGACCGAGCACTTCACGCGGCACCGGTTTAGGGATAATCCCGCGGAATAATGAACTGGTACGCTGGCGCAGCGTTTCGTCAATGACATGGGCGCTAAAGCCAATCAAAACCAGCGACGGATATTGCTGTGCCAGTTGTCGGGCAAGCGTAATGCCGTCGACATCCGGCAGATCAAAATCCACCAGTGCGGCAGCAAACGGTTCGCTATTTTGCAGTGTCTCTAAAGCCTGCGCGGCATTGCCAACAGCAACAACCTGCGCACCACTGGTGTTCAGCATCTCAACGGTAATTCGCTGGGTTAGCGGGTTATCTTCAATTAACAGCAAACGTAAACCGTCAAGACGCACCGCCTGATTGACTGTTTTTGGCACGGGTGCCGTGGCAACACGTAACGGCAAGCGTAAACAAAAACAGCTTCCAACCTCCGGCGTGCTGGTGGCGCTCAGTTCGCCGCCCATCGCCTGGGCCAGACGGCTACTGATAGTCAGCCCCAGCCCGGTGCCGCCGCGTTTGCCGCTTACCTGCACAAATGGCTGGAAGATTTCTGCCAGTTTCGCGGGATCAATACCGCAGCCGCTGTCTTCCACTTCGACCAGCCATTGCTCGCCATCAGTGCGACTACGCAGGATAATGTACCCTTCGTCAGTAAAACGCAGGGCGTTGCTCAACAGGTTGGTTATAACCTGACGAATACGTCGTGGATCGCCCATTAACGCGCACGGCATATCATCGGCAATTGCCGTTGCCAGGCGAATCGGGCGACCTTTCACCCGTCCGCTCATTAATTGCAGGGTACTTTCCAGCAGCGGGCGCGGTTCAAAGGGCTCATCGCTGACCGAAACATTCTTGCCACCTGCTTCGATAGCGGAATAATCGAGAATATCGTTGAGGATGGTCAGCAACGATTCGCCGGAGTCGGTAATTGCCCGCAAATCATCACGCTGGGCGTTAAGTGCGGGGTTATCTGCCAGTAGCTGTGCGGTGCCGAGAATACCGTACAGCGGTGTGCGGATCTCATGGCTCATCGCCGCCAGAAACGCCGATTTTGCCTGGCTGGCTTTTTCTGCTTCCGCCCGTGCCTGTCGGTGTTCTATCACCAGTTCCTGCAATTCAGCTGTACGCGCTTTGACCTGCGCCGCCAGCTGTTCGCGGTGGCGATTCAGTGCATGAACATTGCTGCGAAACGCATCCATCAGCCGCCCGATGGTATCCAGCTCCCGTACGCCAGCGGTTTCCGGGAAAGGGGAGTCAATATCACCGTCCAGCAGCCGTTGCAGCGCCTGCGTTTGTTCGGCAAGTGGACGCGTGACTGAGCGATAAACCACGCGCCAGAGGATCAGAATCAGTGCGCAAAGTGAAACCATCCCCAGCAATAACAGGCTGTATTGCCCGCGTGCACTGGCTTTTTCCAGATGTGCCAGTCCATGCTGATTGCGCAGCTCAATGGTGTCGACCAGCTGACTGACTTCGCTACTAAACTGCGCGAACTGGGCGATATTATTTTGGGCGAGAGTTTGCAGGTGATTGCTGATTTCACTGTCCTGCTGGAACAGCGCCAACAGATCGCTATATTGGCTAACGGTAGTTAACGTTGTTGCGACCTGCGCACGAACACCCGGATCTTCAATGCGTATTTGCCGACGTTGCAGAATTTTCACCGCATTATTGAGCTGCTTTTCCAGCGTTGGCGCATTTTTCTGGATCTGCTCCAGCCCCAGATTCATCACCATTTGCTGCACCCGCAGGGCGCTAAGGCGCAGTTCATTCATCTGGTTAACATACTCAAGATCGATATCAATCAGCCGATCGAGTGCACTTTCTGCGGCCTGACGCTGATCTTGTTCGATCAAATCGTAAATCCCGGCCTGGGTCGCTCCGGCGGAGGTTGCCGCATTATTCGCCTGACCTTGCGCCAGGCGTGCGATCTCATCGGCGGCAGCGACTATCTGCTGACTGAGTTGCTGTTGTTGCTGGCGCAGTTGCAAACGCTGCCCCACCAGTTCCCCTTGCTGACGTAACGAACGGGAGATCTCCTGCTCCTGTTGTTCAATAGCGGTGGTATCAAAACCTTGTTCCCGTAACGCTTGCAGCAACGCATTAATCTTCAGGCTTTGTGCGGTGAGCATTCGCCCCTGCGCCTGCCACATCTTTTCGTTATCGGCACTGGTCAGGTTCTGCGCGGCGAAAAGTTCCCAGGCGCTGGCTTCGCTCAACTGGCGCGCCATATTCATGGTAGGAATCAATGCCTGAGTATTGTCTTTTTCCACCTGGCTGATAAAGCGCAGGTTGTACCATCCCACCAGGGTACTGGTCAGGGTTAACAGCGCCATCAGGGCAAAGCCCATCCAGAGTCTTCGGGTCAGGGTTAAATTCACGGTCGGTGCACTTTAGGTGAAAAAGGTTGAGTCGCAAAGCGGAATGCATCTAGCATAAAGCCTTATTATTGATGAGGCTATCATGCGCGTACTGCTATTTTTACTTCTTTCCCTTTTCATGTTGCCGGCATTTTCGGCTGATAACCTGTTGCGCTGGCATGATGCGCAGCATTTCACGGTGCAAGCCTCTACGCCGCTTAAAGCCAAACGCGCATGGAAACTGTGCGCGCTTTATCCCAGCCTGAAAGATTCATATTGGTTATCGTTGAACTATGGTATGCAGGAGGCTGCTCGCCGCTACGGTGTGGATTTAAAAGTGCTGGAGGCAGGCGGCTACAGCCAGTTGGCTACCCAGCAAGCACAAATCGACCAGTGTAAACAGTGGGGCGCAGAGGCCATTTTGCTCGGTAGTAGCACGACCTCATTTCCCGACCTGCAAAAGCAGGTAGCAAGTCTGCCGGTGATCGAACTGGTAAATGCTATTGATGCTCCCCAGGTGAAAAGCCGCGTTGGTGTGCCCTGGTTTCAGATGGGCTATCAACCGGGGCGATATCTGGTGCAATGGGCGCACGGTAAACCACTGAATGTGCTGTTGAAGCCCGGACCCGATAACGCCGGGGGCAGTAAGGAGATGGTCGAGGGTTTTCGCGCAGCCATTGCCGGAAGCCCGGTGCGTATTGTTGATATTGCGCTTGGTGATAACGATATTGAAATCCAGCGTAACCTGTTGCAGGAGATGCTGGAACGCCATCCAGAAATCGACGTCGTTGCCGGAACGGCCATTGCGGCAGAGGCGGCAATGGGGGAAGGGCGTAACCTGAAAACGCCGCTTACCGTGGTGTCGTTTTATCTTTCACATCAGGTGTATCGCGGGCTGAAGCGGGGAAGAGTGATTATGGCTGCCAGCGATCAAATGGTCTGGCAGGGGGAACTGGCAGTTGAGCAGGCCATCAGGCAATTACAGGGGCAATCGGTGTCTGATAATGTCAGCCCACCGATTTTAGTTCTGACGCCGAAAAATGCCGACCGAGAACATATCCGCCGCTCGCTGTCACCGGGGGGATTTCGTCCGGTCTATTTTTATCAGCACACATCAGCGGCTAAGAAATAACCTTCACCATGTTGCGTCACCAGTAAATCCGCGCTGAGTTTATGACGTAAACGACGAATTAACACATTGACGGTGCGCAGGTCAGGGTTTTCCACCCGACGCGCAGAAAGCATACGTAGCAGACGTTCACGGCTGAGAATTTCGCCCGGATTCGTCACAAATGCCACCAACATTTCATACTCTGCGCGGGTCAGTTTAATCGGCTCGCCATCCCGCTCCAGCGTATGGCGCGACACATTCAGGCAATAACCGGCAAAGCGATAGCAGTTGTCCTGAGTGTGCGGTTGAGCTTGTCGCGCGAGGTCGATTCGCCAGAGCAGATTTTTCACCCGTACTACCAGTTCGCGCAGTTCCAGCGGTTTGGTGACGTAATCGTCTGCGCCCATTTCCAGCCCAACAATACGGTCAATCCGATCGCTGCGTCCGGTAACCAGAATAATCCCCACCGTTGAGCGTTCTCGCAGGGCGCGGGTTAACATCAGGCCATTTTCATCGGGTAAGTTGATATCCAGCAGAATTAAATCTACCGGCTGATTCTGCATAATTTCCCGCAGCCCGGCACCGCTCGCTGTAACGGAAACGGTATACCCCTCCTGAGTGAAGTAAGATTGTAATCGCGCCTGGGTAACCGGCTCATCTTCAACAATAACAATGTGATGTGGCATCAGAGGGTTTTACTCATTCTGTTCATATCTGTTCATATTCTGCCGTAAGCCGTTCATCCTGACCAGTGCCGCTGTTCATATTTGCTCATTAAGATCGCTTCACTAAACCATAATTTTACAGGGGCTATTATGCGGAAACTCTGGAACGCGCTACGCCGACCCAGTGCTCGTTGGTCGGTACTGGCGCTGGTCGCAATTGGGATTGTGATTGGCATTGCGCTGATTGTATTGCCACACGTTGGGATCAAAGTCACCAGCACAACCGAATTTTGTGTCAGTTGCCACAGTATGCAACCGGTGTATGAAGAATATAAACAGTCGGTGCATTTCCAGAACGCCTCCGGCGTGCGAGCTGAATGCCATGACTGTCATATCCCGCCGGATATTCCAGGCATGGTGAAGCGCAAACTGGAAGCGAGCAATGATATCTACCAGACCTTTATTGCTCACTCCATTGATACACCTGAAAAATTCGAAGCCAAACGCGCGGAACTTGCCGAGCGTGAATGGGCGCGAATGAAAGAAAACAACTCGGCAACCTGCCGCTCCTGCCATAACTACGATGCGATGGATCATGCGAAGCAGCATCCTGAAGCGGCACGTCAGATGAAGGTGGCAGCGAAAGATAATCAATCCTGCATCGACTGTCATAAAGGTATTGCCCACCAGTTACCGGATATGAGTAGCGGCTTCCGTAAGCAGTTCGATGAGCTGCGCGCCAGTGCTAATGACAGTGGTGACACGCTGTACTCTATTGATATTAAGCCAATTTATGCGGCGAAAGGCGATAAAGAAGCCTCTGGTTCTCTGCTGCCTGCTTCGGAAGTGAAAGTCCTTAAACGTGACGGCGACTGGCTGCAAATTGAAATTACCGGCTGGACGGAAAGCGCCGGACGTCAGCGTGTGCTCACCCAATTCCCAGGTAAACGCATCTTTGTTGCCTCGATTCGTGGTGATGTGCAGCAGCAGGTAAAAACGCTGGAGAAAACCACCGTTGCCGACACCAATACCGAGTGGAGCAAGTTGCAGGCCACTGCGTGGATGAAGAAAGGCGACATGGTGAACGATATCAAACCGATCTGGGCTTATGCGGATTCGTTGTACAACGGCACCTGTAACCAGTGCCACGGCGCACCGGAAATCGCCCACTTTGACGCTAACGGTTGGATCGGCACGCTCAACGGCATGATTGGCTTTACCAGTCTCGATAAACGTGAAGAACGCACCTTGTTGAAATATCTGCAAATGAATGCGTCTGACACCGCAGGTAAGGCTCACGGCGATAAGAAGGAAGAAAAATAATGAACAATAACGATCTCTTTCAGGCATCACGTCGGCGTTTTCTGGCACAACTCGGCGGCTTAACCGTCGCCGGGATGCTGGGGCCGTCATTGTTAACGCCGCGCCGTGCGACTGCGGCGCAAGCGGCGACTGACGCTGTCATCTCGAAAGAGGGCATTCTTACCGGGTCGCACTGGGGGGCTATCCGCGCGACGGTGAAGGATGGTCGCTTTGTGGCGGCAAAACCGTTCGAACTGGATAAATATCCGTCGAAAATGATTGCCGGATTGCCGGATCACGTACACAACGCGGCGCGTATTCGTTATCCGATGGTACGCGTGGACTGGCTGCGTAAGCGCCATCTCAGCGATACCTCCCAGCGCGGTGATAACCGTTTTGTGCGCGTGAGCTGGGATGAAGCCCTCGACATGTTCTATGAAGAACTGGAACGCGTGCAGAAAACTCACGGGCCGAGTGCCTTGCTGACCGCCAGTGGTTGGCAATCGACGGGGATGTTCCATAACGCTTCGGGGATGCTGGCGAAAGCTATTGCCTTGCATGGTAATAGCGTTGGTACGGGCGGAGATTACTCTACCGGTGCTGCGCAGGTGATCCTGCCGCGCGTGGTTGGCTCAATGGAAGTGTATGAACAGCAAACCTCCTGGCCGCTGGTATTGCAGAACAGCAAAACCATTGTGCTGTGGGGCTCTGATTTGCTGAAAAACCAGCAAGCGAACTGGTGGTGCCCGGATCACGATGTTTATGAATATTACGCGCAGCTAAAAGCGAAAGTCGCCGCCGGTGAAATTGAGGTCATCAGCATCGATCCGGTTGTCACATCCACCCATGAGTATCTGGGGCGCGAGCATGTGAAGCACATTGCGGTTAACCCGCAAACTGATGTGCCGCTGCAACTGGCGCTGGCGTATACGCTGTACAGTGAAAACCTGTACGACAAAAACTTCCTCGCTAACTACTGTGTGGGTTTTGAGCAGTTCCTGCCGTACCTGCTGGGTGAGAAAGACGGTCAGCCGAAAGATGCCGCATGGGCTGAAAAACTGACCGGCATTGATGCCGAAACCATTCGTGGGCTGGCGCGGCAGATGGCGGCGAACAGAACGCAAATTATTGCTGGCTGGTGCGTGCAGCGTATGCAGCACGGTGAACAGTGGGCGTGGATGATTGTGGTTCTGGCGGCGATGCTGGGGCAAATTGGCCTGCCAGGTGGTGGCTTTGGTTTTGGCTGGCACTATAACGGCGCAGGCACGCCGGGGCGTAAAGGCGTTATTCTGAGTGGTTTCTCCGGCTCTACGTCGATTCCGCCTGTTCACGACAACAGTGATTACAAAGGCTACAGCAGCACCATTCCGATTGCCCGTTTTATCGATGCGATCCTCGAACCGGGGAAAGTGATCAACTGGAACGGTAAATCGGTAAAACTGCCGCCGCTGAAAATGTGTATTTTTGCCGGAACTAACCCATTCCATCGCCATCAGCAGATCAACCGTATTATTGAAGGCTGGCGCAAGCTGGAAACGGTTATCGCCATAGATAACCAGTGGACCTCAACCTGCCGCTTTGCCGATATCGTGCTGCCTGCGACC
>ERZ1034755.415-NODE-415-length-14238-cov-7.036875_pt1 | contig 14238 bp, 10 predicted proteins | sample MGYA00520596_ERZ1034755 | MGnify/ENA primary metagenome ERZ1034755 (study PRJEB33766, sample SAMN09781701) | gut metagenome | biome: gut microbiome | host: Homo sapiens | place: Madagascar | study: EMG produced TPA metagenomics assembly of the PRJNA485056 data set... | reverse complement strand
GTTCCTGTTTCCGCATTTGACGCGGTTGTTCCCTGTCACGACTCAAATATTAAATCGCTGAAAGCAAAGAAAACAGCCTTTCTCACATCTGTCTCTGCTTCATAGAATCACACAGATCGAACGACCATGCTTCCGTCGAATACTCTTCGGGATTTTTTCTTTCAGTCATTGAATCTTCTGCGTAATTTGTGAAAAGATGAGTTCTATGTCATATTGCGAATAATCCCGTGCGCCTTTCAGTATTTCAATCCCATGAATGCAATAATCATATCCGGAATATTTATCAATATAAAATGTGGCATATTCATTTTGTATCGTGATTTTGCCTTTATACGATATTACGCCAAAAGCACAGTACTCGCATATATTCAACAGAAGCGCATCTTCGCAGTTCAGATCAGCGGAAAGTATATCGTGCCCAAGAGTGCGCTTGTGGAATTTCTCGTTGGCGACGTCGCCTTCGAGATCGACCATAAGTCGACGTGGCATATCAATACCATCCTGCTCTTTGCGGAGAAGGAGTAAAAAAAGGCACAGTTTCACTACAAATGTGATGCTGTGCCTGCTTCTGTTTGTTAACTCTACGCCCAGAAAATGTGTGATGTTTTCAAAAAAACGAATAATTTATACGAATTTGGAATAACATATTGACAAAACGAATAGAAAGGAGTATAATATATGATACAGAAATGGAAGGAATTGATTATGGACTACAAAAAAGAGTTTTTCTTTACCGAGGAACATGCAAGCAATCTTCCAACGGTAAGAATAAAAAAAATCGAAATCAACAATTTTAAGAGTGTTCAACACGGAGAAATTGTTTTAGATTGTGGAAAGCAATATATTCCTTATGGCACCAAGTCTGACATTTTGGGTGTGTATGGTCAAAATGGATCGGGAAAAACTTCTTTAATAGAAGCTTTGTCTATTTTGGAAATATTGATGTCTGGCGGCAGTGTGCCTGATGTATATGCAGATTGTATTTCTGTGGATAAAGATTATTCGATGCTATCCTTCACATTTGATTTGCAATATACAAATGGTGAAGTAAGGGAATTAATATATTCGTTCCACATGAATAAAGTCAAATTGACCGAGGAAGAAATTCAAGAACGATATAAAGATGTACCAGACGATTACCCCATTCCTTCAGACATTCACAAGGTTTGTATATTTAACGAAATCATTAAATTGTCTTGGGATGAGGATGGCAAGAAACAGCACAAGCAAACGATTATTGATACCTCCACTACAGACATTCCGTTTGGATCAAAACCTAAGCTCAAATCGTTTGTCGGCAAAGATAAGAATTTGATCCTTGAATTGGGATATATCAAAAAAACAGCGACTGATAAATCACGTTCGTTTATTTTCAGCAAAAAAACTCTGCAGATATTCAAGGACAGCGGCTTGTATTCAGTATTCTATCAAGTTTTGCTTGAAATGAGATATTTCGCATCATTATTTTTCTTTGTTATAGACACAAAGTCTTCTGGATTTATTCGCCTGAATTTTGCATTGCCTATCTATACACGAACAGGAATGATGCATTTTGATGTTCGTCGCCCAGAAACTTTTCCTAACGAAGCATACGAATTTTTCAATAAGTCTTTAAGCGAATTAAGCAAAGTCTTAACTCAACTCGTTCCAGGTCTGACAATAGGATTCAAAAAAATTTCCGAAGCCATCACAAAAGATGGCGAACCCGGCTGTATTGCTGAATTAATGGCATATCGCGATGGAATGGAGTTACCATTGCGCGATGAATCTGATGGTGTTAGAAAAATTATATCTGTTTTGAGTTTGATTGTTGCCGCCTATAATGATCAGTCATTTACGCTTGCAATAGACGAATTTGATGCAGGTGTATTTGAGTACCTTTTAGGAGAGATACTCCAGACATTTGAGGAATCAGGAAAAGGACAGTTTATTTTCACTTCACATAATTTGAGACCGCTTGAGGTAATAAACAAAAAGTTCTTGGTTTTCACAACTACCAATCCTAATAACCGTTACTTTAGATTAAAAAACATTGCAGCAACCAACAATTTGAGAGACACCTACTTTAGAGAAATTGTTCTCGGTGAACAAGAAGAACAGGTATACAACAAAACGATACGATTTAAAATTGCAGCTGCTATGAGAAAGCCGAGGGGATCAGAAAACACATGAAAGGACAGCGTCCAAAAAGAAAAGTTGTATTAATTTTGGTAGAAGGCCAGTCGGAAATAAATGCATTAAAGCCTGTTCTTTCGGCTTTTTATGATAGCATTGATGAAAACATTGAAGTGTTTTTTCCCACTATTGTCGAGGATGAATGCGACGTCCGTGGAGATATCACATCCAAAAAAGGAATATCTCCCGACGTAATTGAAGGATGTATAAACAAATTGTTCTTAAAGGATTTCTTCGATATTGAAAAACTTTATCCGAAGGATATAAGCGAAATAATCCAAATTGTGGACCTTGATGGAGCGTATATTGATGACGATAAAATATTATATGGTGAGAATCCGTTAGGAGAAAGTAAGCCATTCTACGGAAGTGATACAATCATTACCACCGATGTGGATAACATGATTGAAAGAAATGGACGCAAAAGAGAAAATCTGAATTATTTGTCGTCTATATCGACATTAACTGTCAAATCCAAGAAGCCTCGATATTCAGTATTTTTCTTTTCAAGTAATCTCGATCACTTCCTTCACGGAGATGCGAATATGAAATCGCGCGACAAAGTTCTAAAAGCTGATGAGTATGCCTCGCGCTATGAATCAGATCCTTCGAAGCTCGTATCTGACATAAAGGCGAAGCCCGGAGCGCTTGTAGACAAGAGTTATGAGGAGTCATGGGAATATATTAAAAGTGGCAATCGTTCGCTTGAACCACACACCAACATAAACATTCTGTTCGACCGTCTAATGGAAGAACCGGAAGAATAAACAAAAAGGACGGTAGGAAATTCACCTACTGTCCTTCTTTATTGGCGGAGAGGATGGGATTCGAACCCATGTGAGGTTGCCCTCAAACGGTTTTCAAGACCGCCTCGTTGTGACCGCTTCGATACCTCTCCGTATTGTGAAAAAATGCGTAGCCGTTTTCGTTCGGCTTGCCAAATGGTTTTGCTTTGCCGCATTCGGACGCCGATTTGAAATACGTCTCCGAAATCTTTACGGAATCATTCCTGCCGCCGTGGGGCCTGGCTGCTTGCGGGCGGCTTTTGACTTGCCGTTTCAGTATAGCAAACGCGGCGCGGTTTGTCAAGATTTCCGGGGACACAAAAACCGAAAGCCGCGGCACGCCGCGGCTTTCGGTCGGAAAAGTATTCGGTAACTCGGGGGCAACTACCGACCGCCCGTGTTCCCCTCGCTTATTCCCACTCGACGGTTGCCGGCGGCTTGCCGGTCACGTCGTAGAGGATCATGTCGACGGGGAGCCCTGCCGCCTCAATGCGGCGGACAATGTTCGCGAGTGCGTCCTCGGGGAAATCCACACCGGGGACGGCGGACTGCGCCGTCATAAAGTCGTTCGTCACGACGGCACGGACGGCAATCGAGAACTTGTCTCCGACGCCGACAGGGAGCAGAACAGCGAAGCACTGCGCGATATGGCACTTCCCGTCCGCCATCGGGCGCATGATCTCGCTCGTCACAATGGCGTCTGCTTCCCGGAGCAGATCCGCCTCTTCGCGGCAGATCCGGCTACGCACGCTGTGGAGCGTGCCGCCGATCTCGCGGCGATTCAGAAGATACGCCACGCGGTTGACGAAATTCAGCTCGTTCGGAATGGTCTTTGCCGTCTTATAGAGGGTATCGAAATCCGGCGTAAGCCCTGCACCGGAGAGGATCACGAGCGACCGATAGGAGCGGTGGTCGCCCTGCACGCCGACCGACTGGATCGGTGCGAGCGCCGCCGCAAACGGCACGTCCTGTCCCGCCATAAAATCGGCGAGGAGCCCGGACTTCTCGGCATCGGCTGTCTTTCCGTCGTCGGTGCAGAGGATACGCACACCGAGACCGGGACCCGGGAACGGCTGACGGGAGGCAATCTCCTCGTCGAGCCCGAGCATACGGGCTACCTGCCGCACCTCGTCCTTATGCCAGTCCCAGTTCGTCTCGATGACGTGCCCCTTATCGCGGAGTGCACGGATAATGCCGACATCGTTATGATGCGTCTTGATCTTCTTCGCGTACCCGCTGACATCCGGGTTGCCGGACTCAATCAGGTCGGGGCGGAGTGTCCCCTGCCCGAGGAACGCCGTCTCGAAATCGAGATCAAGCTTCTTCGCCGCCTCTTCAGTCACGACAAAGAACATATGCCCGATAATGGCGCGTTTCTTCTCCGGCTCGCAGGTCTCGGAAAGGGGTGCATACTGCTCACCGTCGATCACGAGGGGCGTGTGGAAGAAAGCGTCCTCCGCGTTGATACGCTGCATCTGCGTCAGCCCGAGTTTTGCAAGGTTCTCGCAGATGAGGTCGGATTCGTTCTTCCGCATCATGCCGTGGTCGATATGGATCCCGTATACCTGTTCCGGCTTCAGCGCCCGCACCAGCAGGGCAGCCGTCACAGCAGAGTCGACGCCGCCGCTGACAAGGACAACGACCTTCCCGTCACCGACTTTCTCACGAATGGCGCGGATCGACGTCTCGATACGATCCTCGAGCGCGTACGTCTCTTTGAGCCCGCAGATACCGCGGACAAAGTTGTGCAGAATTTCCACACCGTGTACGGTGGGATCCACCTCCGGGTGGAACTGCACCCCGGCGATGCGGAGCTTCTCGTTCCAGACCCCGGCGCAGACGCCGCCGGTCGACGCGACCGTGCGGAAGCCCTCGGGAATCACGCTCACGGCGTCGCCGTGGCTCATCAATACTTTTTCCCGTTTGGAAAGCCCGGCAAACAGCGGGCACGTCGGATCGACATCGATCTCGATCTGACCGTACTCCGTCTTAACCTCCGGTGCGACCGTGCCGCCGAAATGGTCGACGATCATCTGCATGCCGTAACAGATGCCGAGGGTCGGAATCCCCATATCGAAAATAGCGGGATCATAGGTCGGAGCGCCGCTCTCCCAGACGCTCGCGGGTCCCCCGGAGAGGATCATGGCATCGTAGCCCTGCAGTTTCTCCGCAGACACGCCCATCGGCAGAATGTCGGTATAGACGCCCGCCTCGCGGATCTTGCGGTCGATGACCTTGGTGTACTGCCCGCCGCAGTCGATAATTGCGAGTTTCTCCATTGAGATAAAACTCCTTTTTTCGTAATACTTCTCTATTATACTCCTAAATCCGCACGCGCGCAAGACGATTTTCCGTTTTCCCTTTGTGTCGAATGCTTTTTCGGCAACATAGACTGAAATGAACGGTCCGAAAGGAGAAAAACAGATGCTTGTGACCAAGACCTACCTGCGGGAGCGGGCAGTCACCTATGCGCGCAAATGGGCACTCAGCCGCAACCCCCTGTTCGTGGATTATACCGGGCGCGGCGGCAACTGCACCAACTTTGTCTCCCAGTGCATTTACGCCGGGAGCTGCACCATGAATTATACCCCGGTCTACGGCTGGTATTACCTGACCGAGGCGAATCGGAGCGCCGCCTGGACGGGGGTGGAATTTCTCTACAACTTCCTCACCACCAATATGGGTCCCGGTCCCTTCGGACGGGAGGTACCGCTCAAGGAGGCGCAGCCGGGCGACGTCATCCAGCTGTACCGTGAGGACGAGGGCTGGTATCATTCCCTGCTCCTCATCGGCTTCGACGAGGACGGCGGCGCGCTCGTCGCCGCGCAGTCCAATGACGCCCTTGACCGACCCCTGTCCAGCTATACCTACGATCAGGATCGCTTTATCCATATTGCCGGCGTGCGGCTGACCGTCCCCGACATCGGCGATTGCTACGAAAGTCTGCTTGACGGCGTTGCCATTATCCCGAACGATTAACAAAGAGGAGCCTGTTTTTCAGGCTCCTCTCCGTATTCTGTCAGAGAATTTCCTCATAAAGCGAGAGCAGCTCCTCTTCGATTTCTCCCTTGCGTGCATCGATCTCCGCCGCACGCACATAGTCACTTGCCGCAGACCCGTATAATTCCTCCTCGAGCGCCGCGAGCTCCTTTTCGAGCGCCTCGGCACGCGCCGCGGCGCGCTCTTTTTTGCGGGCAGCGGCACGCTGACCGGCGATCTCGCGCTTCTGCGCCTCGAACCGCAGTTTCTCCGCCGACGGGGCGGCGACGGGCTTCACAACACCCTCCGTCCGCTTTCCCCGCAGGGCGAGATAGGCGTCATACGCGTCGTCATAGGATTCCAGCGGGTAATCCCAGAGCCCCCCGTCGGCGGCGCGATCAAGTTCGATGATTCGCGTCGCGAGCCGCGAAATAAAGTAACGGTCATGCGACACGGCGAGGATTGTCCCGGGGAACGCGGCGAGCGCCGTCTCCAGCGCCTCGCGGGAGCCGACGTCCAGGTGGTTCGTCGGCTCGTCGAGCAGGAGAAGATTCACCTTCTGTTTGACGAGGATCGCGAGCGACAGCCGCGCTTTCTCCCCGCCGGACAGCACCGACACCGGCTTGTCCATGTCGTCGGCACCGAACAGGAACAGCGCGAGCGCAGAGCGCAGCTCCGTCTCGGGCATCGCAGGATGTGCGCGGCGCATCTCGCCGTACACCGTCCCTGCAGGGTCGAGCCCCCGGTTCTCCTGGTCGTAGTACCCGATCTTAATATTGTACCCGAGTTCCGTAACGCCGTGCTGCGGCGCGAGGCGCCCGAGAATCAGTTTCATCAGCGTGGACTTCCCGCATCCGTTGGCACCGAGAAACAGCACACACTCCCCGCGACGCACAAGGAAATTCAGGTCGGTGATGAGCGGCGCCGCACCGTACGAAAAGGTGAGATGCCGCACTTCCAGAACGCGCTCGGCAGACGCCTCTTCCGTCGCGAAACTGATACGGATATTGCGCTCCGGCGGCGCCGCCTTGGCGACGAGATCCATGCGCGCGAGTTGTTTTTCCTTGGAGCGGATTGTGACAAAGTTGTGCTCCTGCCCGCACCGACGCTGGAATTCGATATTGGCGCGGATCTTGCCGATTTCCTTCTGCTGTTCGCGATAGCGATGCTCGCGCGACGCCTCTTCCTCCGCCTCGCGCTCTTTCGCCGCCGAGTAGGAGCCGGGGTACAGCCGCCCGCCCCCGCGGCGGAGCCAGAACGTCTTATTCGTCACACGGTCGAGAAAATATCGGTCGTGCGAGATGACAAGAAAGGTCCCCCGATAGGCAGAAAGATACTCTTCCAGCCACGTCAGGGCATCAATGTCAAGATGATTCGTCGGCTCGTCGAGCAGGAGCAGGTCGGGCTCGCGCGCGAGCAGTTTGGCAAGGGACAGGCGCGTATATTGCCCGCCTGACAGCGCGCCGACCGTGCGCTCCGGCTCCGGGAACCCCATTTTGGCAAGGAGCGAACGCGCTCGGGCACGGTATGTCCGCCCCCCGAGGTCGTCGTAGCGCGCGTGGAGCGCGTTCAGCGCCCCCGAGAGCCGCGCCGCCTCTTCTCCGTCAGCCATGGAAAGCGCCTCTTCCGTGCGCGCGATCTCCCCCTCGAGCGCCGTCAGTTCCGGGAAAGCGGAGAGGACATAATCGGCGAGCGTCATGTCGCCGAGATAGGAGAGGTCGGTATCCTGCGCGAGCATTCCGACCGTGGTCGAGCCCGCAAGAAACACCTGCCCCGAGGTCGGCGTATATTCGCCCGTGATACAGCGGAAGAGCGAGGATTTGCCCACTCCGTTAACCCCAATGATGCCGACCCTGTCCCCCTCCGAGACCGAGAAAGTCAGTCCCCGGAAGATCTCATCCGCCCCGAACGAAAGTCCGAGGTCGGATACCGTACATACAATCATGGATACTTATTCCTTATAGTAGAGCCCACAGTGACAGTAGCCGTGGAAATTCGGATCCGCCATCTGACGGCGGAACTCCTCACAGATGCATTTGTTTTCCGGAAGCCGCCCGACGCGGCAGGGGCAATAGCCTCCCTTCGCTTCGAGCCCGGCTCGGATCTCGGCGACCACCTTCGGATCCGGGTTCAGGCGGATCACAGAAGCCCCTCCGTCACCTCGCAGAGCTCCTCCTCCGACCGATAGCCGACGAGCGTCTCCACGACCGCCCCGTCACGGAAAAAGAGGAGCGCGGGAATCGACGAAACACCGTAGTGGATCGCCGTCTCCGTCGCCTCATCAACGTCCAGCCGGCATACTTTCAGCGCGGGATAACGCTCTGCGAGCGCTTCGACATGCGGCGCAATCATCTTACAGGGCCCGCACCAGCGGGCAAAAAAATCGACGAGCACAAGACCGTCCGCCCCGAGCACCTCCGACTGAAAATTCTGATTGTTCAAAACCGTTTCCATGTGACAAACCTCCTGCCGCGGGGCAATTCCCCCGAGACGCCCCCATTGTAGCAAAATCTCATTCTTAAGTCAAGGTAAAGGCTTGTCAAAAGCGGACATTCATGCTATAATGATATACGGGAAAAGTTGTGCCGAAATATCGGGACGGAGGTAACACATGAAAAAAACAAAGATTGTATGCACCCTGGGACCTGCCAGTACCAACGAAAAAGTCATCGCAGAAATGCTGAAGAACGGCATGAATGTCGCGCGTCTTAACTTCTCACACGGCACACATGAAGAGCACGCAAAGACCATCGCGATGTTCCGCCGCGTGCGTGACCGCCTGAAAATGCCGGCGGCTGTCATGCTGGATACCAAGGGGCCCGAGATCCGTCTCGGTAACTTCTCGGGCGACGGTAAAGTGACGCTCACGGAGGGCGAACTCTTCACGCTGACGAACCGCGATATTCTCGGCGACGGGACACAGGTCAGCATGACCTACGCGAATCTGCCGAACGAGCTCAACGCCGGCGACCGGGTACTCATCGACGACGGCAGAGTCATCCTCACCGTCGAGAGCACCAATGAGACGGACGTCGTCTGCCGCGTCACGGTCGGCGGTCAGATCTCCAACCACAAGGGCATCAACCTGCCCAATATCCACCTGAATATGCCCTTCATGAGCCCGCGTGACGAAGCGGATCTGCGCTTCGGTATCGAGCATGACGTCGACTTTGTGGCGGCATCGTTCGTGCGGTGCAAAGAGGACGTCATCGCGATGCGCCGTTTCCTCGACTACTACGGCGGGCACAATATCCGCATCATCGCCAAGATCGAGAACAACGAGGGGGTCGAGAACTTCGAGGAGATTCTCGCGCACGCGGACGGCATTATGGTCGCGCGCGGCGATATGGGGGTCGAGGTCGAGTTTGAGAGACTCCCCGGGATTCAGAAGCGCTTTATCCGCGCCTGCTACCGCTCCGGCAAGATGGTCATCACGGCGACCCAGATGCTCGAATCCATGATTCACTCTATGACCCCGACCCGTGCGGAAATCAGCGACGTGGCGAACGCCGTCTTCGACGGCACCTCCGCCGTCATGCTCTCGGGCGAGACCGCCATGGGCGATCACCCCGCGCGTGTCGTCAGCGTCATGTCCAAGATCGTCGAGCAGGCGGAGTGCGACGCGCTCGAGCAGAACGCTTTCGGCTCCCTCAACCATGTTTACGACCTCGGTGACAGCACGAGCGCCGTTTGCGATGCCGCCTGCATTCTGGCGCGCGACCTCGGTGCGAAAGCCATCATCGCCGTCACGGAGTCCGGGCTCTCCGCCCGCCGCGCCTCCAAGTTCCGTCCGAAGCAGGCGATCGTCGCCAGCACGCCGGATAAAAAGACCTTCCACCAGCTCGCCCTCTCCTGGGGCGTGACGCCCGTCCTCGCCCTGCACCAGACGAGTGCCGACGCGCTGTACCAGCACGCGATCGACTGCGCCAAGAGCGCCGAGGTCGTCGAGGTCGGCGATAAGGTCGTCATCACCGCCGGTGCCCCGCTCGGGCAGACCGGTACCACCAACGTCCTCAAGGTCGAGACTGTACGCTGAAGACACGCTCGAACCAAACAGAATATCCTATAAAATCATATAACCCCCCGGGGCGAAAAATCGCCCCGGGGGTCTTTTTAGAAAGGAAACACGCGTTGAACGGACGCTCCCGGGCGAAGAGGGGATGCGGGGTGCGCGTTCTTCGCCGCTCCGCCGCTGTCTGTATATCGGCGCGTCCAACAGCACCGCATCCCGTCCTCCTCAAAAACAGAACCCCCGCCGCTTACGCGACGGGGGATTTTTTGTGGAATGGATTTTGCCGTGGGTACCGTCTTCGGGTTTATTTGCCCGCGGTCGTTCCTGCTTCGAGGGTACGGGTGATGATCTTCCCGATGACCTTTCCGTTCGGATCCTTCTCGGTAGGATCCACGGAAATGATGGTGCGGGTGTCTTCCGCCTCGACGACCCAGCCGGACAGGTTCTTGTTACGGAACACGCCCTTCACATACAGGTCGGTTGCACCGGCGTATGCATACACCGTGAGCTGGTAGTTCGCGCCGTCTTTCTTCGCGATGGCGATGACCGGCGTCGTAGCCAGCGTGAAGAAGCCGTCCGTGAACTTGACCTCGGTGTTGATCGTGGGTGCCGCGACCAGGATCTGCACATCGTCGTCTCCTGCCGTCAGCGCACCGGCGCTGACATCGGCAACCGTCACGGTATCCTTGTAGATGGCGATGAGCTGCGTGCCGCGCACCATGGCGATGGCACCGTTGGCGGCGCAGGCATAGAAGGTGTCGTTGGCTGCCGTCTTGCTGATGGCGGAGGCGTCAATGCCCTTCGCATACACGCCGTCCGGCGTCACGATGACGTAACCGTTCGCCGTCTTGTAGATAGCGGTACCGATTGCTTCATAGACAGTCGCGACTTCCACCGTCGGTTCGGCGGCGGCGGTGCTGTTTGCCTTAGCGGCAGTCAGCGCCACGAGCTCCGCGTCATACTCTGCCGCAGCGGTAAGGCGGGCTTCCAGCCCTGCGTCTTTCGCGAGGTAAAGCTTCAAGTAGGACGCGAACTTGTTCTGCGTCTCTGCATTCGCTCTCGGATAGAGCAGGAGCGCCGCGCGGAGATACGGTACGATATCGTAAGCCGTCAGCTCTGCGGGGGTCTTCCCGTCCACCGTCATCGCGTCGATGCAGGCATAGAACCAGTCATAGAATGCCGAGACAAATTTATCCGGCAGCATATTCTCCGTCGCGACGGACAGGAGCGCCGTGATTCTGGCAATATTCGCATCGTAGGAGGTCAGGACGATCTCACGGTTCGAGAACACATATGCCAGTTGCCCGAGCCCGATCACCGCCTCACGGACGTTTCTTCTGCAGATGTTCACGGATGCGTTGATATAAGAGGAAAGGAACGCATCTGCCGACGTACCGAGCGAGGACGGGAAGTATTTGAGGACGACCATGCCCCAGGACTGCCCATGTTCCGCACTCAGGCGGGCACCGAGGATATTCATGATATCCGCGATATAGAGGCAGGACGCCGTCATGTCCGCATCAAGCGCCGGAAGATTCCCGACGAGATCATAGGAATGCTCCGCCATGTAGTTCATACCGGCGACGATGGCATTCAGGAGCGTCTCGTTATTGTAATAGGTTGTGTTGCCCGTGCACTTCCATGCCGTTGCCAGATCGTACAGTCTCTTGTAGATGGCCTTGAAATCTGCCGAGTTCGCGGGTTCATTGAAATCGGAGAAGACGCTGGCGGCATCCGTCGGGATGGAGGTCCCGTCGGCGTCCAGATTCATCTTTCCGAGGAGCGCCGCCACAGCCGCGTCATCGAGTTCCGACTTGCGCGTCAGCGAGGCGAAATTGCCGATCGTTCTCGTGAGGTCAACATCGGAGAGCGTCGTCTGCACATCGTAGTCGCTCGCATACTTGGTGAGATAAATGTTCGAGAAGTAAATGAAGTTCGCAACGTCCTTCATCTCTTCGGTCGCGAGGTTCGCCGCGGTGGAACGGAGGTCAGGGCTCGGGAAGCCGACGAAACGAATCTGCGTGATGGTGTCCTTGGTCTGCGCCGGTGCATAGAACTCGTTCTTGCCGCCGTTGATACGGACACTGAACTTCTTCCAGCCGGAGTAGTCGAGGTGCACATCGAACGTCATCGCCACCTTATCGTCTTCCATGATGATGAAGATGGTGAACACCTGATTGGTCGCATTTTCGGAGTAGACCCAGAACTCGACCATGTCATAGTTCTGCAACGTGTAGCCGCTGCTGTTCGGACTGTGGATTTCCATGCTGGCTGCATACTGACCACCCGCCTGCCAGTGATATTCTGTCCACTGGAGACCGTAGCCACCGCCCGCTGCCGGGATTGCCGCCGGAATCTTGCCATTGCTGTTGTAGTTACCCGGGTTGCCGCCGACAGCGTTATTGTACTTGATGCCGTACTGCTTCAGGTCTTCATCAATCGTCTCCTGGTTGGTGAGCCGGCTGACGTCCAGAATGGTGACGGCGTTCTTCTGCGTCATGCCGTAGCCGGGGATGGCAGGCAGCGTAGAGGGCGCTACGGTCGAACCGGTCGTATACTGATACGGCTGCGGATACTTGGCGTAGTGCGTGAACTTCGCCACGAGCTCGATATCGCCGCCGTTCGGGAAGGTCGCGCGGCTGATTTCGGTCACCTTCGTTTCAACGCCCGCGCTGGTGACATACCAACCGACGAACGCATGATCCGCGAGGCTCGCGTCCTCGAGGAGGATCTTCTCTTCGCTGATACCGGCGAGCGAGTAGATCGACGGGTTAGCTGCGGGGAATACCGTCCCTTCGGGGCCGGTATAGGTCAAGCGGTAGGACTTGCTGATGATCAGCTGCGCCGTCACATACGCATCGGCATACTTCCCGCTCGGGTCGGAGTAAACGGCACGGACGGTATAAATGCCCGCCTCTTTGACGCCGAGATCGCCGTTGTCCACCATCACCTCATTGTTCGCGTCCCAGTATTCGAAACGGATCTTGGTACGCTCGGGGTTGGATTTACCTCTCAGGTTTTTCTCGGTGGCTTTGTGATATTCGCCGTCATAGTCCACGCTGTCGATTCTGAAAATGACATTGACGAGGTTGATCGCCGTGCCTTCTTTGATCACGAGTTTCGCGGTCAGCGTCCTGTCCGCGAAGCCGGACTTGCTGAAGATGGCGCGGACGGTATAGGTACCGATGTTCTTGACGCCGGTGTCCGACACCTTCTCGGTGTTGTCCGCGTTCCAGTACTCATAGCGTACCGTCACGCCGTCGGGAAGTTTACCGCTGATCGTCAGCGTCTGTTCACTGCCGTTTACGTACTTGGTTGCGGCGTTGAAACCGATACCGGAAAGATCGATCTCGTTACCGTTTGTAGTGTCCTTATTTCCTCCGCAGGCAACGATGGGCAGTACCATCGCGGCGACGAGGAGCAGGAGCAGAAACGTCTGCCAGAATCTTTTCATATGATTCCTCCTAAAAAATACGTGGCACCGGACGAATGGAAAATGTCCGGTTTACACACAAATATTATATAAAAACCCGTTTTTAGTGTCAATCGGCAATCCGCACACCTTTTTACGCGTGCGTTTGTATAGGTTGATACGCAATTTTTTGTTTTCCCCCGGCGGACGCCGGGAAACGTGCGGATATACGGCAAATCACATGCGCCGAATCATCTAAAAAAAACCCGCGAAAGAACGCGGGGGCTTAGCGGGAGCCGGGATCTTCCGCGTCGCCAAAGACCATGGGAAAGTCCGTTGGCATCTCCCGGAGGATGCCGTCGCACGAGAGCAGGATCGGCGCGTACCGCTCCCCTGCCGTCACGATATGTTCAACGAGCCCGATGCCCGCGGACTCGAAGGCGTTCCGCAGACTGGCAGTCGTCGCGATGTCGCAGGCGCTCGGTGTCGGATTCCCTCCCGGGTGATTATGGGCAAGAGCAGCGTAGCGCGCCCCGGCGAAGAGCGCCGCCTCCACGATGGCGCGTGTGTTGAGGTTCGCGGAGTTGACGGAGCCCGTGGAAACCAGTTTCAGTGACAGATAAGAACGATCTTCCCGCAGGAGCAGAAGATACACTTTCTCGATCGCCTCTCCGCAGAAGACGGCGGTGAAGTACCGCCCGAGCTTCTCGGTGGAATCGAACACGAAATCCCGCGGAAATTCCGAGAGTCGCGCCCGCCCCCATGCAGGCAGGATCATCCGGCAGAAGGTCGCGGCGCTCTCACCGAGCCCCTCCGCGCGCAGTCGCCATGCCTCCTGCCGGAAGACCTCCGCGAGCGACCCGAATGTCCCGATG
>ERZ1034755.413-NODE-413-length-14261-cov-5.622906_pt1 | contig 14261 bp, 13 predicted proteins | sample MGYA00520596_ERZ1034755 | MGnify/ENA primary metagenome ERZ1034755 (study PRJEB33766, sample SAMN09781701) | gut metagenome | biome: gut microbiome | host: Homo sapiens | place: Madagascar | study: EMG produced TPA metagenomics assembly of the PRJNA485056 data set... | reverse complement strand
GGACGGAGGGGCGGACGGACAAGCGTCCGCAGTTAAGTGACTTGCGTGAATCCGGCTCTATCGAGCAGGACGCGGATATGGTGCTCTTCCTCTACCGTAGCGATTACTACGACAACGATGCGAAGGAATCGCAGGCGGGCGGGCCCAACACGGCGGATATCCTTATCGCCAAAAACCGTCACGGTGCGGTCGGGAATGTCAAGATGGCATGGCTCGCCCAGTACACGAAGTTTATTTCGCTGTCTAACGATGAACCGCCTACCGTCTGAAAGCTTACTTGCGGCAACGGAGCAATACCTCCTTTCGCATGATATCCGAGACGTGCACATTATCTGTGCTTTTTCCGGTGGCGCGGATTCCGTATCCCTTCTTTGGGCGTTACACGCTTTGCAAAGCCGATACGGTCTCGTCGTCAGCGCTTTGCACGTCAATCACGGTATCCGCGGCGAGGAGGCCGTGCGGGACGAAGCTTTCTGTCACGATTTCTGCTTAACACGGGGAATTTCATTTTATGTGGAAAGAGTGGATGCCCCGGCATATGCGCGTGAAAAGCATGTCAGTCTCGAGACGGCGGCACGCATCCTCCGTTATGAGGTATTCATGCGATTGCAACAGCAAGAGCGTGCTCTCATCGCCACGGCGCACACTGCCGGCGATAATGCGGAGACGGTAATCTTCCGCATGGCTCGCGGTACCGGGCTAACGGGGCTTTCCGGCATTCCTCCCATGCGGGAGGGGATCATCCGTCCGATTTTGACCGTGCTGCCTGCGACAGTACGTGCAGCGCTCGATGAACTCGGACTGTCGCATGTGGAAGACTCAACCAATCAGGATACCGCTTATACGCGGAATTATATCCGCGCGGAAGTGATTCCGAGATTGGAGACTTTGCATCCGGGGGCAGTGACGCGCATCGGAGAGATGACTAAGGCTCTCAGGCAGGATTCCGATTTTCTTGAAGGGGAAGCGAGAAAGTGCCTGCGGGAGACCCCGCCGCGAGAACTGCGCTATCGCATGCGGGAACTCCACCCGGCGGTATCTACGCGCATGATTCGGGTTTTATATGAGAAAGTGCGAAAGAGCCCCGATGCTTTGACCGCCGAACAGGTCGAGAGCATTGAACGTATTGTCCGTGGGGATTCCGCACACGCTTCGATTGATTTGCCATGCGGTGTACAGGCACAGGTGGACGGGGACACATTTTTTATTCGGATGAAAGAAACGCCGGCACCGATCCCCCATCAGACATTACACGAGGGGGTCAATCTTCTCTCCGGGCGCTCCGCTTCACTGATGCTGTCCGATGTACCGTTGGATATCGGATCGGTGCCGGAGATGAAAATTTACAATTCTGTGATATCAGTTTCTTTTTCTACTGCTACAATCATAAATAATTTGTATATACGTTCCCGTCTCCCCGGCGACGCCTATCGCTACGGAGGCATGACGCGCAAGGTGAAGAAACTGTTTTGCGACGCAAAACTCCCGACGGACGTGCGGCGCAAGCTGCCGCTCGTCTGTGACGAAAAGGGAATCCTTTGGATTCCCGGATTCGGTGTGCGGGAGGACACAAAAACATCGGAACAAAAACAAATTTACGCGTATTTCGGTACGCAGGAGGACGACAAGTGATTAAAGAGATTTCGAGAAAACTCATATCTGAAGACGAACTGCAACGCATTGTGTCACGTATTGCCGGGGAGATCGACAAAGCGTATGAAGGGAAGCGCCTGTTGCTTCTCGCCATTCTGAAAGGGTCGGTCGTTTTTATGGGTGACCTGATGAAAAAGATCCGTATCCCGGTGGAGATTGACTTCATGAAAGTTTCGTCCTACGGTGGCGATACGGTTTCTTCGGGGAATATCAATATTCACCTCGACATTCAAAGGAAGGACATCAGCGACTGCGACATCTTGATCATCGAAGACATCATCGACAGCGGAAGAACTCTTTCGTATCTTGTGGACTACCTGAAACTCAAGGGGGCGAGGAGCGTAAAGACCTGCACGTTGCTCGATAAGCCGAGTCGGCGCGTTGTTGACTATAACGCGGATTTTGTGGGTAAAATCATTCCCGATGAATTTGTGGTCGGCTACGGGCTGGACTACGATGAACGGTTCCGTGCTTTGCCCTTTATCGGCGTACTCAAACCGGAAGTATATCAGAATAAATAAGTCCATTGTACTTTTAAGGAAAGGTTACGGTTCCATCATTCATGAAGGTAAATGTAAAAAACATTATATTTTTCCTGCTTTTGATCTTGGTATTCGTGTTCGGTGCCATGCTCTTGACCGATATTGGCAAAAAGCCGGAAACGATTGCCTACGGAGATCTGGTTGAGGCTTTTGAGCAGAACAAGGTAACAAAATTCGAGGTTGACAGTAACGCGAAGATCAGCATTACCTACTATCCGAAAAATGCGGGGACGGACACGTGGGCGACAGAGACGAAAACCATTTCGTATAAATTCTCTTATGATTTCCAGTTGGAAGAGATCAACGCACTGGCAAAAGAAAACTATGCCAAGACCGGCGCCGATAAGGTGCTGACTGAGTATAATTATGCGGAGCCGAAAGAAACCTCGTGGTTCCTGACCTATCTCCCGTACATTATTCTGATTCTTGTCATCGTGGTCTTCTATATCTTCATGATCGGGCAGGCTTCCGGCAAGGGCGGCCGTATCGGCGGATTCTCCCGTGCCAAGGTGAAACTCGGCTCGAATGAGAAGAATCCGGTTCGCTTCTCCGATGTCGCGGGCGCCGATGAAGAAAAAGAAGAGTTGCAGGAAGTTGTTGAATTTCTGCGCAACCCCGCGAAATTTACAAAACTCGGTGCGCGTATCCCGCGCGGTGTTCTGCTTGTGGGCCCTCCCGGTACAGGTAAGACCTTGCTTGCCAAGGCGGTTGCCGGTGAAGCAGGGGTTCCGTTCTATTCCATTTCCGGTTCCGACTTCGTGGAAATGTATGTCGGCGTCGGTGCTTCCCGTGTGCGTGATCTTTTCGAGACCGCACGCAAGAACCCGGCTTCCATCATCTTTATTGACGAAATCGATGCAGTTGGTCGTCACCGCGGTGCCGGTCTCGGCGGTGGGCATGATGAGCGCGAACAGACGCTCAACCAGTTGCTCGTCGAGATGGACGGCTTTGGTAATCACGAGGGTGTCATCGTCATGGCAGCAACCAACCGTCCCGATATTCTTGACCCTGCACTCCTCAGACCCGGTCGTTTTGACCGTCAGGTGACTGTCAACTACCCCGATCTGCAAGGCAGAGAAGACATTTTGAAGGTACACTCGCGGAAAAAACCGCTCGGTAGCGATGTGGATCTGCATAAAGTGGCGCAGACAACCGTCGGCTTTACAGGTGCGGATCTTGCGAACCTGCTGAATGAGGCGGCTCTTCTCGCGGCTCGTCGCAACAAGTCTCTCATCGGTATGCAGGAGATTGACGAGGCAACGCTGAAAGTGCTTGTCGGTACGGAGAAAAAGAACCGCGTCATGACAGAGCGTGACCGCAAGAATACCGCTTATCACGAAGCAGGGCATGCCGTCTTGGCACACCTGATTCCCGGTCTCGACCCTGTCACCCGTATCTCTATTGTTCCTTCTTCCAAGGGCGCGCTCGGCTATACGTTGACGCCACCGCAGGTTGACCAGTACAGCGAATACAAGAAGGTGCTGGAAGGGCAGATTGCCATGACGCTCGGTGGTCGTATTGCCGAGAAACTCATTTTCGACGACTATACGGGCGGTGCTTCGCAGGATATTAAGCAAGCTACCAAGATTGCACGCAAGATGGTGACGGTCTACGGCATGAGCGATGAAATCGGTACCGTATGTCTCGCGGGCGAGCATTCCGATGATGAAGTATTCCTCGGACGCGATTTCAATAACGATAAAAACTATTCTGAGGAAACTGCAGCAAAGATTGACCGCGAAATCAAGAAGATCATTGACCACGCATATGAGCAGGCAGAAGCACTTCTGCGTGCCAACATTGATAAACTGCATGCGATTGCCGCTTACCTCCTGAAATATGAGGTCATGGACGCTGAACTCTTCTGTGCCATTATGGATGATAACGCCACAATGGAACAGTTGGAGGCCATGAAGGCGGAGAAGGAACGTGCAACGCGTGAAGCCAATGAAAAGGCAGCGGCAGAAGCGGCTGCCCGCGCACGTGACGAACTTATCCGCACCGATCCTTACCGCGACCAGGGGAGCAATCCTCCTGCCGGCGTCTGATCACTTTGGTGCCGAGACAAGACAAATCGCACAAACAAAAAATCCAATGAGAAACCGCCTGCCGGATATCCGGCAGGCGGTTTTTGATAATGAAACTAATTAAATGGTGTGAACACCGAGTGTGGCATCGCCGTTTTGGTCAATGCCGTATTTTTTACGCTTGCGCTCCTCAAAGAACTTAATGGCAACCTGCTCGAACAGGGCAAGAGAGAGGAGATCTTCTTCCTGCTCGGCATAGGGCGCCACTTTTGCGCGCAGGGTTTCAAGTTCGGGAGCAATATCGTCGGCGGGGCGGTGGTCAATCGGCGTAGCGTCACCGATGATCTTACGACGGAACTCGGGGTCGATGGGAGCCGGGCATCTGCCGTACTCGCCACGGATGAGACCGCGAAATTCTTTGGTGACACGGGAGTATCTGCCGTTCTCCGCGAAGAGAACGTTGTTGACTGCCTGTGTGCCAACGATCTGCGAGGAAGGCGTCACGAGAGGCGGATAACCGGCGTCTGCGCGGACACGCGGAACTTCCTCAAGAACTTCCTGCAGTTTTTCGGACTTTCCGGCTAGCTTCAGCTGAGAAATCAGATTGGAGAGCATGCCGCCCGGTACCTGATACATGAGGGCATTGACGTTGACGGAGAGCACCTTGGGGTCGATCAGTCCGTTCACCAGATATTTCTCGCGGATGCCGGTGAAATAACGGCAAACCTTATCGAGTTGTTTAAGATCCAGCCCTGTATCGTACTGTGTGCCGGCGAGAGTTGCGACAATGGACTCCGTTGGCGGCTGTGAGGTGCCCATCGCCAGCGGTGAAATCGCCGTGTCGACGATATCGACACCTGCCTCAACGGCTTTCAGAACGGTCATCGAGGCGAGACCGCTCGTGTAGTGCGTGTGAAGTTCAATCGGGATCTTGACGGTCTCTTTCAGAATCTTCACGAGGTCGTATGCGTTATACGGACTGAGCAACCCTGCCATGTCCTTGATGCAGATGGAGTTGGCGCCCATCTCTTCAAGCTGTTTGGCGTATTCGGCAAACTTCTCGTTGGAGTGATAAGGGGAGGTGGTGTAGGAAATTGCCGCCTGGACGTGGCCGCCCTCTTTAATGGTGGCGCGAATGGCAGTTTCCAAGTTCCGTGCATCGTTCAGTGCATCGAAAATACGAATGATATCAATACCGTTCGCGATAGATTTTTGTACGAAGTATTCCACGACGTCGTCGGCATAATGACGGTAGCCGAGGATGTTCTGTCCACGGAACAGCATTTGCAGTTTTGTGTTTTTAACGTGGCTGCGAATGGTGCGGAGACGCTCCCACGGATCTTCGTGGAGGAAGCGCAGGCAGGCATCAAAGGTGGCACCGCCCCATGCTTCCAGAGCGTTATAGCCGACTTTATCGAGGTCTTCGAGGATAGGGAGCATTTCTTCCGTCGTCATACGGGTCGCGGCAAGCGATTGATGCGCGTCACGCAGGACGGTTTCGGTAATCAATACTTTTGACATATCGTTCCTTTCTTGCTATCAGGCAAAACAACTGAGTAAGAATCCGGCGGCAACGGCGGAGCCGATAACGCCCGCCACATTCGGACCCATCGCGTGCATAAGGAGGAAGTTGGTGGGATCCTCTTTCTTGCCGACATCCTGTGCGACGCGTGCCGCCATAGGGACTGCCGATACACCGGCTGCACCGATAAGGGGATTGATCTTGCCGTGTGTGACCCAGCACATAAACTTTCCGCCGAGAACGCCGCCGGCTGTAGAAATACAGAAGGCAACGAGACCAAGGCAAAGAATGAGCAAGGTACTGGGCTTCAGGAAGTTATCCGCAGAGGCGGTCGCACCGACCGACACACCAAGGAAAATCGTAACAATATTGATGAGTTCGTTCTGTGCCGTTTTAGAGAGACGATCCGTCACACCCGAGACATTGAAGAGGTTGCCGAGCATGAGGAAACCGACGAGCGGCGCCGCGTCCGGTACGATCAGTACAACGACAAGCGTCACAAGGATCGGGAACACGACCTTCTGCACCGTGGAAACGGGGCGCAGGTTCGTCATTTTGATTGCACGTTCCTTTTTGGTGGTCAGGAGCCGCATGATCGGCGGCTGAATCATCGGAATGAGCGCCATGTAACTGTAAGCCGCGATGGCGATTGCGCCAAGCAGTGAAGGCGCAAGGATCTTCGTGACAAGAATTGCCGTCGGACCGTCGGCACCGCCGATGATACCGATGGCGGCAGATTCTGCCGGGGAGAAATAGAAGAGTGCGCCGAAGAATGCGACGAAAACGCCGAGCTGCGCCGCGGCACCGAGCATCAGGCTCTTCGGGTTGGCAATCAGAGGAGTAAAGTCGGTCATCGCTCCGATGCCGAGGAAAATCAGAGACGGATAGATGCCGAGTTTAACACCCAGATACAAAATATCGACGAGTCCGCCGTGATCCATGACTTCATGAACAACGGTGGAAAGCGGAACATGCTGTCCGGCTTCAATAATCCCCTTGGAAACATAGTAATCGTCAAAGAAAAAGTCCATGTGCATCAGTTCCGCTCCCGGCAGGTTGGCGAGGAGCATACCGAATGCAATCGGCAGGAGCAGGAGAGGCTCAAATTTCTTTACAATAGCCAGATAGAAAAGCGCACCGATGATGACATACATGATGAGCGTCTTCCACCAACCATCGGTAGAGAAGAGGTGAGCGATACCTGTCTTTTCAAGAAAGGTTCTAATCGCTTCGAGCATAGGTGGTGACTCCTTACTTCAGCGTGGCGAGTACGGCACCGGTCGCGACCGACGCACCTTTGGTGGTATCGACAGAAGCGACAACACCGTCCTCGGGGGCGGGGATTTCGTTCTCCATCTTCATAGCTTCCAGGATAAACATGGTCTCACCGCGCTTCACGGTCTGACCGACATTTACCTTGACTTCGAGAATCGTGCCGGGCATCGGGGAAGTGACCGCTTTGGCACCGGCGGCGGGAGCAGTAGCTTTGGGGGCGGCAGGAGCCGCTTTCGGTACTACTACCGGCGCCGGGGTGGCAACAGCAGCGGTCGCCGCGCCTGCGGAAACCTCTTCAACTTCGACTTCGTATACATTACCGTTAACAGTGATCTGATACTTTTTCATAAATCAATACCTTACTTTCTCTTAAATGATACGACTCTGAAGGAGCCGATAGGGTTTTCGCTTTGCGCAGCGGCGATCGCAGCGGCAATGACCGCCACAATCTCTTCATCATTGGATTGGGGCATCGGCGAAGAGACAGCCGATGTTGGTTCACTCGCGGGTGCGACAGTTACTGCCGGGGTAACGGGTTCACTTTTTTTCTTCGCTTTGCCGTGGCTGATGAAGTGGAAAAGTTCAAGGACGCCCCAAATAATGGCGAGCACGGAAAATACCGTGAGAAGCCCGACGATGGCATAAGAACCACCGCTCTTAAACACATCGCCGATTGTCTGGTAACCGCCTTCATCGCCAAAACGTGATGTATCGGAGAATAGGGCAAAAAACATTGTGTTCCTCCTTATCAACAAGTCAGCATCAAGAGGGCAGAAGCAATACGGGTGCGAATCTCGGACGGGTCAATAAGATCGTCTGCTTCACCGAGAGATGCGGCGGCAACAGGGGAGGATTCCTCAGCACGCCAACTTTCCTCAAGTTTTTCGCGCGTAACGGTTTCCGTGATGTCTTGATTCCATGCAAAAGCGACGGAAGCGCCGGCAGTCATCGCGCCGATTTCGGAGGTGGGAAGTGCGTAGACAAGCTCACTACCTAGGCTCTTGGAACCGAGTAATGTAAAGGCGGCACCGATGGCATGATCGAGAATGACGGTCACGCCGGGGACACCGAGTTGTGCATAAGCAAAAGCGAGCGAGCGAACAGCGTCCATCGGGATGTCCGCAGCCAATCCGTCGGAGTTCACCAACGTAACGACAGGGAGACCGAAAGAATCGCAGATATCGAGGAACTCTGCCGTCTTGTAAGCGGCGTCACGTGTAATCCTGCCGTGATCCTCTATGTAGTTACCGGCAACCACGCCACATTTGATTCCTCCGACGGAGGCGAAAGCGGTGACAATCGGCGTACCGTAGTCGGCGTATACTTCGATCAGGGCACCGTCATCTACGATAGCGGTAAGAGAAGCGCGGATGTCCACAGAGAGAGGCAGTTCGGGGAGCAGACGATTGAGATCATCGGATGTTTCGTGATCCACCGTTGTATCCGGGATAAAGTCAAGCAGGGAGCGTATGTAACCGAGCGAAGCGTCTTGGTCACCCTTGAAGCACCACGCGCCCGCTTCCGCACTGTGACCGCCGAGCTCTGCGGATGTCACATAGAAGGGGGCATCTGCCTTTGCGACGACGAAGTCGAAAGCAGAAGCAATCGCGGCGGCAGTCCCGATGCAGAGTCCGCGCACATAGGCAATCTGCAGAATCTCATCGGATGCTTCCGTGACGGTCTTCAGGATACGTCCATAGGCCGCCATAGCGGAGACACCCTCATAGATGTCAGCGCCGGCAGAGGCGAACATACCGACGACAGGAGCGCCTTTCTTAAGAGCAAGGTCGTAAAGCGCTTCGATCTTATCGGCGTGGCGAGCGTCGATAGCGCCTTTCATACGGGTCTCGTCTTGGGCAAAGGCAAAAACCAACTGCCCATTGACGGCACCGTAACCGGTGATGACCCCCTCAAATTCCGCATCTTTGCCCACCAGTGCACCGTCATGGTAGGAGCGCTTGGTATAAGCGCCAAGTTCCACAAAGGTGCTGTCGTCAAAGAGCGCATTCAGTGCGGCGCGTGCGGGCGTGTTGCCCTCTGCCGCGCGTTGCATACGCAGGTTTTCCGCCGAAGGAAATGGGGAAACGGTTGTTTTCTTTTTCATAGGCTTATCATTCCGATTCCGAAAAAATCGGCTCCTTTCCTATTGATGATGATAATTGAGTCCAAATTTTCACCAAATACTATATTAGCACAAATTCTAACATGGGTCAATAAAGACTTTTATGATTTTCATAAAAAAATACGCCCCGCATGAGCACGGGACGTATCGGGCTGATTACGAGTGAAATGAGGTCAGAAGGACGTTCTTTTTCGAGGAATAACGATAGGCGTTTTCATAATCTTTTCGCTCCCGGTAGCAGATCTCCATATCGGCGTAGATGCGGTAAAGAACCAGAACACTGATTTCCTGGGACTGCTTGTTTTCAATGGCATCTTCCATGCGGGCAATAGCATCGGTAAAACGGTATTCTTTCATCAGTCGTTTGGCTTCCGTGTGAAGCGCGTAGACACGCGTCGTGTAGGAATAGTTCCAGTCATCGGTAATGTAATGGTACAACTCGGCATCGGTCGCAATTGCGGCATCGGTCAAATAGAGATCGGGGTTTAAGGCATATTTCGGCGTCAGGGGATCGCTGACGAGCGCGTCACACAGGATGGCGCGTGCACCGAGATGTGAGGTGTCCCATGCTGTATGTTGGCGGTAAAAGGCAACCTGTTCCAAATGAGATTTCGCGTAATGCACCGAACCGCCGGCGGCGCATTGTTCGGCGAGTGTCAGGTGTACCATGGCGAGCAGGGGTGCCAGTATCGCGTCATTCTGTACCTCCGGGATCTTTTCCGCAAGTGCCGCGACTTCGTCATACTTCCCATGTGCTATGCTGTCTCTGATATGGGGGTAAAGACTGTCGTGCAATTCTTCACGTAAAGTTCGCTGAGGCTCTGTAAAATAACGAATAGAGACGTCAAGACGTTTGGAAAGGTACAGTAATGTTTTGAGAGAGGGGGAGGCTTTGCCGCTCTCGATGGCACAGATCATGTTGCGTGTCAATTGATCGGATGCGAGTGCCGCCTGCGTCAGTCCAAGGCTATTACGCCGCTCTTTTATTTTTTCACCGATTGTCATTCAGCTTTCTCTCCAAAAATAGAATTGCCGCGTGCGTCGATCCCGACGAACAGGGGGAAGTCGCGTACCCTCAGTCGTTTGACAGACTCACAGCCAAGGTCTTCATACGCAATAATATCCATTGAGATGACGGAACGGGCGGCGAGTGCGCCGGCACCGCCAATCGCGCAAAGATAAATGCCGCCATATTCACGGAGAGCCCGGTATACAGCCGGGGAACGGTCGCCTTTACCAATGGTGCATCGGAGCCCCAAAGCCGTCAGTCGCTCCATATACGGATCCATGCGGCAGGAGGTGGTGGGACCGCACGAACCGATCGGGTAGCCGTTTTTTGCCGGAGTGGGGCCTGCATAGTAAATGGCGGTGTGAGCAAGGGGGAAGGGGAGCATCGTGCCGTTGTCGAGCGCCGAAATGATGCGTTTGTGGGCTGCGTCACGTGCTGTGTAGATGACTCCGCTGAGCAGAATCTGTTCGCCGGCACCGACATGCGTGTACCAGTTTTCAATGTCCTCGATATTGTATGTTCTTGCCATGACAGTTAGCCTTTCTTCGGTGGCATTCCTGCGCTCGCGGTACCGATCTCCGAGAGCGGATTACGGTTGATGGCATCCGCCATATTCTGATTGGTGACGTGCGTATAAATTTGTGTCGTATTGAGTTGTTCGTGACCGAGGATTTCTTTCAGCACACGGACGTCGACCTGACCGGTCTGATACATGAGAGTCGCCGCCGTATGACGAAGTTTATGGACAGACATTCCGGGTGTATGTAGACCGGCGGCATCCAGGTATTTATAAACCATCCACTGTACGGTTTTATTGCTGATCCGCACATGACGAGAACTGAGAAATAAGGCTTTCTGCCGCATTTTTTCCGGCGTTCCGTCCAGTCTTTCGCGCAGGTATTCCATGAGTGCCGTGCGGCAGGCATCGTTCAGATACACGATGCGTTCCTTGTTGCCCTTACCGAGGACACGCAAAGAAGAAAAGTCCTGTGCAATATCTGTCAGGTTGATTCCCGTCAGCTCCGAGAGTCGCATACCGCAATTTAGAAAAAGAGTCAGAATTGCGTAGTCGCGCTTTTTCGATTTTGACGTGGATTCGTTGACGATTTGGAGGAGATCAATGCTTTGATCCAGCGAAAGAAATTTCGGTAGAGTCGTCCGCTTTTTTGGCCCTTCGATCTGTTCCGTCGGGTTGGCTTCAATTCGTCCGGTGCGCTTCAGAAATTTGAAAAAGGAACGCAGACAGGACAGTTTCCGATTCCGGGTGACAGGGGAGTTATGTTTGGTCTGCGTCAAATAATACAGATAGGCAATTATGTCCCTTGAAGTTACATCTCGGAGGCGTTCTTCATTGATGCCCGAAAAAACCACTTCCGAAATATCGTCGAAAGCGGGATCGAGCCCCGCGTCTTTCGCTGCGAGGTATCGCAGAAACAGGCGCAAGTCCAACATATATTCAAATACTGTCATATTACTGCGCCCGTAAACGCCGGACATCGTGCGCTGAAACTCCAACGCGATCTCGGGGAAAGCCGCGAGATCTTCTTTTTTTAGCTGTTCGACCGCCATTGGCAATCCCTCATCATAAGATTTTGTATAATAATTTTAGCACATTTTTATCGGCGTTCGTGGACAAAATGTTAACATTCATTCCTTCAACTTGAAATGCGGCGGGGGACAGAGTAAAATAATAACACTAAAGTCTCGAGGAAAGTGCATGCAGTTCTTAAAGAGAAATTCCTACGATATTGTACGACTGGTACTGAATCAGTTTGCCTTGGCGGTGTTCGGAGTGGTTCTGACGACGGCGGCAAGAATGCGGGCAGACGGCGGGTTTGATTGGCTGACACTGGTGGTCAGCATCTTCTCGACCCTCTTCTATCTGTATATCTTGTATGCGACGCTTCTTGAAATGGGCGGGAAGCATAAGGTAAAGATCGATTCCGGCTCGATGGCGGAAGACAAGCATCTCGGGCTGAAACTGATGCTGTTTGCACAGATTCCCAATTTTCTGATATTGTTTTTGATGCTGCTTGGCTGGGTTTTCGGGCATGCAGTGGCGCATAACAGCTTCTTCATCGGACTTTTCGGCATTACGCAAATGATTATGTATTTCCTTCAGTCGATGTATGACGGCATCATCGGCGCCATCATTCCGAACGCTGCGGGCACCCTCGACTACTTTTTTGTATGGCTTGCTTATTTTGTGTCTGTATTGCCTGCCATTCTGGTGGCAGGGGGATCTTATGTCCTCGGACTGAAAGAAAAGAAGATTTTTTTCAAGAAGCCGCCGACGTCAGATAACTGACACGGAGATCGGAATCATAGAAAATCAATACACTCCATATACTTTGAAAAAAGTGTATGGAGTTTTTCTATGCGAATCGAAATGCGTACTTGGGTCAAGCATTTTGCGGTAGGACTGCTTTCGCTCCTGTCTTGTATGGCATTGTTCTATCATCTGTCACTCGGCGAAGATCTCGTGACGGTCACTGTTGGCATTCATACGGCGGCAGAGCCTTCACCTACCGTGGTCATCGATGCGGGGCATGGAGGTGAGGATTGCGGTGCAGTCGGCGTTTCGGGCGTGTTTGAAAAAGAGTTGAATTATAAAATTGCGACATATCTTTCGGCAGAACTCAGAAGCGCGGGCTGTGAAGTCATTGAGACCAGAACAAAAGATGCGTTGCTATATGATCCTGCAACCGTTGAAAAGGGACATAAAAAGCTGACGGATTTATCGAGTCGTCTGGCGATTGCTTCGGCAACACCGGGGGCGATTGCTGTCAGTATTCACATGAACAGTTTTCCGTCACCGTCATCGCACGGGCTGCAGGTTTGGTATTCACCGGGGCAGGCCGGTGCAAAAGATCTGGCGGAGAAGATCCAAAGAAATGTGACGGAGCGATTGCAACCCGACAATCACAGGAAGGTAAAAGCCAGCACAGGTTCCATCTATCTTCTTGATCGTGCGGAAAATCCTACAGTGCTGATTGAATGCGGTTTTTTGACCAATCCGGAAGAATGTGCGCGCCTCGAGAGTACAGCGTATCAAAAGGAATTGTCTTTTGTCATTTTCGGTGCTATAATGGAGTATATTCAGGAAACATTGTGAGGAACACATGAAAACGCCGAAGATACAGTATGTCTGCGCTGCTTGCGGTGCCGTCAGCCCGAAATGGCTCGGGAAGTGCCCCGATTGCGGCGCATGGAATACATTTGAGGAAGAGAGTGTCGTTCCGCCGACATCGGGAGCCTCGACGGCTCCTGCCCGCGCCAAAACGCCGGCGGTGCGCTTCGAGGAACTGACGCTCCCGGAGTATATGCGGTATTCCACCGGCATGGGGGAATTGGATCGCGTACTGGGCGGTGGGATCGTGGAAGGCTCGGTCGTGCTGCTTTCCGGCGAACCCGGCATCGGTAAATCGACATTGTTGTTGCAAATCTGCGGTGCCCTTTGCGGCTCGCGTCGTGTACTCTATGTATCGGGGGAGGAGTCGCGCGGGCAACTGAAACTGCGGTACAATCGTCTGGGCATGGCGTCGAGGGATCTGTGGCTCTTGACGGAGACCAACATCGACGCGATTCTCGCCGAGGCGGATACGGTGCACCCGGATGTTATGATAATCGACTCGATTCAGACGATGAGTACAGACAAGTCCACGACCGCCGCCGGAAGCATCACACAAGTGCGTGAGTCCGCGATGGCACTGATTCGATACTGCAAGACGAAAGGCACTGCGGTCTTCCTTGTCGGTCACGTCAACAAGGAAGGCGGTATCTCTGGTCCGAAAGTGCTGGAACACATGGTGGACGCGGTTCTGTACTTCGAGGGAGATCGGACACAAGCGTTTCGCATTATCCGGGCGATGAAGAACCGGTTCGGATCCACAAACGAAATCGGCGTGTTCGACATGACCGATCGCGGACTTCGCGAAATACCGAATCCGTCCGAAATGATGATGGCGGAACATACCCCGGATACAAGCGGAAACTGTGCGTGCTGTATCATGGAGGGAAGCCGGCCGCTGGTTGCGGAGATTCAGGCTTTGGTCTCGCCGACCGTCTATCCCGCTCCCAAACGCGCGGCAGACGGTTTTGACTATAACCG
>ERZ1034755.408-NODE-408-length-14400-cov-5.822517_pt1 | contig 14400 bp, 10 predicted proteins | sample MGYA00520596_ERZ1034755 | MGnify/ENA primary metagenome ERZ1034755 (study PRJEB33766, sample SAMN09781701) | gut metagenome | biome: gut microbiome | host: Homo sapiens | place: Madagascar | study: EMG produced TPA metagenomics assembly of the PRJNA485056 data set... | reverse complement strand
CTGAGATATGGCGAAAACAATAAGAGGAGCCACTCTGCTGAGTAACTCCTCCTGTATTGTGTGGTGCCACCAGGAATCGAACCGGGGACATAAGGCCAATTTATAGATAATCCCAGTGCTTTGCTCTGCCTGCTGAGATATGGCGAAAACAATAAGAGGAGCCACTCTGCTGAGTAACTCCTCCTGTGCTGTGTGGTGCCACCAGGAATCGAACCGGGGACACAAGGATTTTCAGTCCTTTGCTCTACCAACTGAGCTATGGCACCATCGCTTGTTTGCGGGTGCAAAGGTAGGCAGAAAATCCCATACCCACAAGCGAGAAGCAAAAAAAATGTGAAACAGAAGAGCTGTTCGCGTTTTTATTCGTAACTTTGCATCGGTTTTCACACAGTGAGGCCATCGGATAGTAGCGCAGTTGGTAGCGTACTACGTTCGGGACGTAGGGGTCGGGAGTTCGAGTCTCCTCTATCCGACAAGAACTATTCATACCGAAAGCATCAGAAGAGCACTCATACATACAGCCTTTTTCGTGGCAGCAGTATTCTGCTGCATGTCACATCTGTATGCACAAAGAATGCACAAAGGAAATGCTTCCTATTACTCCAACAAGCTTCATGGACGACGCATGAGCAACGGTGACCCTTATCACCGCGACAGCATGACGTGTGCACATCTGAAGTATCCCCTGGGCACTTATCTGTGCGTGAGGAACCCGAAGAACGGCAAGGAGGTGGTGGTGAAGGTCACTGACCGAGGACCGCATACCAAGCGCTTCGCGATAGACCTCAGCCTGGCGGCAGCACGCGAACTGGACATCATCCACAAGGGATTTACCATGGTGGAGATAACACCTTGCCCTGAGGACAAGGTGCCATACCGCTCAGGAAAGACGGAATACGACTTCCTACAACCGCAGTTCAACCCTACCCTGCCCGTGCGAACCTGGAACCATCCCGAATGGAACGAGCGAGAAGAGGCTGAGGTAGAGGCCAACGAGGAAGAGGTCAGCGAGGAGGCTAATGCCGAGAAGCCTACTGAGGAAACCAGCGGAAAGGACTCCAAGAAGGATGCCAAGGAAGCCGGCCAGCCCGCAAAGGCGGCTACAGAGCCTGCCGAAAAGGACTCCAAGAAGACTTCCAAGGACAGCAAACAGCCCGCAAAGGCCAATGAAAAGCCCGCCGCAAAGGCTTCGGAAGCCACCGCCAAGGAAAACAAGCAGCCTTCGAAAGCGGCCACAAGTGCCACCCCGAAGGCTGATAAGAAGTCTGTCAGACAGACAAAATAGTTTTATTGAGCCAGCAGACCTGCCGAGCGACGGTAGTCAACCGTAGCAAGATAGCGGCGGAACTGTGCATCCACAAGCGACTCGCTGGCCTTCTGCCATGCGGCTTGTGCCTCCAGACAGTCGCTCAGCGTCTCCATTCCTGCCTTATACTGCTTCTGACTGATTTGCATATTCTCCTCGGCCTGAGCCATTGACTTCTCGGCCAGTTGCACCTCCAACTGAGCCTCATCCAGGTTGTTGGCAGCCTGCTGGAGTTCCAGAAGCATCATCTCACGCTTGTCAGCCTGCTCCTCCTGCGCCAACTGGAGTTTCACCTTGGCAGCTTTCACCTTCTGGGTATTGGCCCCGAAATGATAGAGAGGAACACTCAGGGTGACACCTCCACCGAAATTCCATCCGTCGAGCAACTTTCTTCCATTCATCTCTATGCCGTTGGTATAGCCGTACTTGGCCATCAGAGCCAGGCTGGGCAGCATGCTGCTGCGGGCCACACGCACCTGTTCGGAGGCTATACGGGTCTGGTACTCCAGCATGGCACTCTCGGGTCGGAGCGACACGTCAGTGGTCTGCACCTGCTCCAGCACATCCAGTTGTGGATACTCGCTGGAGACTTCGAGCTGCGTGTCAAGGGGCTGACCCGTCACATGACAGAGGTTCATGCGTGCCAGGCGAAGCCCGTTCTCAGCCTTCCGCAGCTGCAGTTCCACCTCGTCCAGCCTTACTCCCACCTTCAGGCGGTCGTTCTGCATGCGCAGTCCATGGCGCACGGCACTCTCCACATTACGGTCCAACTCCTGCAAGAGAGCCTTGTACTTCTGTGCCACCAGCACCAGTTCCTTAGCTTTCACCACCTTGGCATAAGCATCGTCAACAGTCTGCAGCACCTCTGCCTCTGTCTTGCGCTCACCCTGGCGATAGAGTTCCACGGCCATCTTGCTCATCTGATAAGAGGCACGGATCTTGCCTCCCATATAAAGGGGCTGCTTGAGGAACACCGACCCAGAGAAGATGGTGTTGATGTCATACTTCATATCCATGCCGGGGAAGTAGGCAAAGGAACCCTTAGAGGGAACAAAGCCCGTCGGGCCCATAGTACCCACAGGAAGCATGCCGCCATCCACTCCGAGCGAACCGCTGCCGGTATCATAGAGTACACCTGCCTGCAAGGAGAGGTCGGGGAAGAACTGTGCCCACACGCTCTTCTGCGTGTGCAGAGCCTGTTGGGTGTTGAATGCTGCCGACTGGCGGGCATGGTTGTGCTGCAGGGCCATCTGCCTGCAAGCCTCGATGGTGAGTGTCTCGGCAGCAGCAGGAACCGCCGCCAGAGACAGGAACAATATGATGAGATTCTTCTTCATAACGTCTTGTCGGTTAGGATTTCTTGGCTTCATCTTGATTCTTGATGCCAAAGAACATGGCATACAGCACGGGGATGAAGAGCAGAGTGATAAGTGTGCCGAAGAGCAGACCGCCCATGATGGTGGCAGCCATACTGCCGAACATAGCGTCGGTGAGCAACGGAATCATACCCAGCACCGTGGTGAGTGACGCCATCATGACGGGCCGCAAGCGGCTCTGACTGCTATGCACCAGCGCCTGCACAGGCTCTACTCCTGCGTCCAGCTGCAATGAGATTTCGTCCATAAGCACGATGCCGTTCTTCACCACCATACCTATCAGTCCCAGTGCGCCCACTATAGCCACAAAGGTAAAGGTCATGCCGGTGAGGAGCAGCGTGATCACCACTCCCACGAAGACCATTGGCAGGCAGCACAGAATGATGAGCGGCTTGCGCACATCGCTGAAGAGCATGATGAGGATAGCTATCATGAGGATGACCGCAAGGGGGAAGTTGGCAAAGAGGTACTTCATGCTGCGGCTGCTGGCAACCTTCTCACCCTGCCAGCTCATCGAATAGCCTGCTGGCAGCTGAAGCTTCTCTATCTCGCGGGCAAGCGCCACACGGGTCTTCTCGGTCTCCTCTCCCGGGCAAGGCGAACACTGCACACGCTGCATGCGCTGCCCGTTGTAGCGAGGCACCACAGGGTCTTCCCATTCCACTCTGACATCTCTGCTCACCTGACGCAAGGGAGTGGTACTCAGGAGGTCGGCCAGCAACTGGTCCTTGGTAAGGGTTCCCGTGCGCAAGCGCATCAGATTGTCCTCATTGGCCAAGCCCATCAGCGAAGGCATAGCAGAGAACACCTGCAGATCCTGCAGGTTATCCACAGGCTCTCCCTTCTCGTTTACACACTTCACATATATAGTATTGGGATAGATACCCTCATAGAAATTACCCACGGGCAGACCGCCTCCCGCAGTGAGCAGAGACAGACTGAGGTCGCTCCGGCTCAAGCCTATACTGCGCGCAGCAGCCTGATCGTAATCCACGCTGAGCACAGGCACCTTGGGCTCCCAGTCGGTGGTGATGAGTCGTACCTTGCCGCTCTTCCTCATGATGGAAGTGGCCGAGTCGGCCAGCGCATGCAGCACCGCAGGGTCAGGTCCCTGGAACTGCAGCTCGATGGGGTACTTCTTGAACATCAGGTTATACTTCTTCACCTTGACATAAGCATCGGGATAATGGGCGGTGAGGTACTCTTGGATATCCTCGATATTCTTGTCCAACTCCTCAGCCGACGTGAAATCGATGATGAGTTCGCCGTATGAGAGCGACGGTGTAGGCACGGTACGCACCAGATTATAACGTCCGGGAGTGCCGCCCACCGACGCTGTGACGTGTATCACTTCGGGCCTCGTGTGCAGGTAAGCCTCTATGCTCTGCAAGTCTTTCTCCACTCGGGTGCTGTTGCAACCCTCGGGCAACTTGTATTCCATATAGCACTGATTGTATGCCATATCGGGGAAGAAGCCCTGATGAACGTATGGGAATCCCAATACCGACAGCGCAAGCAGAACCAGCATGACTACTGTGGTGCTCCAGCGATGGCGTATGCATAAACGGAGCAGGCGGCTCAGAGCACGATAGATGCGCCCGTCATAGAGCGCCGCTTCTGTCTCCTTCTTGCCTGTTGGTGCAGGAGCCTTGAGCAGACGGTTGGACATCAAGGGTACATGAGTGAGCGCCAGCACCCAACTGAGCAGCAAGGAAACGGCGAGCACCACAAAGAGGTCGTGCACATAGATGCCTGCCGTGTCGGGTGACATGAAGATGGGCAGGAACGAGAGGATGGCTATACCAGTGGCTCCAAGCAGTGGCATGGCGGTCCGTCGCCCTACATCCGTCATGGCTTCAAGGCGTGATTTGCCCAGTTTAAGGTCTATCAGGATGCCATCCACGATGACGATAGCGTTATCCACCAGCATTCCCATCGCCAGCACAAAGGCTGCCAACGACACTCGCTGCATGGTGCCGCCCGTAGTGCCCAGCACCAGGAAGGAGCCGAAAACGATGACCACCAGGCTTGCTCCTATGATGAGTCCGCTGCGGAAGCCCATTGTGAACATCAGCACAATGACTACGATGAGCACAGACTCTATAAGGTTGAGCACGAACTGGCCCAATGACTCGGTCACCCGCTCGGGCTGGTAGAACACCTTGTGGCAGTCAAGTCCGGTGGGGAAGCGGTCTGACTTGAGCTCGTCAATGCGCTTCTCCACGGCTTTTCCCACCTTCACGATATCCGAAGAAGCCGATGAAGCCACCAGGATACCCAGTGCATGCTGACCGTCATAGGTGATGGCATTGCGCACGGGCTGCTCTATGCTCTTCTCCACTTCGGCTATATCCGACAGACGAAGCTGGTCGTCCTCATGTCCCTGGATTATCATCCTGCGTATGTCTTCCACCTGACGGAACTTGTCATCCACAGTGACACGCACACGCTGGTCGCCATTGTCGTAGTAGCCAGCGTATGAAGTCTTGTTCTGTCCGCTCAATGTGGAGAGCACTTCAGCGGGCAGCACACCCAGACTCGACATCTTGTCTTGCAGAAGACGGATGTGTATGCAGTCCTTCTGTTCGCCGTAGATATCCACTCTGTCCACGTTCTCCACATTACCGAGCTCGCGTTTCATCAGTTCCGCATAGTCGTTCAGCTCACGGTCCGACAGGCCGTCGGCGGTGAGTACATAGAACATGCCGTACACCGCAGAGAAGTCCTCCTTGGTCACCGACGTATTGGCACCCGACGGCAACTCCGCCTGTGCGTCATATACCTTTCGTCGCAGGCGGTCCCAACACTGCTCCACCTCCTCATTGCTGACTGTGCTTCGCAGCTCCACCTGTATTATAGAGAGGTCGTTATAGGAATAACTCTCGATATTGTCCAAGTCGCCCATGGTGCGTATGCGCTTTTCGAGCACATCCGTAACCTCCATCTCCACCTGATGAGCCGAAGCTCCGGGGTAGGTGGTAACCACCATGGCCAACTTCACTTTCACCTGAGGGTCCTCGAGCTTGCTCATGTCATAGCACGAGTAGGCTCCTCCCACCAGGAACACAGCCACCAGGAAATATACCAGCAGCCTATTGTTGAATGCCCATTTACCGAAGTCCATTACAGCAGTCCTCCTATATTAGTTTTAGAAACAGGAGCCATGAGGCGAACCTTCTGGCCGTCTTTGAGATGGTGCACACCGGTAGAGACTACCAGATCACCCGGCTTGATATCGCCCACCACTTCCACTGTGCCATCGGTGTGAAGAGTCTGTACAGATACAGGCACCTGGTTCACCTTGCCCGCCGACTGCTTGTAGGCATATACAAAAGCCTTGTTATCCTGCTCCACCAGCGCTGTTGTGGGCACGCAGGAAACAGCTCCGATGGAGTCGGTCATCACGATGCTCACCCATGAGGACATTCCCGGTGCCACACGCCCACTCTGCTTGGGCAGCGCCAGACGCATGGTGTAGAGCTGGTTGGCATTGGCCTCGGGCGAGATGCCTATCAGCGTGAGGGGTACACGCACACCGGGCAGAACATCGAAGGTACACGAGTAGGAGTTGAACTTGTCCCTATTGAGATAGGACACTGCAGGGAGGTTGATTTCCATCTCCAATGCGTTGTCAGAGAGAATCTTCATTATTGGCAAACCGGCCGAAACATTCTCCCCACCCATGAAATAGCGCTTCTGCACGCGGCCCGAGAAAGGTGCCACCAGGCGGGTATAGGCCAGCTGGTTGCGATGATTCTGCAATTTGGCCTCTATCTGCTGCAGTCCGTAGCGTGCTTTATCGTAGTTGCTCGCTGTGGTTCCGCCGTCCTGGTAGAGTCCCATAACGCGCTCAGCGTCGGCTTTAATCTGTGCGTATTCGGCTTCCGTTGCGCTCAACTGCACCTTATAATCCACTGGGTCAATCTCCGCAATAAGCTGTCCGGCCTTCACATAATCGCCTTCGCTCACCAGCACACGCTTCAGTGTGCCGGCTACCTTGAACGACACATTGGCCTCGGTGGCTGCTACCACATGGCCGGGATACTGCAGTTCCACTGCCCCCTCGGGAGCTCTCACGGTGTCGATACGCACTACGGCCACCTCATCGGCCTTCTGTTCTGTCTTGTGATTGCAGGATACAAACAACGGCAAGAGTGCCGGAAGAATGCTGAGAAATACTTTATAGTTCATAGCCAATTCGTTGATTCGTATTATTTACGGCGGCAAAGATAAGGCGAATATGCATTTGCGCAAAGTCCAAAAAACGCTCATTATTGTTCAATACGTACTTCATTAAGTATTTTATACGCTTTTTAATGAACTTTTTGTACTCTTGAAGCGCACTTTCCACTATCTTTGCTGCATGAACAAGATAAGTTTACCATTTGAGCGATTTACGCTGGACCTGTTGTACGACGCTGTTTCTGCCAACCACAACAAGCTGCTCTTCTCCGATATGTGCGGACTCTTCTACTGCCAGAAGGGAGAAGCCAAGGTGAGCATGAACGGCTGCACGCTCTGCATCAAGCCTGGTGACCTGTACATCTACCTGCCTTCCTCGTACGTATATATAATGAGTACATCGCCCGACCTGGACGGTGTGTCGTACAAGACAACGGTGGAGTTTGCACTGGAGATGCTGGAGAACATCCCCTTCACCAAGAGTCTCCTGGCCCTGAAAGACAACCCCTGCGTGAGTCTGACGCCGCTGCAGCGCGATTTGCTGGAGGAACTTCTCGAGGCCATAGACCGCCGCACGAAGTTCTTCAACTCGCTGCCCCCCGACGACGAGTGCAAAGCCATCATGCAGCGTTCGCTCTCCAAGCTGGGTGAAGTTATCCTGCACGAAGTGTTCTATTACTTCTTCGCCAACCAGCCAATGGCCCAACCCGTGATGGACTTGAAGGACATTGTCTATCAGAACTTCCTTACGTCGCTCACCCAAAAGTACAAGTACGAGCGTGAAGTGGGGTTCTATGCCAAGGAGCAGCGCCTTAGCCCGCGCTACTTTGCCTCCATCATCAGGGACAAGACAGGCAAGTCCCCCAAGGAATGGATTATTCAGATGGTCATCAACAGCATCAAGCAGTCACTCATCTACTCGGGTAAGAGCATCAAGGAGATAGCCATCGACTACCACTTCCCCACACAGAGTTTCTTCGGCAAATACTTCAAGCAGTACGTGGGAGTATCGCCCAAGGAGTTCCGCGAGGAGGCGAAACGCAAGCACATCATCCCTGCGCAACAGCAAGATTAAGAGAAAAAAGAGGAGCCCACATGCGTGTATGCTCCTCTTTTTTGCATACTTTTGTGCCCTGAAACAGCATAACATATAAAAAACAGACAACAACCGACAATGAAGAAATTCCTTACCCTCTTCCTTTTGATGCTCACCGCAATGGGCGCGAGCGCACAAATCACTTCGCTCGACGAGCTTTCGACCGAGAAGACCTACACCTTGCGCAATGCGTTCTTCAATGCTTATGCCGTGTATAATGCCGCCAAGAGCACCACCACAGTGTGGGCTGCAGGCATGAACAAAGGCAATATCAGCGACGAGAGCTACAAGGCGAAGGTGGATCCAGCTAGTCCCAACACAGCCTGGATGATAGTCAACTTTGCCAACAAGTGGTATGCCTACAACATAGCAGCCGGCAAGTTCCTCACCGTGGGATACAATCCTACCACAGCCGCTACTGCCCAGGCCAAGCTGGACAACACACCCCGAGCGCTGGAGATAAAGCAGAAGAACGGCGGCTTCACACTGCGCACCTACACCGACGGCTCGCAGAACTTCCTGTGTGCAGCACCCCAGTTGCCCTACCCCATCAGCATCTGGACCGACAGCGACAACGGTGCCACATGGGAGATAGCCGAAAATCCCGAGGTGCCAGCCGACTATGATGCCTGCATCAAGAAGCTGGAGGCTGCCATCGACACCACTCTGGTGCAGAGTCTGGAGGACTTCTCGCCCAACAAGACCTACACCATACGCAACCCCTACTTCAATGCCTATGCCATCTACAACGCCCAGAAGAGCACTTCCACCGTGTGGGCTGCGGGCATGAACAAGGGCAACATCAAGGATGCCAGCTATAAGGCCAAGCTGGACCAGACCGATCCGTCATCGGCATGGATGGTGGTGCAGTACGACGAGAAGTGGTATGCCTACAACATGGGAGCCAGGAAACTGCTCACGGTAGGCAATAATGCATCCAATGCCAATACGGCTCCCGCCAAGTTTGACGACACAGCGAAACCGCTGGAGCTCAAGGCTCAAGGCGATGGTACATTCAGCCTGCGCACCGTGCAGGGCAATATGAACTACATGTGTGCAGCCCCTCAGTTGGCCTACCCCATCAGCGTGTGGGAGCCGGGCGACGGCACCAGCTGGGAGTTCAAGGTCAATGACGATGTGGAGGCAGACTACGAAGCCTGCATCGAGAAGATAAAGGCCGGCGTGCCTGTGGGCTTTGACGTGAACCTCTCCAACGGCTTTGCATGGGCGGGCAACAGCGTTTCACGCCAGCAGCTGCCCCATGAGATTGCCCGCGGAAAGGCTTACACCTTCTACGTGCGTGCTTCCGAGGGCTGGATCTGCCCCGACGGACTGACGATAGACAATGGTGAAGAGCGCTTCACTGTGAGCGGCATCAAGGCGGGCAAGACTGTGACTGCCATCACCATACCTGCCGACAAGGCCACCGGAAACATCATGGTGACGGGCACCTGGAAGCGTGACGAGTCGAACCCAAAAGCCCAGCAACTGGTATTCGACGATGATTTTGACGTGGATGGAGAGCCTGACGAGACCAAGTGGGTACGCACCGTGCGCGAGGGAGCCACATGGAACCGCTTCTGCTCCAACTCTGACAAGGTGGTGTTCAATAAGGACGGATACCTGCACTGCCGCGCTCTGAAGAACCCCAAAGTGACCAGCGAGGACCCTGGAGAGATGATAACCGGCGGCATCAAGTCGCTGGGCAAGCACGACTTCCTGTATGGACGCATCGAAGCACGCATCAAGACCAACCTCCACACCGGCACTTTCCCTGCCTTCTGGCTCATGCCTACCAACAACATAGGCGGCTGGCCACACGGGGGTGAGATAGATATATGGGAGGTGATAAACAATGAGGACCGGGCCTACGGCACTGTACACAACTCATGGGCATGCTGTACCACCGGCCGTCCCAACGGCAGCAACCTGTCGGGCATCAACTATGACGACTGGCACGTGATGACCGTCGATTGGGACGAGAACCAGATAGACTGGTATGTGGATGGCAAGTATATGTGGACCTACAGCAAGAGCAATGTACCTCACGGAGCCGATGCCACCACCAACGGATGGCCTTACGACAAGCCTTTCTACATCATCATGAACCAGAGCGTGGGCAATGGCGGATGGGCTGCAAGGCCGGATGTCAACTTCACCTACGAAACTCTGTTCGACTGGGTACGTGTCTATCAGATTCCCTCCACACCCGACGGCATCAGGCAGACACCTGCTGCCACCAGCCCCATGAACAACCTCATCTACGATCTGAGCGGACGTCCCGTGAGCGGCAACCCCACCAAGGGAGTGTATATACAGGGCAACAAGAAGGTGGTGAAGTAACCCACCGGCCAGCCACAAGCCTTCAGCCCCACCGACTGAAGCGCTATAATCACCAGAAGGAGGAGACCCCGAACGGCCTCCTCCTTTTCTGTTCCCAATGGTTCAGTGCGGTGCACCGGCCATCGCAGCATGCTGCACCAGCCATCACAGCACGCTGCGAAGGCACATGCAGCGCGCTGCCTTCAATGCCTCTACCCTCCTCCCGCTTCGCCGCTGCTGTTTGCCGGAGCCGCAGAAACCTACTCTACAGGGAAAAGCACGCTGTTGTTTGTCATCCCCTTTGCCGATGAGTTCGGATTATTATGGTTATCTTTGCAGATGGTAATGCCCCTTTCAATATACACGTGCAATGGTTCGTATGAAGAGTAGAAACGCCCAAATGGATTTGCTGCGAGTGTTGGCTATGCTGATGATCGTATTCAATCACCTTGTTTATCATGGTGTACAGCATGTGCCGGCGGCCAGTGCCGGGGCGATGAGCCAGATGAGCGTCCATGCCGTGCAGGCCAACTTCCTGATGCTACAGTTCTTGGCTTACTCTTCCCTCGTGGCAACCAACATCTTCTTCCTCATTACGGGCTACTTCCTGGTGAAGCCGCGTGAGATATCATATGCCGTGGGCAAGTCGTTCAAGCTGTGGCGGGTGATTGTCTTCTATTCGCTCACCATCTATGCAGGGCTGTGTGCATTGGGATTTCTGGACTTCTCCTGGCCGCAGGCCATTGGGCAACTGATGCCCATCTACAGCGGCAATTACTGGTTCATGTCCAATTACCTGGTGGTTCTGCTCCTTTCCCCATTCGTCGCAAGGGCGCTTGACGCACTCGCCCAGAGGGAATACCAGTGGCTTCTGTTCCTATTGCTGGTCATCAACTTTGCACAGGGAGAATGGGGCTACGGCAACATCTTCGGCGGCGACATGTCGTTGGTTTTCGCCTTGTCGCTGTTTTGCCTGGGAGGCTATCTCCATAAATTCGGGATGCCGGAGTACAGGTTTGCCCGTTGGGGCTATCTGGCGGTATATATAGGAACGTGCCTGTTGCTCACGGGCTTCAGCTATCTCCGCCAGGTGCATGCTTTTGTTGCAGAGGGGCAACCCATGTTGCTGGGCAGCCTGGCCAGGAATAGTCTGCCCCTGCTATGCTCTGTATGCCTCTTCCTGCTTTTCTCCACCCGCCGATTCAATATCCCCAGGGGCATTTCCCGCCTCTGTGTGACAGTCAGCCCATACGTCTTGGCTGTCTATCTGATACACGACAACGGCTTCTTCCGCAACATATTGTGGGACTGCATAGTGCGGCCGCAGGACTACCTCTGCAGCTATTGGCTCATCCCTTACTGCCTCTTCGCCGTGGTGGCAATATTCGCTTCGTGCGTGGGCATCGAGTATATAAGGCAGAGGATAGCGGCACTCTTCTGACCTTCCGGCCCACCAAAGGCATCTACATACAGAACAACAAGCTGGTGATGAAGTGACCCGCCAGCCACCAGCAGGCTGTCAGAGAGCACGGGCAAATGGACTTTCCTACAACGCATAAGCTACTGCCCCACCCGCCCCTAACATACATAACAGGAAACGCAACAGTACAGAAAATTCAGGTCAGTACTGCTGCGTTTCTTTTATCAACAGGATCCTACAGGCTTACCAGCGCACAGGGGCATCGAGGATATTGGCATCATCCATGAAAGAGGAGATGGGATGCTGCTCATACTGAATGCACATCATCACCATGTCAGAGTCGCCCGAGTTGCGCAGAGCACGCACTCCAGCGGGTGACACACGCACTACGCTTCCCTCCTCAACGGGGAACACCTCACCATCCACCTGATATTCTCCCTGGCCGGAGAGTATCACGTACACCTCCTCATGAGTCTTGTGACTATGCAGGAAAGGAGCATCCTCGCCCGCCTTGAGTTTCTGTACCGACACTTGAGCGCCTGTCATCTGCAGTTCTTCGCCCAAGAACAGCTTGCCCTCAATCCCTGCCCAGGGACCAAGATGCTTGATTGTGTAATTCTTCATAACCTGATATTTGCTTGTTTACTGCTGCAAAGGTACGAACGAATCACATCTCACACAAGAAGGCACCTGAATGTGAGTTACTTACCTAAAGGTTAGCATTGGCCATGCCAGCATGTTGGAACAAGAGGTTTAACCTACTTTAACACGCCATCCACATGGCCTGTAGCCCGAAGCCTGTCGTCCATGATTTCCTGCATATGGTCCTTAGCCCACCATACCAACTGGGATGCACAGTCCAGGAAAGAGCACGCACGCTCGGTCAGAGCATACTCCACACGCGGTGGCACTTCAGGATAAACCGTACGCAGGACAAATCCGTCCTCCTCCAGAGTGCGCAGAGTCTGTGTGAGGGATTTCTGTGAGATGTCCTCCACACTACGCTGCAACTGCCCAAACCTCATCACTCCTTCCTCACGCAAAGTGAGCATGACAAGCAAAGACCACTTGTCACCCACGCGGGCCAACACATTGCGGATAGGACATCCGCTTATTGTCATCTTCATCTTATACCTATTTATATATACGCGCGCAAGACTCTGCAGTCTGCATCATCACAAAGGTAGCAAGCCCAAAGCAATTTTGCAAGAAAAGCACACCATCATTGTGCAAAAAGGCCAAAGAAGATGGACGTGGCATGAAGAATTTTCTTACCTTTGCACCACCAAACAGAAAATCATCACAGAGAACAGAAAATGGACGACTATCACGCGGAGAACATGACTGAGTGAAGTCCCCCCGATGAGCATGGTTCGTAATCCAGCCCGGGAGGCAAAGCTTTTTTTGTGCACTCCCACATTTTAATCAAGGAACGAACAATGCGCACATTCTGGAATACGAAGAATGGACTGCGAGCCATGGATGAATGGCAGCCCAACAGCTGGGTGCAGGTTACCTGTCCCACACAAGAGGACACGAGATTTCTGGTAGATACATTCGGTGTCCCCGACTACTACATTTCCGATATCGCCGATACGGATGAGAGAGCCCGCTATGACATAGACGAGGGCTGGATACTCATCATTCTGCGCATACCTTATGTCAAGGAGACCAAGAGCCGCACACCATATACCACCATCCCGCTGGGTATCATCATGAAGGGAGATGTGCTCATCACCGCATGCAACTTCGAGACAAACATGATGATTGATTTCGTCACCTACCAGCAGAAGAGGGGGCTGGGATTCACCGACTCAGTGGATATGATATTCCGTCTGTTCCTGTGCAGTGCGGTGTGGTACCTGAAGCGACTCAAGCAGATAAGCACCCTCATCGACAAGGCCAAGCAGCACTTGGACCGCAATGTGAGCAATGCCGACCTCATAGCACTGAGCCGTCTGCAGGACAGCCTCACGTATTTCGTCACATCCATACGTGGCAACGAGAACCTCCTGTCGAAGTTGAAGTTCAAACTTCCCATCGACGAACTGGATGCCGACATGATTGAGGACGTCAACATTGAGATGAGCCAGGCGCGTGAGACCACCAACATCTACGCCAACATCCTCGATTCCACCATGGACACATACGCCAACATCATCAACAACAACATGAGCGGAGTGATGAAGATGCTCACCAGCATCAGCATCATACTCATGTTCCCCACACTGATAGCCAGCCTGCTGGGTATGAACGTAATCAACGGAATGGAGAATGTATGGTGGGGATTTCCGCTTGCACTCGTCGTTTCGGGGGGTGTCACTGTGCTCTTCATGTGGTATTTCAAGCGTAAAGCCTGGATTTGAGCAGAAATATGAAAAAAAACGCCCAGCCATTAGGCAGGCTGAGAAAATTTGACTTAATTTGCGTCTTATAAGCCTTGAAAAGGGCTAAAGAAACAAGTTTTCAACACAAATAACAGTATGATGGAGTCATCAGAGACTAACGAGACCACTGCCATGGAGCAGTCCGCTGAGATCAATGCAGAAGTAAGGCAGAACGAGCCCACACAGCCCCAGGCTACCGACACAGTAGCTGCCGAGACCGCTGTGAGCGAGCCTACAGAGTCACAGGAGGTGGCTGTGGAAGAGACAGCAGCCGAAAGCGAGGCCACACCCACTGCCAATATATACAAGAC
>ERZ1034755.402-NODE-402-length-14460-cov-7.446165_pt1 | contig 14460 bp, 15 predicted proteins | sample MGYA00520596_ERZ1034755 | MGnify/ENA primary metagenome ERZ1034755 (study PRJEB33766, sample SAMN09781701) | gut metagenome | biome: gut microbiome | host: Homo sapiens | place: Madagascar | study: EMG produced TPA metagenomics assembly of the PRJNA485056 data set... | reverse complement strand
CATATTTTTTAATCAAATACAAAATAAATTTCCAAATACTTATTGGTCGGTTGGAATTTTCAACATTACTGTGCCTTGCTTTTCCAAACACAATGGACACTCGTCCCACGCTTCTTTTCCTTCCGCTTCATAACCGCACGAGCCACATTTCCATTTAGTAGTTTTGGTTTTCTTGTACATAGTTTTGTCGGCGACTTGTCGGTGTAGTTCGTGCAAGATTTTGTGATGACAAGACTCCACTTGAATGATGTCATCATACAACTGTGCAATGTCTTTGAAACCTTCTTTAAGTGCAATGTCGCGATAGCGCGGATAGACGATTGCGAACTCATCTTTTTCGTCTTCGCTCGCCACCTTCAAATTTTCTGCCAAATCCCATTTTTCTTTGAACGGATAGCCCGAGCACACTTCGATATTGGTTATGGTATCCTTGCTCGCGTCTTGAATTTTGGTGTAAAACATTCGTGCGTGGTTAAACTCGTTATACACAAGTTTGTCAATCTGTTGGGCGAGTTGTTCGAACCCTTGCATACGCGCGCCGTACTCAATAAATTTGTACCTAACCATTGCTTGACATTCTCCCGCAAACGAGTTTGCCAAATTTTTAATAGTTTCACTTTCAATCAACTTCATAAAATTTCTCCCATAGGCTAATGATTGACAATAAACAAACTATTATTCACACAAAATGTACCCGCAAAAAATATTGACAAACTTTTTGCATAATGCTAAAATTTACATAGTTTAATAAAAATGCGTTACCATCAAGGACAAGAGCGATAGCGAAGTGCGATTGAGAGAGTTGACATTTGGTGCGAGTCAATGAACACTGCTATGAGTGCTTATCACCTTTGAGAGCAAGAGAGTGAACGGGCGACCTATTAACTTTTCTCGGCAGACTACCGTCATACAGTCAGCGGATGATTGTCCGTGCAAATAAGTGGTTATACAAAGGCTCTTTGTGTCTTATCTGCGCAAAGGGCGTTTTTTATTAAATAAATAAGGAGAAAACAATGAAAAAAGAAGTTGCAATGCCCAATTTTATAGAAATGGAACACAATGTGCTCTCATTTTGGAACAAAGAAAAATGTTTTGACCGCCTTGTAGATAAGAACCGTGACAGCAAAAAGCGTTTCCGCTTTCTCGATGGTCCAATGACTGCCAACAACCCAGCCGGCGTGCATCACATTTGGGGCAGAACCTTGAAGGACGTGTCTATCAAATACCACGCGCTCAAAGGCGAGAGTTGTCAATATCAAAACGGATTTGACGCGCAAGGACTTTGGGTCGAAGTGGAAGTCGAAAAGTCGCTTGGACTTAACGGCAAACCGGAAATCGTGAAATATGGCTTGGACAAGTTTACCAACGCTTGTATGGACAGAGTTAAACACTTTGCCAACATCATCACCAACCAATCAATCCGTATGGGACAATGGATGGACTGGGAGCACAGTTATTTCACCAACACGGACGAAAACATTACTAGCATTTGGTATTTCTTGAAAGAGTGCGACCGTCGCGGTTGGCTAGTCAAGAAGTTTAGGCCAATGGTTTGGTGCCCACGCTGTGGCACAAGTCTTAGCGATCACGAAATGGTGGGCAGTTATAGCGATGTGACTCACACCGCGCTTTTCATTAAATTGCCAGTTAAAGACAAAGACTTCAAAATGGTGGCTTGGACAACAACGCCTTGGACGCTCACAGCCAATGTGGCACTTGCCGTCAACCCTAACCTTGACTATGTGAAGGTCAACTTCCACGGCGAAAACATCGTGTTGGGCAAAGATAGCCTAAAAATACTCAAAGAAAAGGTAGAAATCCTTGACGAATTTAAGGGTAGCGAACTGGTAGGTTTGGAATACGAAACCTGCTTCCCGGAACTTGAAAAGCAAAACTTCACGCACAAAGTAGTGGCTTGGGAAGACGTTGACGCTACCGAAGGCAGTTGCGTCGTTCACATCGCACCGGGCTGTGGCGTAGAAGACTTTGAACTCGGTCAGCGTCTTGGCTTGCCTGCAATCTGCCCAATCAACGACAATGGCGTATTGTTGGACGATTGCGGTTTCTTGGCTGGCAAAAAGACGACCGACGTTGTAGATTTGGTCGTTAATCGCCTAAAAGCAGACAACAAACTTTTGTATGCACACCCACACAAGCACAGTTACGCTCACTGCTGGCGTTGCAAAACAGACATTGTATATAAATTGGTAGATAGTTGGTACATCAAGGTCGATGAACTCCGCCCAATGCTTTTGAACGCAATCGAGGACGTGACCTTCCAACCAGAATACGCCAAAAAGCGTATGCAAGATTGGCTCAACAATATGGGCGACTGGCCAATTAGCCGTAGCCGTTTCTATGGCTTGCCTTTGCCATTCTATGTTTGCCCAGAGTGCAAAAAGGTGCACGTCATCGGCAGTCTTGAAGAGTTGAAAGAGCGCGCCGTTGACCCACATCTTGTGGACAAAATGCCTAACATACACCGCCCTTGGATTGATGACATCAAAATTAAGTGTGATTGCGGGGCAGAAATCAGCCGTATTACCGACGTCGGCGACTGCTGGCTCGACTCGGGTATCACCCCATTCAGCACGAAAAAATATTTTACCGATAGAGAATATTTCAACAACAATTTCCCTAGCGACTATGTTTGCGAAATGATTGAACAAGTTCGTTTGTGGTTCTTCTCAATTTTGGTGATGAGTGTTGTGCTCACCGGCAAAGCGCCATACAAGCGCGTAGTCACTCACCAATACGTCAAGGACGAGAATGGCAACGAGTTCCACAAGAGCGGAGGCAATAGTTTGCTCGCCGACGTGGTGGCAGACAAAGTGGGCGCAGACACAATCCGCTATTTGTATGGCGGGGCTAATCCTACTATGGACGTCCGTTTCGGCTACAACCTTGCCGACGAAGCAAGACGCAAATTGCTCGGTTTCTGGAACACATACACTTTCTTCAACACTTACGCCTCAATCGACAACCCAGACATCGCTGGATTTACTCCAAAGACTAGCGACTTCACCAAAGCGGACAAATGGCTGATTGAATCTATCAACAAGTTTGTTGCTGACAGTGACCGCAACTATGCAGACTATAAGTCTTACCTTGTGGTGAAAGATTTTGAAACGCTCATTGACGACATTTCCAACTTCTACATTCGCACCAATCGTAAACGCTTCTGGAAGAGCGAAAACCATAACGACCAAATGACTGCCTACTGGTGCTTGTACAACGCAATCAAGAATATTTGTATCGTGATGGCGCCAATCACACCATTCCTAACCGAACACATCTGGCAGAATATGGTGCGCGAAGTGGAGAAGAATAGTCCAGTGAGCGTAATGCTTGCCGACTTCCCAACATCAATGCTGGACGTCAAGTTCGAGAACGTGCTTGCCGACACCCAAAACGCGCGGGACGTGATTACAATCGCTTCTCGCTTGCGTAACGAAAATCAAATCAAGGTGAAACAACCTTTGAAGACTATGTATCTCGTTGTGAACGACGAAACTTTGCGTGCTTGCACCGAGTTTGAGTCAATGATTAAAGAAGAATTGAATATCAAGGAAATCGTGTTTGAAAAAGACAATCATAAATTCAATATTCCATTCCTAACAATCGACTTCAAGAAGGCGGGCGCAGTGCTCAAAGGCGATGTGCAAAAGGTGAAAAACTTGCTCGCTAATGCCACCGACGCCGAAATGGCGCTGTTTGTGGGCGAGTACAACAAAGGCAAAGTTTCGATTGGCGACTTCAAAGACCTAGACAAAGACTTGTTCGTGCTCAACTTCAAACCAAAGAGTGAGTTCGTGGTTGCCACCGAAAACGGCAAAACGGTCGTACTCGACACCACAATTGACGAAGAATTGACACTCGAAGGTATGTACCGCGAGTTCGTTCGTGGCTTGCAAGTTATGCGTAAAGAGTCTGGCTTTATGATTGAAGACAGAATTGTTGCCGAATTCACCACAACGAGTGACAAGGCTCAAAAAATGCTCGATAAATTCTTGCCGAAGATTATGGCAGAAGCACTCATCAAGAAGGTTGGCACACTGGAAAACCCACAAGCCGAGAACGATATAGAAACCCAAGACGAAATCATACACGTCAAACTATCTAAATAACAAAAAAGTGGCACGTGCCACTTTTTTAGTTTTTCTAAATTATGTGAGAATATCTTCTGTAATTTTGTAGCAAGCAATCGCCAATGCAGTCGCCACATTCATTGATGAATTCTTGCCATACATATCGATGTGCACAAATTTGTCAGATTGGCTTAGAAATTCTTTACTAATCCCGCGCCTTTCATTGCCGACTATCAATGCCAGTTTGCCAAGTTTAGCAAAATTTATCTCACGTAACGGCTTACTATTGTTAGTGATTTCAAGTGCAATTTTGGTGAACCCATTTTCGTTTAAATAGTTCAATGCAGTTTCCACGTTATTAAATACTAAATAAGGAATGTGTCGTTCGCACGAACGGGCAGTTTTTAGTATTCGCTCAAAATTAAAGTCGTTGGTCGATATAATTACCATGCCCGCAAAATTAAACGCGTCAGCAATTCTAAACGCACTACCGATATTTTCACTATGCTCCAAATTTTCTAATACGATTATTGAAGCGTTAGTTATTTGTTTTTGTCTTTGTTTGAACTCTTGGTGGTTTAATTGTCTTTCCATATTTTCAATTATATTTTACACTCAATATTTGTAAAGTAAAAAAGTGGCACGTGCCACTTTTTTGTATGCTTTTAATACATTGCATATATAACAATGGGTGTTTTTATGCATAAAATTATTCCACGCATTTAATTTTTTTTTCATTATGTATTAGATAGGTGGTAAATTTGTTGCCAAGGCGAACTATTTTATGTATAATGAAATTAATAAGTTATGAGGTGGGAAATGCAAGTCAAATACAAAAATATATATTTGTCACACCTTGGCGACATTCTGTCCAATTATTCGATTTTGGGACTCAGCCTTATGGCGCTGGTATTGATGGGCTCGGTGGCGTCATTCGTGTTCTATCTGTTTACGTTCACCTTTGGGCTATTGCTGACGGTGGGTACGCTGGGAACAATCTTTTTGATGAACAAACAACTTATGCGCTGGCTGTTCGTTGACAGCAGTAGCATTATGGTCAAGGTAATTGAGATAAGTAATAAGGCGTTTCCATACGTGCTGGCTGTTACGCTGGCAATGAGTGTGGCGTCACTTATCATTCTGTGTTGCCAAAAGCAATCCAAATCTAGCACTCGCATCACGCTCGCTATCGTGGGCATTGTTCTGGCGGTGGTGTTTGGTGCACTATATTTAATTTTGGGGTTGAATAAATGAGAAATTTGAATTTGAAATTGCAGGGCGGTTACAATCTTAAACCTATCGTTGAGATTGACGGAGAAATTGTGACATACAAGCGAAACCGCAATGAGTCGGCGGTCATCAATTACGCGACCGAAAAAGACGTCGTGCAAGTGCGCGTAACGAACGCACTCGAACTTAACGGACCTTGCTGGTGGCTGGTGCAAATGTGCTTTTACATTTTCTCGCTTTTCGGCATTCTTAATCCAAAGCCGGATAAAAATCTGTTCGTCGTCAGTTACAGTGCGAAGTTGCACCTAGCGGACGGCGAGAATAACGTTACAATGAAAATTAATCAAACCAAAGACAAGGCACGCGCGATTGAAATATTGGGTGAGACAATGGTCGAAGAAGAATCCAACGCTTTCAATTTGGATTTGCAAGCGAAGAAGAGAAAAAAGATTTTGAAGTTTTCGCACGTGTGCGCTTGGTTGATGCTAATTATAACTCTCATCGCGCTGTTGTGTATTAAATATTAATTTTCAACATATTGTGGCTGGGCGGGCTGTATGAATTTGTATAGTCGATGACGACTTGTGAATTGGTTAGTAAATGTGTTTAAAGGAGAATATATGAAACTATTTATCAAGAATAAGATTTGGTCTTTGGGTGGCGGTTCTAGTGTCAAGGACGAGAACGGCAACGATGTGTTCAAGGTTAAAGGCAAGGTGATTAGCCTGCGCCACACGAAAAAGATTTACGACCTTAACGGCAATCTTCAATACATAGTGCGCAACAAGTTTTGGAATTTTTGGACGCGTTCGGCATTCATTTTGGACGCCGAAAAACACAAAGTTTGTCGCGTTAAAAATCGTGGGTTCAAGACGGGCTATGACGTCGTGGGCTTTGATGACGAAATCTCGCTCGACGGCTGGACACTGGGCGGGTATTCAATCGTCAAGAACGGAGAGAAGATTGGCACTGTGACAACTAACATCGCGTCGCTGGCAGACAACTTTCAACTGGAAATCAACGATACCGAAGATGCTGGCTTTGTCGTTGCACTGATAATCGCCATTGACAATGTGCGCGACAACGCAACTAAAAGATAAAACAGCCACGCGCTGTTTTTTTATTAATAAACATAAAATATCCACAAAAGTTCCACTCTTGTGGATTTGTTTAATTATGCCCGTGCTTTTCTTTACTTTACCTTGCCGGTTTGTTAAAATTGAATGGTAATGGAAACTGGAAAAAGAAAGTTTAACGAAGACTATTTACATTTTTTAAATATTCTCATATTGATGCTATTCCCTGCAATCAACTTCATTGCAGTGATTTTCAAATTCAACGCCAGCACGGCGTTTGTTTACTATATTTTTGCGCTCATCTCATTCATCATTGTGCTGATGAGATTTAACTACGCCGAAGCAGGTGCGTACAAGAGAAAAATTGACCAGCCTATAAAACTTGCACTAATTTTTCTCGGGCTGTTTCTGGTGTGGGCAGTTATTTCAACATTTTTTGCCACAGACAAGAAGTTAGCCTTGTTTGATTACGCAGAGCGGGGCGAAGGTTTGTGTATGTATTTCGCCTATGCTCTAATTTTCGTGGGCGCGTTCAATATTAGAAGTCAAGGATTTAAGAATAAGTTGCTTTTTGCATTCCAAATCTTTGCTGTCGCGGTCTGCGTGTTTGGTTTGCTAGATTTTGCGACCTTTCAGTTTGGCGAAAAGGCGTTCGACTGGAACTTTGCTAACCCTTGGAGCAATCCAAATCATCAAGCTTATTTCTTCGCAATGGTGATTCCATTGAGTGCGGTCTTTATGTGCTTTGCGAAAGACAAAATAAACAAAATTGTCTCTATAATATCGTTCACATTGTGCAATTTTACTTTGTGTTTAAATAACAGTTTTGGTGGAGAATTGTCGGTGCTCGTGACACTCATTTTGTTTGTCATTTTGGGGATTATAAAAGACAAATCTATTTGGAAAATGCTTTTGCTCTCGCTTGGAATTTTCTTGGCCACAAACGCACTTGGATATTTGGTGCAAGTTACGTGCATAAAAGACGCACCGACGATATTGCAGAACTATAACGAATTTTTGCATGACGTGGCGAGAGTGTTCAAATACATTTTTACCGGAAATGCTGGCGATAGCGGGCTGGCAACTGCCGGCACAGGACGCTGGGGGCTGTGGTATGAATGTTTTAAAAATATTTGCTCACACCCATTGTTTGGAATAGGCATTAACTGTCAAACGGTTGTCAATCCCAATTTGGCGTCCTCTCGACCTCACAACGAACTTCTGCAATTTGCTTCGACAATGGGCGTGCCTTCCTTGTTGTTTTACATTAGTGCGCTGGTTTGCTTGTGCGTTGCATTCGCGCGTAAGTTTAGAACAATGAATTACCAAACTTTCGGCATATTCTTCGCGTGCGTCGGTTACTTTGTTTCGTCCCTATTTGGTGTCACATTGCCATACACCTTTGTTTACTACATTGTATTTATCGGTCTGCTCGCCTCAAGTTTGAACGTGCAAGATGACGTTTCTTGACTTATTTTGGTTTAAGAGTTAGGTAATCCCTTTAAGCCTAAAAAAGTAATAGCGATGAAACTCGTAAAACTCACACTTATGGCGACCTTTGATGAGTTGGGAAATTTGCTTTTTAACTATAACGAACTAAAAATTAAGATAAAAAAACACTGGAATAGTCCAGTGTTTTTTAGTTATTTAACTATAAGTTCGGAGTCGGTGGCGTCGATTGTCAAGGTGGAATTTGGTTTCAACTCATCGGACAAGATTTTTCTTGCCACAGCGGTTTCAACCGTTTCTTGAATAAATCTCTTCAATGGGCGTGCGCCATAGGCTTCGTCGTAGCCATTGTTGATGATATACTCTTTTGCCTTGTCAGTAATAACTAGTTTGATTTGTTTGTCTTGCAAACGCGCGTTCAAGCGGGCGAGCAACAAATCTACAATCTTTGAGATTTGGTCTTTTTGCAATGGTTGGAACAAAATAATTTCGTCCAATCTATTCAAAAACTCTGGTCTAAAGTGAGATTTCAAAACCGCCTTGACATCATCGCGGGTCTGCTCTGTAATTTTGTGGTTGTCTTCAATAGATTTCAAAATTAAGTCAGCGCCCAAGTTGCTAGTTAGAATAATAATTGTATTTTTGAAGTCAACCGTCTTGCCCAACGAGTCGGTGATTCTGCCGTCGTCCAAAATTTGCAAAAGAATGTTGAACACGTCCGGGTGAGCCTTTTCAATCTCATCGAAAAGCACTACCGAATAAGGTTTTCTGCGCACTGCTTCGGTGAGTTGACCGCCTTCCTCATAGCCCACATAGCCAGGAGGCGCGCCAATAAGACGCGATACGGAGAACTTTTCCATATACTCACTCATATCGATACGTATGATGTTTTTCTCGTCGTCGAAAAGTGCTTGGCTCAATGCCTTGGAAAGTTCCGTTTTGCCCACACCGGTAGGTCCTAGGAATAGGAAAGAACCGAGCGGGCGATTTGGGTCTTGAATGCCCGCGCGTGAACGCAAAATGGCGTCAGCCACTTTTTGCACGGCTTCGTCCTGACCGACAACTCTCTTGTGCAAAATCTCTGGCAAGCGCAAAACCTTTTCACGCTCGCTTTCTTTCAAACTATTGACTGGAATGCCCGTCCATTTAGAAACGACTTGACGGATTTCTTCGTCAGTGACTTTGCTCTGCAAAATACCGTTCTTTTCGCCTTCCACCAGTTTTTCGGCTTCGGCAAGGCGCTTTTGTAGGTCGAGTAGTTTGGTGTATTTTAGTTCGGCAGCCTTGTTTAAGTCGTATTCGCGTTGGGCTTGGTCAATTTCGGCATTGACCTGTGCGATTTGCTCTTTTATGAGTTGAACGTTGTTGATGTTTTCCTTTTCTTTTTTCAACTTAACATTCATCTCATTAAACTTGTCTTTGAGTTCGGCAAGTTCTTTTTGAATGTCGTTTAAGTGCGCTTTTGAGAGTTCATCCGTTTCCTTTTTCAGTGCGGTTTCTTCGATTTGCAACTGAATCATCTTGTGGCGTATTTCGTCCATTTCGGTTGGCATTGAATCAATCTCGGTCTTGACAATGGCACACGCTTCATCTACAAGGTCAATCGCTTTGTCTGGCAAAAATCTGTCAGTGATGTATCTATTCGACAAGACGGCAGCATTGATGAGCGCGCTGTCACTGATTTTCACGCCGTGATAGACCTCATAACGCTCTTTCAGTCCACGCAAAATGGCAATGGTGTCCGCAACGGTTGGTTCTTTTACGAGCACGGTTTGGAAACGACGTTCGAGCGCTGGGTCTTTCTCAATGTATTTGTGATACTCGTTAAGGGTAGTTGCGCCTATGCAGTGCAATTCGCCACGTGCAAGCATTGGCTTCAAAAGGTTGCCCGCGTCCATCGCGCCATCGGTTTTGCCCGCGCCAACAATGGTGTGCAACTCATCAATGAAGAGAATGATTTTGCCGTTGCTCTTCTTGACTTCGTTAAGAACAGATTTGAGTCGCTCTTCAAATTCGCCACGATATTTTGCGCCCGACACGAGCGCACCCATATCTAGCGAGAAAATTGTGCGGTCTTTTAGGTTGGTTGGCACGTCGCCGTTGACGATTCTTTGCGCCAAGCCTTCGACAATTGCCGTTTTACCAACGCCCGCTTCACCGATGAGCACTGGATTGTTTTTGGTTTTACGTGACAATATCATAATGGCGTCACGAATCTCGCTATCTCGACCGATGACTGGGTCAATTTTGTTTTTGCGCGCCAGTTCCACAAGGTCGGTGCCGTACTTTTTGAGCGCGTTGTATGTGCCTTCTGGACTGTCAGTGGTAACGTTGGTGTTGCCACGTACGTTGGCGAGTTCTTTGATGAACTCATTGCGGTTAACCTTGTTGTGCGACAAAATCTCTTTTGTAGCATTGTCACCCGCTTCAAACATCGCAAGGAACAAGTGCTCGACAGAAACATACTCGTCCTTCATCTGCTTGGCAATATTTTCCGCTAGGTTGAGCATTCTGTCCGTCTCGGGAGCGAAATACGCTTCGTTTATTGGACTGATTTTTGGCAAAGCGTTTATCGCTTGCTCTAGGTCGCGTTTTAAATAGTCAAAATTAATATTCAAATCGTTCAGTATTTGATAGATAATTCCGTCTGGGTCGCTAATGAGCGAACTCAATATGTGCAAGGAAGTGATTTGCTGATTACCTTTCTCAACGGCAAGGCTTTGCGACGCGCGCAAACACTCTGCACTCTTTTGTGTTAGTTTTTCGTAATTCATAATGTGTCCTCCTTTTTTCGCGAATATTATAGACCCAAAAATTAGCACTGTCAAGTGTCGAGTGCTAATTTTTACAAATTTTTATTAACTTTATTTAGTATGTGCTGTATTTAGTAGAAATATTTAATTTTTTTATTTTTACTCTTCGTACAAGATGTTGGACAATGATATTCCCATCACATAAATGGAACAAAGAATTTGAGCATTGCACCGACGAACTTTTCATACCATTTTCGGTGTTTCTCGTCGTCAATTGAGACTAGACAACTTTTTCATTATTTATTGTTGCCCTGTTGTACTATTTTTTTGCCACGCATTTTGTAGCGGAGAACATACCAAACGATGACCATCACTTGCAATGGAATGCAGATGTAGAAGATGTAATAACTTGTTTTGCCAAGGAAAATAGCGAGTGTCATTGCCAACGTCCAGATGAGTGCTGACACAAAAATGCCGACCACATACAACTTGCTCCAAATACGTGATAGCACAGTCAAGACAATGTTCATCACAGGAATCGCAACAATGAACGACAGCCAAGCGCGTGGAATGTTGAACCAAGATAGAGTGACAAAAGTCATTGTTGCCACTAGCCAGACCAGTCCCACAGAAAGTAGGATAATGAGAAAGTGTTTGGTGTTGCGATTAGATTTCATTTCAACTGGTTGGGCTGTCTCGTCGTGTTCGCCACATGCAAAGAAATCGTCTATCTTAATGTTGTACATATCTGCCAGCGCTTTCAAGGTGGCGACGTCCGGCAAACCCGCTCCGCGCTCCCATTTCGACACAGACTTGTCCGAATAGTTCAATTTTTCAGCCAGTTCAAATTGGGTCATTTTTGCTTTTGTTCTATAATATGCCAAATTCTTGGCAACCACTTTTTCCAATTCTTCCATACCCATATAATATATTATTTTTCCGCTAAAAGCAACTAAATACGGGCAAGTTATGGCAGATTCTACTCTCAGTAGAGTTGTCGGGTTCGACTATATTTACATGCAACACAACAGTATAACCGATAGGCTGGCAAGTAGATTGCTTTTTGACTTGTGGGGAATATAATTGAATAAACGAAAGGGAGCAAATTATGAAAGAATTTATCATCAGCGTGGAGAATGCATGCGATTTGGACGAGAACACAATAGACAAATACGGCATTCAAGTCGCGCCAATGGACTATATTATCAACGGAGTGAATATGTCGTCCACCGACAAAGATTTCGACGCGAAAAAGATTGCACAATTTATGCGTGAAGGTGCAACGACAAAAACCACTCAAATTAACGAGTACGACGCGCAGAACTATCTCGAAAACCTTTTAAAAGGCGGAAAGGACGTTTTGCATATCAGTTTTTCCAGCGCCATGAGCAACACATACAACAACTTTAAAACAGCCAGCGAAACACTAAACGCCAATCACGAGAACAAAGTCGTCGTTGTTGACTCGCTTTGCCAGTCGGGCGGAGTAGGACTATTGGTCAAGTCGCTCATCGACCAAATGGAGAAGGGCAAAATTGCCGATGTCAACAGTGCGCGCGACTATGTGGAAAGTGTGAAACTAAACATCGCCCACGTTTTCACAGTGGAAAATCTAAAATATCTTGCACGCGGTGGCAGAATTAAGTCTAGTGTTGCGTTCATTGGCAACCTTGTTCAGTTGAAGCCGATATTAAAAGTGAACGACGCGGGCGTAATTGTGTCCTACAAAAAGGCCATCGGCAGACGTCGTGCAATCAAGGAAATCGCGGACATCGTGGCTAAGACATACACGCCAATCACTCATCACATAATCATTGCACATGCAGACTGCGAAGACGAATCTAATGCGCTAAAAGAGATGATTGAAACTAAACTCGATGTCGATGTAGTGGTCGTTTCGCTCAGCCCAATCGTCACCGCTCACGGTGGCCCAGGCGTGGTGTCCGTCTACTACACTACCGAAAAGCGTTAAAAACGCAATATGCCACAAAAATTTGTCAAAAGTGCGCCAATCGTCAACAAAAATGGAAGAAATTGACACAATTGTTGCAAAAGGGACAATAAACCATTGACAACAGACATAGGATTTGATAATATTTTATTACAACAAAATTATAATTGAGTTTTTGCCCTTTTAGATTTTTGTTTTAGGGAGTAAAAATGGCTCGTAAGGCTCGCGAAAAGAGTGAACTTGGAACATATATGGTCAATCTAAAAAGCATTGACGAGATTTCGTTTAGTGCGTTAAACAAAGCCAACTTTTTAAATATCCTAGCACAAGACAAAATTTCTTTGCTTGCCTACACATTGCTAGACAAGTCTTTTTTGCTTGTAATCAAGGAAACAGACACCACGCTTGACAATATCTTGCGTAACGCTTCCATTAAGTTTGTCAAATCCTACAACAAGGCGCACTCACGCAAGGGCAAAATCTTTTACGGCAGATACGTAAGTTTCCCAGCCAACAGTGTGGACGAAACATGGTCGCTCGTTGCCAATGTACATTACATCGCTTCGACCAGCCCAAACGCGTTGTCGTCCGTCAATGACTATTTCCACGACAAATACATCGGTGCGGGCTTTGCACTAGACCATTTCGGCAGTGAAGAGAAGTTTATGCAAGAGTGTGGCGGTCAAACAGTTACCGATCAAAAGATTAAACTCAGCGATAACGAACTCCGTCTATACATAGAAAACACTTTCCGAATCCAACCACACAGGTTGTCGCAAATGCCACAAAGTTTGGTGGAAAAGATGTTGACACAAATTTTCAAGGCAACAAAGGCTAGCGTGCGACAGATTGCCCGCATATCTAGTCTGCCACTAAGAATGCTCTGGGATTTGGCAAAGAAGATAAAGCCAAGCAAATCAGCAGTCAAGACGGAGGTTAGAAATGAAAGCAAAGGTTAATAAGACCGTTGAAATTGTGCCTTTGCTTCCGGGTAAAAAGCGCATAATGATAAACATCATTGCAATGGCGCTCATTGGAGTTATAACGGGCTTCTGCGTAGGTATGTATTTGGTGGGCAACCAACTCGACCCTAACCGATACAACTTTGACGTAGCAAGTCTGCAAGACAACGTCGCCGAGATTCGTACCGAATCGAACAGAAAAACACCTATCGAACTGGGTGCAATTAAATGCGGAGCGCTGGCATTCGACACCACATTCAAGGCAGAACGCGTGAAAATCGAAGGCAAAGGTTTGGTAAAAGCCAAAGCAATGGGCATGATAGTCAACCAAACCATTGACGCCTTGACCATTCGTGTTCGCGACCAGATATATTTCGAGAACATAAGCGTCAGTAGGTTCGCCAAGGCGATAAACAGATTTTATGCCATAAACGACGACATTGAGCATTACGAAGGCTCGTTGTCCGGCTCGACAGTCAGTTGGAAGCAGTCGCCAGTCAACGACATCAAGACAATGGACGAATATCAAGCCAAGTTCAGTTGCACACTCACCGATTATATGACCTACATCGTTTCGTCAAAGACGGTGGTGAGCGAATCGGCAGTCACAATCGACGAAAACGGCAACTACTCTTTCGAGTTGGAATTAGATAAAAGTAAGGCGGTTGTAAATTACGTTAAGAATATGAAAGTAACGGGCAAACTCAGCGAATATCCGGACTTTAAGTCAAACCCCAAAATTAAAATCACAATGGACGCCAACTATCGCATTTTGGTGTTCACCAGCAACGAAACCTATGACGTCAAAATGGGCATCACAGCGTCCAGCGTTGCCACACTAACCAACATATTCAGTTATGACGAGGACTTTACAATCCCTGCAAAGACCGACAAATCATATATAAAGAAAAATACAGATTAATCTAAAATTAATCCCAACACATTAAAAGG
>ERZ1034755.401-NODE-401-length-14488-cov-6.387030_pt1 | contig 14488 bp, 10 predicted proteins | sample MGYA00520596_ERZ1034755 | MGnify/ENA primary metagenome ERZ1034755 (study PRJEB33766, sample SAMN09781701) | gut metagenome | biome: gut microbiome | host: Homo sapiens | place: Madagascar | study: EMG produced TPA metagenomics assembly of the PRJNA485056 data set... | reverse complement strand
GGTGTATATATCACTCACATCTATGCTTATGACGAAGTGCAGAATGTGGTTTCGGTGGCAGCTCCCAAGGTGGACGTGCCTGCTACCAATGTGAATCCGAACAGACTTCCTGGCGGCACTTATCGCATTGCATGCTACAGCAATCCTAAGTTTGGTATCGATGTAGAAGCTATCAGTACGGCAGATGAGGCTAACGTGCATGTGTGGGAGTATGTTGGAGGCAAGAACCAGCACTTCAATGTAACCTTCGATACCGACCACTATAACTTCCAGGCTGTTCATTCAGGCAAGAATATCGACCTGTACAAGGCTGGTTCGGCTGCTGGCACCAATGTCATGCAGTACACCCCCGACGGCACTGCCGTACAGAATTGGACACTCCGTGATGCCGGTGACGGTGCTTACTACATTGTCAACAGCAACGGACTCTACTTGGACGCTGCCAACGGCACTATGGCCAACGGTACCAACGTGCAGGGCTGGACGGGTAACGAGAGCGATGCCCAGAAGTGGTTGCTCATAGCTGTCGATGGTACCCGCACGCTTCCTGATGGCGACTACCAGATATGTCTGGCCAAGTCTGTCAAGTATGGAATCGAGGTTCAGGACTCTTCTGACGTTAAGGGTGGAAATGTAGCACTCAACACCTTGGGCAATGCCGACAACCAGAAGTGGAGCGTCAGATACCTGGGTGATGGCTATTACTCCATCCGCTCCAAGCACAGCAGCATGGCACTCAACCTCAGCGGCGGCTTCTATACAGGTAATCCTAATGTACAGCAGTGGGACTTCATCGAAGGCGATGCTGCATCAATGTGGATACTCAAGAGCGCAGGTGACGGCAACTTCTATGTTGTCAACAAGAACGGTCGCTTCCTGGATATCGCTAACGGCACGTTTGCCAATGGCGTCAACATGCAGGGCTGCTCGGGTAACTCAAGCGATGCACAGACGTTCAGGTTCGTGGCCGTTGACGGTTCGCAGACAATGGCAGACGGTACCTATGAGATTCGTAACTCTTCCAACAGAGATTTCGGTCTCGATGTGGAGCACGTGTCCAAGGAGGATAATGCCAATATACATCTGTGGACCATGCTTGGTGCCGAGAACCAGCGTTGGAAGCTGAAGTATCTGGGCAATGGCTATTACTCCATCGTGTCTGTACTCTCTGGCAAGGCTCTCGATCTGGAGAATGGCGGTGTCACCAATGGTACCAATGTCCAGCAGTTCACCGAGAACGCTGCCGAGAACGCTGCCCAGCAGTGGATGCTGAGAAGCGCAGGCCAGGACGTGTTCTATATCATCAATAAGAAGGGCCTCTTCTTGGATGCTTTTGGTGGCACTATGGCCGATGGAACCAACGTCCAGGGCTATGAGGGCAATGGTACTATCGCGCAGAAGTGGGTGATTGTGCCTGCAGTTGACAATGACGAGGAGGCTCCTGAAATCACCGATATCGCTGTTACTGAGGTAAGCCAGGCTGGCTATAGGGTGACTTGCAAGGTGAAGGACAATGTGGGAGTGAAGTCTGTCAAGATGCCCACCTGGACAGTGGCCGATGGACAGGACGATATCGTATGGCATGATGCAACTATCTCTGGCAATAAAGCATCCTTCTTTATCAAGAGCACAGAGCACAAGAAGGAGATTGGCTATTATATCACTCACATCTATGCCTACGACTATGCAGGCAACGCTACCAGCTCAAGTGCCGGTCAGGTGGATGTGCCTGTGACCAAGGGCGTGTTCCGCATCGCCTGCTCTGCCGACAATGCCATTGGCCTTGATGTGGCAGAAAGAAGTGCTGACAATGGTGCCAATGTGCACTTGTGGACCTATGGTGACGGCAACAACCAGAAGTTCCAGATTACTCGTCGCGATGATGGTTACTACACCATCGAGGCAGCCCACAGCGGCAAGGCTCTTGACCTGACCGATGGCAAGGCAGCCAATGGTACCAATGTGCAGACATGGGAATGGAACAACAACATCAGTGGTCTGTGGAAACTTGTCCACAATGAGGATGGTACCTATACGTTCCTGAGTAAGGTCAACGAGGAGTATGCCCTTGATGCCTTCAATGCAGATGCTGCCGATGGTGTCAATATACAGGTGTGGAAGAGCAACAACACCTCTGCACAGAAGTGGAATATCCTGCCTGCAGAGGTTACTGTATCTGGCGGTTCTGGCTACGACGGCTACCAGGGTGGCCGTGGCGGTTCTGGCAACATCATGGCTTACGGTGTGGATGTATCCGAGCACCAGGGTGTCGGCTTCAACTTCCAGGCTATCAAGAATGCAGGCTACAGCTTCGTCATTCTGCGCTGTGGTTTCGTGAGCCGCAAGGACTACCGCTTTGAGGAGTACTATGCTGCAGCCAAGGCTGCCGGTCTCAATGTTGGTGCTTACTTCTACTCTTATGCCGAGAATGCAAGCGAGGCAAGCTATGAGGCCGATCAGTGCCTCAGTTATATCGCAGGCAAGACGTTTGAGTATCCTATCTACTTCGACTTCGAGGATGCTGTTGCACGTAATTGCGATGCCAGCTCTGTGTGCCTCACCTTCCTCGACAAGGTGGCTGCTCAGGGTTACCTCGTAGGTCTCTATGGCTATGCTTCATGGCTTGATGAGGATTACAATGGGTGGGTTCCCACTGCTCAGATATGCCAGAAGTATGAGTGCTGGATTGCCAACTATCCCTATGCCAACTATGTGGATAACTACACTCAGACCTACAAGACTCGCTATGGCATGTTCCAGTTCACCGATGGAGATACCTCCCAGGGACTCGCAGCAGGTGCTGGTATTGACACCAATATCTGCTTCAAGGATTATCCCTCGATTGTAAAGCAGTACGGCTTCAATGGCTATGCAGCCACATCGAATAGGGTGCTGAAGATCGAGGATGACTATGAGCCTACTCGTGTGCTTGACATCAGCAACTCTGCCGACAAGAGCATCGAGAGAGTGGAGTATGTGAATGTGAGCGGACAGGTGAGCAACAAGCCGTTCAAGGGCTTCAACGTGGTTGTTACCATCTACACCGACGGCAGTAAGGATGTGCAGAAGAAGGTGGTGAGATAATAACACGAGGTTACACTCAATATCAAGACGGCCGGCTGGAGAATGCGCTCCAGCCGGCTTTTTTCTGTCTTTGAAGTGGCGGGGGGAAAGCTGTTGCTGTGGAATCTTTGCCTGTCCATGGCTCGTGGGTTGTTGTCGCAAGGTAACCGTAGGCATTATCTGTAGAGCGTTTGTCCAGAAGCAAGAGCCAGCGTGGTGGGAAACGCATGTGCGCATTTTTTTGCAGTCATTCGCTTGTACGTTCCTCAAATAATGAATAACTTTGCCCGTCATAACAGAGGTGGCATGAACGAGACGAGACAACTTCCCCATTATACCATAAATGTGGGCGGAACGCTTATGGATTTGAGCGTCCCGCGAGTGATGGGTATTCTCAATGTCACCCCCGACTCCTTTTATGCACAGAGCCGTAAGCAGACCGAGGCAGACATCGAGCTGCGCACACGGCAGATGCTGGCCGAGGGAGCCGATATGATTGACATAGGAGCCTATTCGAGCCGGCCGGGTGCCGACGACGTGTCGCCCGAGCAGGAGATGGAGCGTCTGCGTCATGCGCTGGCTGTCTTGCGACGTGTGGCTCCCGATGCTGTGGTGAGTGTGGATACCTTCCGCGCCGATGTAGCACGCATGTGCGTGGAGGAGTTCGGGGTGCAGATCATCAATGATATCTCGGGTGGCGAACTGGACGGGAACATGTTCTCCACAGTGGCCAGCCTGGGAGTTCCCTATATCCTCATGCACATGAAGGGCAATCCGCAGAACATGCAGCAGGCACCTCACTATGATGACTTGCTCACCGAGATGCTTCAGTACTTCGCCGCACGTGTGCACCGCCTGCACGAGATGGGAGTGGCAGATATCATCCTCGACCCTGGATTCGGCTTCGCAAAGACGCTGGAGCACAACTATGAGCTCATGCACCGCCTCGAGGATCTGCATGTGCTGGAGCTGCCTATATTGGTGGGCATCAGCCGCAAGTCGATGATATACCGCCTGCTGGGCGGAACACCGCAGGATGCACTCAACGGAACCACCGTGCTCAACATGCTGGCTCTGCAGAAGGGTGCATCCATCCTGCGTGTGCATGACGTGAAGGAGGCCGTAGAGGCAGTGAAGATAACCAATAAGATGCGCTCATGTTAGAGATGGGATTGAAGGATGTGATAGACATCCTGCTGGTGGCCATCATCTTGTACTACTGTTACAAGTTGATGAAGCAGTCGCGCTCGGTGAATATCTTCTATGGTGTGCTGCTCTTCATAAGCTTCTGGATAGTCATCAGCAAGGTGCTCGAGATGAAGCTCCTGGGCAATATACTCAACCAGCTGGTCAACGTGGGAGCCATTGCCATCATCATCCTCTTCCAGGAGGAGATACGCCACTTCTTCTACACCATCGGAGCTCATCAGCGTGCCAGACGCTTTATCCACCTCTTCCGACCTGAGAAGAAAAGGGGCATACCCGGCATGGCGCACGAGCGTGAGGATATTTTCCCCATCGTGATGGCTTGTCTCAACATGAGCAAACAGCGCGTGGGAGCACTCATAGTGATGCAGAACCAGTTGCCGCTGACCGACTTCGTCCGCACGGGTGAGGTGCTCAACGCACGCATCAGTCAGCGCCTCATTGAGAATATCTTCTTCAAGAACAGCCCCCTGCACGATGGTGCTATGATCATCTCGGGCGAAAAGATAACGGCTGCAGGCTGCATCCTGCCCATCAGTCACGATATGGACATTCCCAAGGAGTTCGGTCTGCGTCACCGCGCTGCCAAGGGTATCAGCAAGGAGACAGACGCTCTGGCCATCGTGGTGAGCGAGGAGACTGGCAACATCAGCGCCGCCTACAACGACGAGTTCCGCTCGCGCCTGTCGGCCGAAGACCTGGAGCTGCTGCTGATGAAGGGCAAATTCTGACACGACATAACAACACACAATTATATATATAAGGAGTAAGCATCATGAGCTTAATGGACAAGATCATCCTCCGCGCTCAGCAGAACAAGCAGCGTATCGTGCTGCCTGAGAGCCTGGAGGAACGTACACTGACCGCCGCCGACCGTGCTCTGGCCGACGAACTGGCCGACATCATCCTCATCGGCAACGAGCAGGAAATCTTCTCACTTGCCGACAGACTGGGTCTCAAACACGTGGGCAAGGCTACTATCATCGACCCTGCCACCAGCCCCAAGACAGAGGAATATGCGCAACTGCTCTTCCAGCTGCGCCAGAAGAAAGGCATGACCATCGAGGAGGCCCGCCGCAAGGTGATGGACCCTCTCTACTTCGGATGCCTGATTATCAAGAACGGTGATGCCGACGGACAGATTAGCGGCGCACTCTCAACCACCGGCGACACTCTTCGCCCCGCACTTCAGATCATCAAGTGCGCTCCTGGAGTGTCTTGCGTGAGCGGCGCTATGCTGCTCATCACACAGGCTCCCGAGTACGGCGAGGATGGTGTGCTGGTAGTGGGTGACGTGGCTGTTACACCTGTTCCCGATGCTGCACAGCTGGCTCAGATAGCTGTGTGCACCGCACAGACTGCCAAGAGTGTGGCCGGTTTCAGCGACCCTCGCGTGGCTATGCTGTCATTCAGCACCAAGGGAAGCGCCAAGCATGAGGTGGTGGACAAGGTGGTAGAGGCCACCCGACTGGCTCATGAGCTGGATCCCAGCCTGAAGCTCGATGGCGAACTGCAGGCTGATGCCGCTCTGGTTCCCTCAGTAGGAAGCAAGAAAGCTCCCGGTAGCGACATCGCAGGAAAGGCCAACGTGCTGGTGTTCCCCTGCCTGGAGGTGGGCAACATCAGCTATAAGCTGGTGCAGCGTCTTGGTCACGCCGAGGCTATTGGCCCCATTCTGCAGGGTATCGCCCGTCCTGTCAACGACCTGTCACGCGGCTGCTCGGTGGATGACATCTATAAGATGGTGGCCATCACAGCCTGTCAGGCAATGGACGCAAAATGATATCGCGCAACGCGCGAAGTGAAAAACGAAAAGTGAAAAGTGCATAGTACTGGGTGCTACGGGTCAGTTCTCGCCCTTAAGAGCGAGGCTTTTGCCGACCGCATCATCAGGATGGCGGGCTATCTTCATGATAATGCGCCCAGATACTTGTCGCCTGTCATACAGCAGATATTGAGGTCGGGGACCTCGATATCTGCCAATGTGGGCGAAGCACAATTCGCTTCAAGCAAGGCTGATTTCGCCTTCAAGCTGCGTATAGCGCTCAAGGAAGCCAACGAGACACGCAACTGGCTCCGACGGCTTGCCCATGCAGCAGCCATCACGGAGTTGCAACACGCCAGCATGGAAAAGGATTTAAGCGAAATCATCGCACTGCTCGTTTCTTCAATCAAAACAGTAACAAACAAACTTAAAGAATAACAACCCGAGTGAAGGATGAAATGACGAAGGTGCTCATAGCGCAGCACTCTTCACTTTTCACCTTTCACTTATCACTTACATAGTAATGAAGATTTTGGTACTCAACTGCGGAAGCAGTTCTATTAAGTATGCACTTTACGACATGACAGACCACTCTGTCATCACCAGCGGCGGTATCGAGAAGATAGGCCTGCCTGATTCTTTCATCAACGTGAAGCTCAATGGTGAGAAGCATCGCATCATGCGTCCCATCGAGGAGCACACTGCTGGCGTGCAGTTTATCTTCGAGGTGCTCACACAGGGCGAATATGCTGTGCTCTCCGACCTCAATGAACTGGGTGCCGTAGGCCACCGCATGGTGCACGGAGGCGAGCGTTTCAACAAGTCGGTGCTGCTTACCCCCGAGGTGATGGAGGCTTTTGCTACCTGCAACGACCTGGCTCCCCTGCACACCCCCGCCAATATCAAGGGTGTGAATGCCGTGAAGGCTCTGCTGCCCAATATCCCTCAGGTGGGAGTCTTTGATACTGCTTTCCACCAGACAATGCCCGACTACGCCTTCATGTATGCTCTTCCCTATGAGCTTTACAAGAAGTACGGTGTTCGCCGCTATGGTTTCCACGGCACCAGCCACCGCTATGTATCACAGCGCGTGTGCAAGTTCCTGGGTCTGCAGAGCGCCGAGGGCAAGAAGATCATCACCTGCCACATCGGCAACGGTGCCTCTATTGCCGCTGTGAAGGACGGCAAGTGTGTGGATACCTCAATGGGTCTCACTCCCCTCGAAGGTCTGATGATGGGTACACGCAGCGGTGATATCGATGCCGGTGCAGTGACCTTCCTGATGGACAAACTGCATCTCGACACCCACGGCATCAGCAATCTGCTCAACAAGCAGTCGGGTCTGGCAGGCGTGAGTCAGTTGAGCAGCGACTTCCGCGACATCCTGGCTGGCATCGCCAACGGCAATGACCAGGCTCGTCTGGCCAAGGAGATGTACACCTACCGCATCCGTAAGTACATCGGCCAGTATGCTGCAGCTATGGGCGGTGTGGATATCATCGTCTTCACAGGCGGTGCCGGCGAGAACCAGTGGGAGGTTCGCGAGGGCGCTACACAGGGGCTGGAGTTCATGGGCGTCAAGATGGACGAGACCAAGAACCGCTCTTGCCGTGCCACCGAGGCTATCCTCTCTGCCGATGACAGCCAGGTGACTGTGTGCTGCATCCCCACCGACGAGGAGCTGATGATAGCACTCGACACCGAGTCTCTGGCCTGCTGATCAGGCACGTAATCATACCAGAAGAAGGCATCCGTGAGGCTGAAACGCTCTCACAGGATGCCTTCTCTGTTTTTCTCTGTCTTCTGTCCTTGGTGCGGCGCCGGCCTCACTTCTTCTCATTCCATATCTCCTCGGCCAGATATTTGTCGCTTCGGCAGTGCAGGTCAGCCACTCCCTCTTCCATGAGTTGCAGCGTATCCGAACTGTAGAACCTGTCCATCGCCTCTTCCATGGTGATATGATACATCTTGCTCATCTCCTCTATGATGCGCGCATACTTCGCTTCCAGTATGGCGTGATAGGCTTCATCGTGCTTGTTCATAGTCTTATACATTCCTTAATGGTGAGACATCTGTCAATGACTTCCTGGCTTCTTATACATATCTGGTCGTTTGGCTGTTCGAACAAAAGCCGTCTCAGAGCCTCCTCTTTTGTGATGTCACCAGCGAAGTATAGGTCTATGGTGCGGAAGATGCGGTCGTTGGCGATGCCTCCTATTATAATCTGGTAATCTCCTTCAACTCGTCCTTTCCTGCATTCTGCTACAAATTCAAGCCATTCTTCATCATAGGAAGGGAATACCTTGACTTTATATGTAGTATATGAATCGTCCAGTTCATACACGTTAAGCCAGGCTTCTTGTCCTCGGCGGACAAATCTCTCAGCATATTTTATGGCCTGTTCTCTTAGGGTTGTCACATAGAATCCCTTCCCGAAATCCAAGAACTCTCTTGAGTGTAGTGTGTCGGGCTTTTCTACTTTCACTGGTGATGCGTGGTAGACTTCCATTATGCGAGCACTCCTTTCTCCTTCATGTATTCGGTGAGGTCTTCCATGAGATATTCTTTGCCAAAGGTGTGCAGCACATCATAGCTTGGTATGATGTATCCCGTCAGTATTCCCGACTTCTTCAGACGCGCATAGATTTCCCCTGGCTTCATGTTCAATTTGCGCGAAAGATTGCCTACACAGTAGGTGATGAAGTTGATAATGTCACTGTTCATACCGTTTTACTTTGTCTTTTCGTTCTGTTCTGCGGAGCATCTGCCGGCCTCACTCCACCTTCCAGTCATCTATGGTGCCGCTCTCTGACGAGAAGCTGCAACCTATCCTGTAGAGCTTCCGGCTGTCGGTGGTGTATTCTCTGGCATAGCCTTTCTCCTCTATCTGTCTGAGGGCTTCGCTGGCTGAGCCGTCGAGCTTGAATTCGAAGATGTAGATAAACTGGGGAGTCTCCACGATACAATCTACTCTTCCCTGGCTCTGTGCCTTCTCGGTGTAGATGAGGAAGGTGCTGATGAGTCTTAGCAGCAGATAGAAGGTGTAGTGGAAGTAGCGCTCGCGCTCCCTCTCGTTCTCCTTCCTGCGCATGGAATAGGGGATGCTGGCCAGGAATGAGGTGAGCAGCGTGTGGAACTGTTCTATCTCTCCTTGTCTCAGGCATTGGGTGGCTGTTGTCAGCCAGTTCTCCACAGCTCCCTTTGGCTTCAGGTAGTTGTTGGCCAGCATAGAGACGAAGCCTCTTTTTACTTCATCGTTGGGGAAGTCCAGCATGAAGGAGTTCGACTCGAAGTCAAAGTCCTTGATGGTGAAGTAGCCGCTCTGGTAAATCATGGGTAGCGGACTATCTACATTGGCCTTGTAGTCGATAAACTGTTCCTGCATGTAGTAGCGTCCCGTCATCTCATCAATATTCTCGCCGAAATGATTGAGCAGACGGATGAGGTAGGTGGGCGTGCCTGTGCGGAACCAGTAGTCCTGCATGCGCAGGTTCTCAAATGCGTTCAGCAGACTGAAGGGGTTGAACACCCCATGCAGTCTGTCGGAGAAGTGGTAGCCATCATACTGCTTCTTCAGCCTCGCTGTCATCTCCTGCGGAGTACAGCGGTATATGGCGGCCATCTCGGCTATCGGCTCCTGGAAATATTCGGTCATCTCCTCCTCGGTGATGCCGCATATGGTGTCGTAGCGGGGACTCATGCTGATGTCGTTGGGTTGGTTGAAACCGCTGAACATGCTCACTTGTGAGAATTTTGTAACGCCTGTAAGCATCAGAAACTGCAGGTGCTTGTCGGCTGCCTTGAAGGTGGTGTAGAGTCCGCGCAGCACTTCCCTGTTGTATTGCTCCAGTGTGATCAGCTCGCCACTCCGCTCCACTTTGATGTCCAGGTCCATTACATCCAGCATCGGCTTGTCATATTCGTCGATGAGCACCACTGCCCGCTGGCCTGTCTGCTGGTGGGCAGCCTCCAGGATGTTGCCCAGTCGCAGACTGTAGGATGTGGTGTCGGCTGTGTTGCCCACGTGATATGCCTTTTCCCATTTGCTCAGATACATGTTCAGCACCTGGTCCAGGTTGCCCGAGTCGGCATAGTTTCCCTGTCCGAAGTCGATTCGGAACACCGGGTAGGTTTTCCATTCCGTCTCCAGCTCGTAGATGTCCAGCCCCTCGAAGAGCTCTTTCTTGCCCAGGTAATAGTTCTCCAGTGTGGAGATGAGCAGGCTCTTCCCGAAGCGTCGTGGGCGACCAAGGAAATAGACACCTCCTTCGTGTGTGAGAGAGAATACCTGTCTGGTCTTGTCAACATACACATATCCGCCCTCGCGAATCTTGTCGAACTCTTGTATTCCTATGGGATATTTCATTCAGAGTGCCGTTTTTACTTGCCTTTCACATGCAAATCTACAGCTTTTCCTTTGATTGTGGGGTAGGCGGGGAGGAAAATGTGGTGGGGAGGGGATGATGGTGGGTGGCGGCTCTTGGGTGGCTCTGTAGGGACTTTCCACGATGGAATGGGGGAAAATATGGTAATTACCGCGATCAATACGGCCAGAATGTGCATTCTTACCAACTTTGATGCCTCCCTGCCCAACTCCCCTGCTAACTTTGCGTAACGAGAATTGAAGGGGTAGTGAAGAATGCAGAGTGCTTCTCTCGCGTGCTATATATATAATAATGTAGTATGCGCGGGAGGATGTGGCTTGCACGTAAATGTAAAACAGAAAACCAAGATTTAAATGATGATGAAGAAATCAATGTTTGCGGCAACTTTGTTTGCCGTGGTTGCTTTCTCTGCCTATGCGCAGGGGGATGCAAGCCTCTATGAAATCCCCAACGGGCATTTCACGGAGTGGACTACTGATTGTGGGAGTACAGACCAGAGAAATTCAGTTAGTGGAAATGGAGCTACAGGGGTAAGCGCAGGACTTACAAAAAGACCAGGAGAAGAACCTGCGAGTTGGAGTGCGTCTAACTTCCGATATTCAGATCTGAATTTCCGTCCAATTTGGGCGGAACTAAGTCAAGCGACAGGACTTGTCTCAAAGGGAACTTCAGGTGCTCTTTTGACTAATAAGGATATTCAAGCAGGCCGTACTCCAACGATGCATATTGCAGGTTTCTTGAGTTTGAATACACCTTGGATATTTGTCAAACGGGAAGATTATTGGGAGATGGGAACCTACGGTGGGGTTAGTTTCGCGGGTCGTCCAGATGCTATCTCTGGGAAATATAAGAGAAAAACGAATGAAACTGCAACAGGGGAACAGGCCAGGATTGTCGCTTACTTGTGGAAAGGAACTTATAAGTCTAAAGTTTCGAAGTCATGGACGGGCGGTAACGAGACTGTGCAAGACGAGGATCGCGCAATCCTTTATCCATCTACAGCGAAAAATGTCAGCGGCAATGGCTCTCTCATCGCCAGCTGCGACTACGCTTTCGCTTCTACCGAAAACAATGGATGGGAGGAGATAACAGTGCCTCTCGACTATAAGAATGAGGAGGTGCCCGAGAAGATGAATGTCATCATCAGCAGTGGCGACTACTGGAATAAGGACAACATCAAGGCTGGCAACCAATTGGAAGTGGAGTATGTGGAATATGTCTATTACCCTGCATCCATCAGCAATTGCCGCTACAACGGACATGAGGTGACGTTTGACGAGAACGATGAGGCTGTCCTGTCAGATGATGTGGTGTATGAGGGCGATTCGCTGCTGACTTATGACAAAGGAGGAAATGGCCAGATAGTGGCCAAGTCATTTGATGCTGCCACAGGAATTCTGCTGGTTACTGTCACAGGTGGAGACTACGGTCTGAACGGAACCAACCAGAAGACTTACACCATACGCTTCAGCAAGGAGAAGGTTGATGCCACTCTGGTGGCAAAGGAAGCTACCAAGTATGGTACCTTCTATGCACAGTTTGATGTGCAGATACCTGAGAACATGAAGGCTTATACCTGTAGCGCTGTGGCCAACAATGAACTGGTGCTGGTGGAGCAGACTGATATTATTCCCGCCTTTACCCCTGTGATTGTGGAGACTACGGGCGGTGACCGAAGCGAAAGCCTTACTGGCGTTGTTGCTGTGGCCGACTATGACAAGGAGGCCAGAGTGGGACTGTTGCAGGGAGTTCTCACCCGTCAGCCAGCTCCCAATGGTTCCTATGTCATGCAGAACCAGAGTAGGGGTGTGAAGTTCTACCTTGTGGATACTTCGGTGGCCCAGCCTAACGTGCCTGCCAACCGTTGCTATCTACAGTTCTCTGCTCCTTCCGAGGTCAAGGTTCTCTCGTTCCCTGGTGAGGCTACCGCCATTGAGACAGTCAATGGCGTGCTCAATGGCACTTCGGAGATTTATGACCTGTCTGGCCGTTGCCTGCCTGCTTTGCAGAAGGGAGTCAATATCGTGAATGGCAAGAAGGTTTTGGTAAAGTGAAAATAAACTAAAGGACAAGATAAGGATATGAAGAAGATTTATACTGCACCCGCCATGAGGGTGAACGACATACAGGTAGAGGCAGGATTGCTGTTGGGCTTGTCGAAAAAGGCTGATGGTTCGGATGCAATGGTCAAAGCCGAATTCGGCAGCGATATAGATATGAGTGAGGTGGGCGGCAACGCAGTCGGTTCGGGCCGGCGCAACCCTTGGGACAGCCAGTGGTGAGAATAGCCCTTCCAGGACACTAAGGTTACTTGGCCAAGTAGCACGTTTTCCCCAAAAAGACTCTGCCCGGACATGACACTCTGAGGCCCGTGGAATCTGCTCCAGAAGATGGTCTCGGGAAGTTGTCTTTAGGGAAGGAAAGGGGCTGCTCGGTATTGGCAATGCGAGGCCAACTCTATTCGTGGGCGAATGGAAAGTGTCTTGTATGCAGGTTTCATTCAGCCTCCAGGGCCGGCGCATTGCATATGTCCACCGTCCAACCCAAGGCTGGACGGTCAGAGAATATATACTTACTTGGCAAAGTATCCAGGCTTCATCCACCGTCCAGCCTTGGGTTGGACGGTGGAGAATAACTTCTTCCCTGATTTGAAGGCATACAGGACGTGCCGAAGGAGCCTGCATCTCCTTGCTCGTTAATGGCTTCCCTTGTATAGGTTCGCTGTCAGCGAAAGGATATGGATTTCCATGAATCAGAAAGCCCCACATGCTCTCAGTGGCATGTGGGGCTTTCTCGATTGCTTGTGCAGCAGGGGTTGGCTTGCGGGTATCAGAGGGCTGCGCCTGCTGTGCTGTAGCGCTGGGTGCCCTTCTGTATGATGATGCAGTGGCCGCTGAGCTGCTTGCGCACGGTTGGCTGCTTGCTTGTGGCGGTGGCAGAGGCGATGCCTGTTCCCCCGGTGACGATGAGGCGCAGGGTGGCGGTGGCTGCTCCGTCCTTGGTGTGGGCGGTGATGGTGGTCTCTCCCTGGCAGAGAAGCGTTATGAATCCACCGTTCACGGTGGCCACCTGCTCGTTGCTGCTGCTCCATGCGATGCGCTTGTCGGTGGCGGAGGCAGGCGTGAGGGTGGGGCGGAGCGCCATGTTGCGGTCGTCCAGGCAAACGGTCATCTCACTCTCTTCAAAGGCGAGCGAGCGGGCCGGCTGCGGCTCTTTCTGTCCCTTCTTGCGGTAGAGGAAGGGCAGGGGCAGTGAGGTGGAGGTATATAGATTGAAGCGGGCATAGCTCTCCACGGGAGCATTGAAGCGCATGGTGCCGTATTTCTCGTTGGCGCTGGTGATGCTTGCGCCCTCATAGCCCAGTGTTATCTTCCAGTCCGTCACGCCATTGTCCCACGCCAGAGCCTGTTTGCCCGAGGCTGCCAACTGTCTTCCGTGCTGGTCGGTGAGTGTCCACATGCCGGCTGTCTCGGCTTCGGCCAGCGTGAAGCGCAGCACCTCATGGTTGGTCACATCGGTGGTGGAGGCCAGCGGCACGGCATCCAGATAGTGTGAAGTCTCTATGCCGTCGATGTCGGCAGCGGCACATCCGTTGCGGAAGATCATCAGCTCGTCGCCTGCGTTCAGCGTACTCTTCTTCTCCAGCTTCTCGTATATCCAGCCCAGAGGCGACTCCAACTGCATTCCAGCAGGCTCATCATATTCGATGGTGATGGAGTTCACATACACCGAACCCTCGCTGGTGCCGCCCTTCAGCGTGATGGCCGCTTCGTCGCAGGAGAGTGCAGGCACTTCCATGGGCTTTGTCACATCCACATACACCCCCAGGTCCTTGTTCACCCATTGGCCAAACCACTCCTGGCTGGCAAAGTCACATGGGCGCAGCTGGTAGATGGTCTCTTTGCCGTCGGTCAGTGACAGGCCCGCCTGACCTGCTTTCCTGTTGCTGCACATGCTCAGTGTGATGCTCCTCACGGTGCATCCCTGCCATCCCTCCAGATAGAGGGTAGCCTGGCGGTTGCGTGGTATCTGGTTGTAGCGGTTGCCTGTGGTGGCTCCGAATCTGCCT
>ERZ1034755.397-NODE-397-length-14655-cov-6.025959_pt1 | contig 14655 bp, 16 predicted proteins | sample MGYA00520596_ERZ1034755 | MGnify/ENA primary metagenome ERZ1034755 (study PRJEB33766, sample SAMN09781701) | gut metagenome | biome: gut microbiome | host: Homo sapiens | place: Madagascar | study: EMG produced TPA metagenomics assembly of the PRJNA485056 data set... | reverse complement strand
CCGTGACGGAAAACTTCCCCGCGTTTGAGACCTATCACGCGGACACAACGTTCGCCCTGACGGAAGCTGTGACCGTCGGCAGGTGGGATTCTCTTGACGTGGACGATCAGAAAAAAACCACCGGGACCGCCCTGATAACGTTTGACGGTACGGAGGACTGGAATACGGAGGTGACCCAGTCGGGAGACTATCGTCTGCAATTGCAGGTGACGGGATTCACGGTGCCTGCTTCGGCAAACGATGAGCCGGATCTGGTCTGTAACCTCTATCCTCCGAAAAACGCGAACAGTACCTACACGGGGATGACGGGCATCAGTTTGCAGGATACGAGACTGCAAATATACGACCCGTCTTATAACGCCGCAGACAGCGTTGCGGACTGGAAAACGTATCTTGCGGATCTTGCGGCAAAGGGAAATCCGCTGACGGTCGCTTATCATAGGGTGACGCCGACCGAGACGCCGCTTTCTCTGCCGAAAACCTATCAGGCATGGCATGGCGGGATGGAGATCATAGACGGGGATCCGTCGGGATTGCCGCTCACCGTTACGCAGGACTATTATGTCAAGGCGGGAGGTGAGAGCGCATGAAGATACTTTCCGTCCGTCCTCTCCGAGTCCCTGACCTGACGGCGCTCGGGGAGACAGAAGAATCCCTTACCGCACGCCGCGACTATCGGCGTGAACTGCTCGCCGCATTTGACGTCTACAAGCAGAACGTTCTGTATGGCATTGACGAGGAGACGCCCGAAACACGGGGCGCCGTGCTGTCGTGGTATCGGAAACTCCTCGACCTTGACCCCGAGGCGTTCCGTGAGATCCCGGCGCCCATCACCGCCTATCTCAAAGGAGGTGATATGAATGCTTGATTACCTTCTTTTACAGCGGGGGATCGGTGTCCTCCGTTCACGTGCTCCCATGCGCGTGGCAGGTGACGTGACGATTGCCGCACCGGCGGGCGCGACCGTGTTCTGGAACGGGAAGGCGTTTACTGCCACGGCGGATACCGTGACGATTCCGGCTGCCTGCGTCCGTGCACGCAACGCCGTCCGTATTGTCTCCGGCGGCGAGAGTTACCGCTGCGAGGGCGTCGGCTTCGACGGCGACTGTCTCTCGCCCCTCGGTTTCGACCGTGATGCGGTGCTCCTCGCCCTCGCCGAGGCGGTCGTTTCCGTCATTGGAACGCTGGACGACCTTGCCGCTTACGTTCTCGCGGAGCGGCAGAGGCGCGAGACAGGGCTTTTCGCCTAACCGCCGCACTCGCCCTACGGCACATTTTCGCGCGATGTAAAACGCATTTTCACGCCGCGTACAACAAAACGGCGTTCTGCCGTTTGACTCCCGCTTCGGCGGGAGTTTTTTTGCGGTTTGCGTCGTCCCCCCGAATGTTTCTTGCATTCTCCCGGATTGTGTGCTACAATTTGAGCAATCTTTTTAAAGAAAATGTGAGGTACCCATGCGTAACGGTACAAATCGCCTGATTGTGGTGAAAGTCGGCTCCTCGTCTTTGACGGGGCAGGCGGGGGATCTGGATCCCGCCCGCGTCGCGTCTCTCGCGGGACAGATTGCGGATCTTGTGGAGGGAGGCGACCGCGTGATCCTTGTATCCTCGGGTGCAATCGCCGCCGGGTTCCGCTGTCTCGGGTTCGCGCAGAAACCGCAGCGTATCGCCGATAAACAGGCATCCGCCGCCGTCGGGCAGGGGTTGCTTATGGAGGAATATAACCGCTGTTTTCTTGCGCGCGGATTGCACACGGGGCAGTTACTGCTCACGCGGGAGGACTTTGCGGACAACCGTCGCTTCAAAAACGCCTATGCCGTCCTCGGCGTGCTTCTCGACCGCGGTGCTGTTCCGATCATCAATGAAAACGATACCGTCGCCGTCGAGGAGATCAAGATCGGCGATAACGATACACTTTCCGCACAGGTGGCGGCGATGGTGCACGCCGACCTTCTGATTCTCCTGACGGACATTGACGGGCTCTATACCGCCGACCCGTCGAAGGATCCCGCGGCGAAACATATTGATCTGGTGCCCGAAATCAGCGAAGAGGTGTACGCGCTCGCCGGAGGCGCCGGTTCGAGCGTCGGCACAGGCGGGATGCAGACCAAACTGCGCGGTGCCGCTCTGGCGACGGACGCCGGTGTGGAAGTGCTGATCTGCTCGTCGGCGGAGCCGGATGTGTTGCGCCGCGCCGTCGCGGGGGAGGTGCGCTCGACGCGCTTCGCCGTGCATCGCACGATGCCGACCCGTCGACAATGGCTTGCTTTCTACGCGAAACCGAAAGGCAGACTGTGGATTGACGCGGGCGCCGTCGGGGCACTCCTCGATAAAAAGAAAAGTCTGCTCCCGCCCGGTGTGGTACGCGCGGAGGGCGATTTCCGTCCCGGGGACGTCGTGGAAGTGCTGTCACTCGGCGCCGAGACACCGATCGGGCGCGGCATCGTGCGGTACGACCGGGAGGAACTGCTGCATCTCGCGGGCACGCCCGGTGCCCACGGAGAAGCCATTCACCGTGACGATTGGGTCACGCTCGGAAAGGAGTTTTCATGACCGAACTCGAAAAAATCGGCGCTGCGGCGAAGAGCGCCGCCCGGGTGCTCATGTGCACCGATACCGAAACGAAAAACCGCGCGCTTCTGGCGATAGCGGATGCGCTGGTTGGCGCGCGCGAGGAGATTCTTGCGGCGAATCGTGAGGACGTTACGGCAGGGGAAAACAGCGGGATGACCCGCGCGTTCCTCGACCGGCTTTCGCTCTCACCGGAGCGCATCGACGGTATGGCGGAGGGGATGCGGCAGGTCGCCGCGCTCCCCGATCCCGTGGGGCGGGTGCTCTCCGACACCGTGCGCCCGAACGGACTGCACCTGACAAAGGTTGCGGTGCCGATCGGCGTGATCGCGGTCATTTACGAGGCGCGCCCGAACGTCACCGCCGACAGCGCGGCGCTCTGCCTGAAGAGCGGGAATGCCGTGATCCTGCGCGGCGGGCGGGAAGCCATTCATTCCAATACGGCAATCGTGTGCGCGATGCGCGGAGCGCTCCGTGGAGTGGGGCTCCCCGAGGATACCGTGACGCTCATAGAGGACACCGACCGCGCCGTGACGCAGGCGCTCATGCGCTTGAACGGCTATGTGGATCTGCTGATTCCTCGTGGCGGCGCCGGGCTGATTCGTGCCGTGGTGCAGAACGCCACCGTCCCCGTTATCGAGACGGGCGCAGGCACCTGTCATATCTATGTGGATCGAGACGCGGATGTGTCCATGGCGGCAGAGATCGTTTTCAACGCCAAGACCAGCCGCCCCTCGGTCTGCAACGCGGCGGAATGCCTGCTCGTCGACCGTGCAATCGCCGCCGAAGCACTTCCTGCCATCGCCGCAAGACTGGCGGAAAAGCAGGTGGAACTCCGCGCAGACGCCGAGGCGTGCGCGCTCCTGCCGAACGCCCTGCCCGCGACGGACAGCGACTGGGGGCGGGAATACAATGACTATATCATGGCGGTGCATATCGTTTCCGGCGTCGATGAGGCGATTGATTTCATCGCACGCTACGGCACGGGGCACAGCGAGTGCATCGTGACGGACAATCCCGACACCGCGGAGCGCTTCCTCGCCCGTGTGGACGCCGCCGCCGTGTACCACAATGCGTCGACCCGTTTCACGGACGGGGGTGAGTTCGGGCTGGGTGCCGAGATCGGTATCTCAACACAGAAGCTCCATGCCCGCGGTCCTCTCGGGCTCGAGGAACTGACTTCCATGAAATATATTGTACACGGCACCGGTCAGGTGCGGTGAAAGGAGTCCCACATGACATACGGATTTATCGGGCTCGGTCATATGGCGAGGGCGATCATCGGCGGCATGCGCCGCTCGGGCACCTTCCGTGACGCCGTGATTCTCGGGGCGGAGCCGGATGCCGCCCGCGCGGCGGAGGTCGCAGAGACATACGGTGTGCAGGTTGTCTCCGCCGAAGAGGTCATGGCACGGGCGCAGACCGTCGTGCTCGCGGTCAAACCGCAGGTACTGCCGGGGCTCCTCCCGACGATTGCCGCGGGGGCGCGGCAGGGGATGCTCATCGTTTCCATCGCGGCAGGGAAAGACACCGCTTTCTACGAGGGGTATTTTCCGTCGGGCACGCCGATCGTGCGCGTCATGCCGAATATCAACGCGATGGTCGGTTACGCCGCCGTCGCCGTGACGGGAGGCAGCTATGCGACGGCGGAACACGTCGCCGCCGTCCGCGCCGTTTTCGATACCGTCGGCGAGACGTTTGCCATTGCGGAAGAACTGTTTTCCGCCTTCACGGCGCTGTCCGGCTCCTCCGTGGCGTTTGCCTACCGTTATATCGACGTCATCGCCCGCGCGGCGGTGGCGGAGGGGTTCGACCCGGAGACGGCGCTCGCCGTGTCCTGCGCCGCCGCGCTCGGCAGCGCCAAAATGGCGGCGGAGTCCGGCATTGACCCGGGGACGCTTGTCAAAATGGTCTGTTCCCCCGGCGGCACGACGATCGAGGGCATACGCACATTGGACGCGGAGGGCTTTGACGAGACGCTGACGCACGCGTTTGAAGCGGTCGTGCGTCGCGACAGGGAGTTGCGCGGATAACCGGGCACCGCGCAGAGAAATCAAAAAAGAAACCGCACCGTCCGAAGCCTTTCGGACGGTGCGGTTTTTTACAAAAAACAAATAAAAAGGCGTGCGGGATTGCACGCCTTTTGGAGCTGGTGATAGGAGTCGAACCTACAACCGACTGATTACAAATCAGTTGCGCTGCCATTGCGCCACACCAGCGGAAAGGGAGAAAACGTCGCACGACTGTGTGCCGTGCGGAACCGCTGCTCATGCGTGTATTGTAACACACGCCACCGCCGCTGTCAAGGCTTTTTTACCGCATCGGCGGGGCAGCTTTGCCGCATCGGTTTGAAGCGGCGTCCGTGCCCACCGGGCGGAGCCGTGAGACAAGCCTGCACCCCGTGGTTTCATCTTTTTGCGAAAAATCTGCAAAACCGCTTGCAAAAAGATGGACCTTATGTTACAATGCATTTGTAATCATGGATTCATGCGTGCGCAGGTACGCATGCGTTCACGGCTTCGTGCGGGACGTCGGGCGTCGGCACGGGTCGAAATCCGCTTTGGAGGTACGATATGGCACGCACCGGTAGATTCGTCATCAAGAAGGTCGGCGACGGGTATATGTTTGAGTTGCAGGCGAGCAACTTTTCCGCCATCGCCGAGTCTCCTGTTTACACCACTCTGGACAGCGCGAAGCGTTCGATCCGCTCCATTATGGAGAACGCACACAGCGTCCCCGTGCAGGATAACACCGTGGAGGAACAGATCAAATACCCGAACCCGAAGTTCGAGGTGTTCCGCAATGGTGAGTATTACTTCTTCCGCTTCCGCGCCGGGAACGGTAAAATGACCATTTCCTCGCAGGTCTACACCTCGAAAGAGGGCTGTAAGAACGGTGTCGTCAGCGTGCAGAATCACGTGCAGGATGCCGCGATCTGCATTGAGACCGCCGAAGGCGTCGTCAGTCTGGAAGAATATGCCGACATGGACGATAAGACCCTCGCGGACGCGCAGGATCCCACGATCCTGAACCCGGATGATGAGGAAGTCCCGGAGGAAGAAAAGTCGACGCGCCCCGGCAGATTCATGATTTATCCTGACGGTAAGACCTTCCGCTTTGAACTGCTTGCCGCCAACTTCTCGTCGATTGCCGATTCGCCGACGTATTCCACGCTGGACAGTGTCAAGCGTTCCATCCGTTCTCTGAAAGAGTACGCCTGCAACGTGCCTGTGCAGGATAACACCGTGGAGCCGGTGGAAAAACAGCCGAACCCGAAGTTCGAGATCTTCCACGACGACGATTCGTATGTGTTCCGTTTCCGTGCAAAGAACGGGAAACAGACCATCTCGTCTCAGCAGTATACCACCAAAGACGGTTGCCGTAACGGTGTCGAGAGTGTGCAGAAACATATCGGCCGCGCAGAGGTTTACATTGAGACCGAAGAGGGACCGATGCCGATCGAAGAGTACACGGCGATCCGTGTCGCAATCTTCAATGCCAGTGTGTTCCGCAAGAACGCCGCCGCCGATGGCGCCGAGGCCGCCGCTCCCACCGAGACGCTGATCCCGATGGAAGAGGCAGTGGTTGAAGAGAAACCGGTCGAAGAGACGGCACCTGCTGTAGCACCGGCACCGGTCGAAGAAGCGCCCGTTGAAGAAACTCCCGTAGAGGAAGCACCTGCGGAGGAAGCTCCTGTAGAGGAAGCACCCGCAGAAGAGGCTCCCGCAGAGGAAGCACCTGCGGAGGAAGCTCCTGTAGAGGAAGCACCCGCGGAAGAGGCTCCCGTAGAGGAAGCACCCGTAGAGGAAGCACCCGCGGAAGAGGCTCCCGCAGAAGAAGTTCCTGCTGAGGAAGCTCCCGTAGAGGAAGCACCCGCAGAAGAAGTTCCTGCAGAGGAAGCTCCCGCGGAAGAGGCACCCGCAGAAGAAGCTCCCGCGGAAGAGGCTCCCGCAGAGGCAGCACCCGCAGAAGAGGCTCCCGCAGAAGAAGTTCCCGCCGAGACGCCTTCTGCAAAACAGCCTGCTACCGGCACTGCCGCGAAGAAACGTGGCTTTGGGCATTTCCTTGCCCGTGCGCTGTTCGGCAGCAAAAAATAAGACAGGACACCACTTCGGTGAGCAGGTGCCGACTACCTGCTCACCTTTTTTTTGAGAGGTCATATGAATCGATATCTGAATCCGGTCACACGGACGATCAGCCTGGTTTGCGGCATGGTCACGTTCAGTGTTGTGACCCTGATCTGTTACGCGTGCAGCGTTCACCGCCCGTACGCGTGGGGGATGCTTGCGGGAGGGGCGGCGGTTTTGCTGACGCTCATGGTGCTCGCGCTGATTATGCGCCACGAGTATCTGAAACTGGCGGAAGCGGGCAGTCGCGTCGGCGGGCAGATTGTGTGCTTTGTGTATGCGACCATGCACTATGAGGGTAAGCCTCGTCTCGCCTATGTCTTTTTGACGCCGGATCGGGTTCATTTCTACCTGTGGGATAAAAAGCCGTATCTGGAGACGACGGTAGACCGCGAGGGGCTGACCGTCACCTGCGCCGGCGATTGCGAGCGTCTGACTCTGCATACCGAGGGGGAGGACGACGATCTGCTCCTGACCGGGAAAGAACTCAATGAACTGGTGCACATCATGTACGAGAACGGGTATGTTCTGTGCATGGAAGGCGGAGAGGAGGGACCCCCCTGTGTATGATGAACTGACGGAAGTCGATATACAGAAAATGCGGGACGAACTGAAGTACCGCTATGAGGTACTGGCGCCCGCGCTCGGTGCGGAAGTCAAGCGTACGCGTGAATACGGCGACCTCTCAGAGAACGCGGAGTACAAGGTCGCGAAGCAGGAACGAAACAAGAACCGCAGTCGCATTCGCTATCTGGAGGCGATGATCCGCACGGCAAAGGTGATTCCCGCATCGTCTGCGCCCGACGTGATCGGACTGTTTGACCATGTGACCTATTACCGCGCCGACCTCGATAAGACCAAAACGATCCAGATTGTGACGACCCTGCGACAGGACGCGCTCGCCGGATTTATCAGCAAGGAGTCGCCTCTCGGGCACGCCCTCCTCGGACACCATACGGGGGAGCGCGTGACGGTGGTCGTCTCCGAAACCAAGCAGTATGAACTCGAGATTGTGTCGTTCGAGAAGGGGGAGGATAATACCGACCTCCCGATCAGCACGTTTTGACCCCCGGCGGCACCTCTCTCAATACAAAACGCGACAGCGAAGATTCGCTGTCGCGTTTCTGTTTTCGGTATCTTTTGGACTTTGCTTGTTGGCGGTTCCGGCTGTTTCGTCGCCGCCGCGTGCCGGCACCGTCATGATGGACGGAAGGGCGCCGGTGAGGGAGCGTCAGATGTCGCTTTCCCGCGCCTTCGCGGCTTTGGCGCGCAGTTCCGCCTCATAGGCTTTGCGTGCCGCCGGGGGCATGGGCGCGTCCTTGTCCCAGGCAAGATAGGTCTCGCCCCGCGCCGCGAGCCGCACGGTCATCGCGTCGATGAGTTGCCGCCGCACCATTTGGGTCGTTTCCTCCCGGGAGAGATCTTTGTAGGCATCGTAGGGAATGGGGGGGAGAAAATGCACTTCGGGGTGTACACGGGCAAATATGTTGTTTCGGTTCATGGAACGGTGGGTGTCCACGAGCAGGACGGGGACAATCGGACAGCGGGCGAGATACGCCGAGAAGAAACAGCCGTTGTGGAAGTTCTGGATGCTGTTGCGGTTGCCGTCGTAGCCGCCCTCCGGGAAGACGAGGAACCGCGCACCGTCCCGCACTTTCTCTCCCATGGAACGAATGATACGAAGCTGCTGACGAGGGTGTGCGAGGTCGATATGCTCTCCGTCGAGGAGCGACATGACCTGTTTGACCCCCGGTTTATCCGACTGGTGCGTCTCCATCAGAACCCCGAGGGGTGACGGCATGGCGCGCATGACGGCGAGGGCATCGTATTTTCCCTGATGATTGGCGATGAGGAGATAGCCGCCCGCATCATCGGGCGGGAGATTTTCGAGCCCGTATATTCGTGGGGCGGTATTGGTACACACTTCGCAGACGCGCACGAACTTTTTCACGAGGCGGAAACGCTGTTCCATCGTGTAGGCGTCGCTGTGTTTCAGTATATAGTTGGCACGGAAGATCAGGAGCAGGAGCGGGAACCAGCCGATGACGAACATGAAGATAAATGAAAACATAGGTCGGCTCCTTTCCCTCAAAATCTTGTACATTATAGGAACTGAATATTAACTTTGTATAAACAGACCCTGACGGAATTCGCCTTGACAGCGGGGCGTAAATATGCTAGAATTTCCGTATCACATGAAAAAAGGAGGAGCCGTTATGAACTGCGTCAACTGTAACAGTCGTCTGTTTTTGTTCAATGAGACGGAGGAACTGTATCCCGGCTCCGAACTCGTATTCTGTTCTTCCTGCCGGAAAAGAATCGCGCCTTTCCTCGAGGATCCGAACCGCTATCCCACCCATGCCGAGCATCTGGAGGCGTGGAAACGGGATCTCACCGCCGTCGGCGTGACGCCGCGCGGCATGCAGGCGCTCAGCGCGTACTGCGCGTACCTCGACAGGATTACGCCCAAACGGCAGGAACCGCGCGAGACCGCGCGGGACGAGCAGCCCGTGCCTTCGACCCGCCCTGCCGCGCAGCCGCCGATTGCCGTCGTGCCGGTGAAGGAGGTCGCGGGGAAGATTACGGAACTCAGCGATCAGGTGGATTCCATGCGAGGGAAACTCTCGCACATGGCGCGCACCGTGCGCTACGCGCTGTGGGCGGCGATCGCCGCCGCGGCTACCGGGCTTGGGAGCCTGATTGCCCTTGCGGCAAATCTAGCGGGGTGTGCTTAAAAATGAAATACCTGTGTGCGGCGGATCCCGCCGCGTTTGATACCTTCCTTGACGCGCGGATCGCGGAGCGCAACGCAAAGATGCCCAATCCCGCCTACCGTTACGAGCGGGTGCCCGCCGATGACGGGTTTGAAGCCGTTCGTGTGTACCGCGGGCGTGACTATGACCTGATTGCCGTCATGGAGACGGGCGTGGAGGACGGTTTCCTCTCGCTCAATGTACAGTTTGAAGATATTCCCGCGTGCGTCTCGCGCAGGGGTGAAAGCGGGGAGCTTTCCGATGGCACCGCGCGAACCGTGGCGGGTGTGACCGAGGCGGACGATACCACTGAGGACGCTCAGCCGCTTGAGGAGCCGTCGGTTGCCCCGAAGATTGCTGCTTACGCCACGAAACTCCTGGCGGTGTGCGCGTTCCTCTGGGCGGCTGTGTGGGGAATCTCCTACCTGCTCGGGAATCGGAATGCGTGGCTTCCGTTGATTGCCCCCGTTTGCTATCTTCTGTTCTTTGCTGTTTCGCGGAGCATCACCTATCGCCCGCGTGACGCCAGAGGAGACTTTGCCGCGTTTTTGGAGAACGACCTCGCGGCGACGCCCTGCGAGCCAGAGGAAGAGCCGGAAGAGACGCCGGAGGGAGATTCCGACGTGCCGTCGCCCGAGGCGAGCGTCCCCGCCGGAGAGGGAAAAGCCGAGGATTCCGAGACGGTCGGAAACGATCCCGACGCCGAATGAGTCCGGGTATGATAAACACAGAGCGGAGCCGCATTTCTGCGGCTCCGCTCTGTTCTGTTTGCTTTTGTGTTACGCTTCTTTGTAGAGGACAAAGGCGAGAATCGCCTGTACCAGCATCGTGGTCGGGATGGTGATAAAAGGGAAGTGACGCGACGGCGTCTGCTGGACCAGTCCCAGAATGAAGTAGGCGGCAGAGAGGATAAAGACAATGATCGCGAGGATGCGGATGGCGCGGCGGCTCGGGTGCGGCAGGACGCCGAGAATGCCCGCGACGAGCATGATCACGGCGAGGAAAGCGCCCGTCAGCGAGGTGCACCATGCCTGGAAAGAGGAAGAATGGTCGAACAGTTCCTTAAAGGCGTTGATCAGCGTGTTCCAGACGGTGCCGAACGCGAGCAGGATAAAACAGATAGAGACAGCGATGCCGATGAGGGAGAGGGAGCGGGAAGATTTCTGAGAGGACATAGCGGAGGATCCTTTCTTGTTTCATTTATTTTGTACATGAGGGGACATCAGGTTTCGTCGAGGAAGCGACGGCGGCTCTCTCCGGCGAGCAGGTAGGACGCGAATCCGATGAGGAAGAGCATGGCAAAGTCCAAGACGATCGTGAGAATCTCGGACGTGCGGAGGAGCCAGAAGTATTCGTGCCCGAACCGAATGGTCGTCACGATCTGGGAGACGAAGGAGCGGAAAGTCATCAGTGCGACGAACAGGAGCGTCGCCGCCGTCAGGTCGTTACCGCGCAGGGTGAAGGGACCCGCATAAGGGGGCGCCGGCGGGCGCCGCGAGAGGAAAATATAGTAGGAAAAGCCGTATGCGAGCAGGATCAGTCCGCCCTCGACCAGTGCCGTCCCGAGGAGGGACTGCTGCAGGGCGAACAGCAGACAGCCGCTGACGCGTAAGGAGCCCGTCAGCAATTGCTCGAGGAAATAGCCGAGAAAGTCTTTCACGGACATGGCGGCGATCAGCACGCCGATGAGTCCGATCCCGCGTCCGATGCCGCGGTGCGTCGCGCGCCACAGCGCGACGGTCGAGAAGACGGCGACGATGGAGGTGTGCAGGAAGTTCGCCAGATACTCAAGCACGAGATAAAAGTAATTCTGCCGTACACGGAGCGCATAGGCGGCGGGGAACGACAGGGCAATGACGAGTTCGGTCACGAGCAGCAGGAGCAGGAGCCCCCACGGCGTTTCCTTCGTTTTTTGCAGGCGCAAAGAAAAACCTCCTTTCCGAAATGGACAGCCCTATTTTAGCACAATTCCGCGCGTTTTGGTAGTGGGGAGAAAAACTTTTTTGCGCCGCCCCCGCATATACTGCACCGATCGGAGGAAGATTCGATGGAGAAAGTCTTTGCGACACCGATGACGGGCGAGGGGCGCGCACGTCTTGCGGAGGCGGTCAACGCCCGGGTGGGGGAGAGGGAAGCCACATGGTTTCCGTTCGGACGAAGCATTCTCGGCACGTCCCTCCTGTGCGCGAAACGGGGGGCGGGGACGCCCGTGCTGCTGTTTGTGGGGGCGCACCACGGCATGGAGCATATGACGGGGAACCTGCTCTATGCCTTTCTCGCCGAGAGGGAGCTGCCGCGCGGCACTTATTACGTCGTCCCGTGCCTGAACCCCGACGGGGTGGAACTGGAACTGACGGGGGCGCTGTCGCCGCTCCTCGCCGAGCGGCAACTCCGTATGAACGGCGGGAGCCGCGATTTCTCCCGCTGGCAGGCGAACGCCCGCGGCGTGGATCTCAATCATAATTACCCGACGGGCTTTGATGCCTATCGGAGCATTGAGCGTTCGCTCGGGATCACGGGCGGCGCGCCGACCCGTTACAGCGGGGAATATCCGCTCTCCGAGCCGGAGACGCAGGCACTCATGGGGCTGATCGAAATCCTCAATCCCGATGCGGTCCTGACCCTGCATACGCAGGGGCGGGAGATCTTCTTCGGGGCGGATCCCTGCCGCCGTGCGCGCCTGTGGGGGCAGTTGCTCGCCCGCCGCGTCGGATACCGTGTCGGCTCGCCGAGCGGGGCGGCGGCATATGGCGGGCTGACAGATACGCTCGCGGAGAGGGAAGTGCCCGCGCTTACGGTCGAGTGCGGGTACGGCACGAATCCTCTGCCGCTCTCTCTTCTGCCCTCTCTTTGGCAGGAAGTCTCGCCGCTCCTTTACCATGCCGCCGACTGCCTTGAATATGTGAACAAATTGTAAAATATCGCACTCTAAAAAAAAGTGCTTGCCAAATTGACCGGAAGTATTATATAATACCCATATCTGCGCGTGAGCGCGGAAATTTATTGACACACAGAGCGGATAGCCGTGCCGGTGCTCATCTTTCGGTGGGTGGTGCGGGTTTACTCTGTGAAGGACAACCAATCAGGAGGACATCCCATGTTCAGCATCACCATTAAGCAGCTGCTCGAAGCAGGCGTCCACTTCGGTCACCCGACGAAGAAGTGGAATCCGAAGATGGCGGAGTATATCTTCACCCATCGTAACGGCATCCACATCGTGGATCTGCAGAAGACCGTCAAGAAGTTTGAAGAGGCTTGCACCTATGTGCGTTACCTCTCCGAAGCCGGCGGCACCATTCTCTTCATCGGTACCAAGAAACAGGCGACCGATACCATCAAGGACGAGGCTACCAAGTGCGGTATGTACTACGTCAACGTGCGTTGGCCCGGCGGGATGCTGACCAACTTCAAGACCATCCGTAAGAGCATCGCCCGTCTCAAGGAGCTCGAGCGTATGCAGGAGGACGGTACCTTCAACCTGCTCCCCAAGAAGGAAGTGGCGAAGAAACTGAAAGAGATCGACGATCTCGAAAAGAACTACGGCGGTATCAAGAACATGGAGACCCTGCCGGACGCTGTTTTCGTTGTCGATACGCATAAGGAACACAATGCGATTCTCGAGGCGAAGAAGCTTGGGATCCCGGTCATCGCGATCGTCGATACCAACTGCGATCCCGATGATGCCGACTATATCATCCCCGGTAACGATGACGCTATCCGTGCCATCAAACTGATCACCGGCGCGATTGCCGACGCTGTCATCGAGGGCAGAGGCGGCGAGACGAATGAGACTGCCGAGACCAAGACCGAGGAAAAGACCGAAGAGGCAGCCGCTGAGGCAACTGCCGAATAATCTTAAGGAGGATACAACTATGGCGAACATTTCCGCAAAAGACGTTGCCGAACTCCGTAAACAGACCGGCTGCGGCATGATGGACTGCAAGAACGCGCTGGTCGAGGCTGACGGCGATTTCGACGCCGCCATCAAAGTGCTCCGTGAAAAGGGCATGGCGGCTACCGCGAAGAAAGCGGGCAGAATTGCCGCTGACGGTATCGTTGCCATCAAAACCGCAGGTGACGTGACCGCCATGGTCGAGGTGAACTCCGAGACCGACTTTGTGGCGAAGAACGCATCTTTCCAGGAATTTGTTTCCGGGATTCTCGATGCCATTCTCGCGAACAAGCCTGCCGATGTGGACGCGCTGATGAACTGCGCCTACAATGCAGAGAACACCGTGATGGCAGAACTGCAGGAAAAGACCTACACGATCGGTGAGAAGCTGAGCATCCGCCGTTTCGTCATCGTCGAGGGCATCGTTTCCACCTATATTCACGGCATGGGCAACACAGGTGTTATCGTCAAGTTTGATACCGACGCCGCGACGGCAGAGAAGCCGGAGTTCAAGGAATTTGCCAAGAACATCGCTCTGCAGGTTGCCGCTTACAACATTCCTTACCTCGCGACCGAGGACGTTCCCGCGTCCGTTCTCGCAGAGGAGAAGGAAATCATCATGACGCAGATGAAGGCGGATCCCAAGATGGCGAACAAGCCGGAGAAGGTGCTGGAAGGGATCGTTGCCGGCAAGCTCAAAAAGTACTACGAGAACAACTGCGTGCTGGAGCAGGCGTATGTCAAGGACGACAGCATGACGGTTTCTCAGTACGTCGCCAAGACGGCGAAAGAACTCGGCGCCGCTATCAAGGTGGTCGCGTTCTACCGCTATGAAAAGGGCGAAGGGATTCAGAAGCGTGAGGACGATCTGGCGGCGGAAGTCGCGAAGATGGTCTCCGGCAACTGATAGCCACCAAGCAAAAACAGTCGAGGAGAGACGGTTTCGTCTCTCCTTTTTTGTTGCTAAAGGAGATGCCCGGCAAGGCGCATGCCATGCGCTTTCGCTTTGAGTCACACATGTTTCGAGTGTGTCGAAACAACAGAGAGGAGCCGAAAAAACGCGGCTCCTCTCTGTTCTTAAAGCGTCATACTCATTCCGCATGCGTCTTGCGTCCGATGGGGAAAGGACGGAAAGGGCAACGGCCGCTCCGGGCGGGGCGCGGGACTCTCCGCCGACGGCGAGCGCCCGCAGAGAATCCGCTCTCCCTCACGGAAGTGATACCCCCTCGCGCGGCGGGCATCACTGACCGGCCCCGAAAAGCGCCTCCTCCCGGGGAACCCACCCCAAAGCCTACCCCTCAAACGCACCTCC
>ERZ1034755.396-NODE-396-length-14666-cov-15.428307_pt1 | contig 14666 bp, 10 predicted proteins | sample MGYA00520596_ERZ1034755 | MGnify/ENA primary metagenome ERZ1034755 (study PRJEB33766, sample SAMN09781701) | gut metagenome | biome: gut microbiome | host: Homo sapiens | place: Madagascar | study: EMG produced TPA metagenomics assembly of the PRJNA485056 data... | reverse complement strand
GACGATCGAAAACCTCGTAGCTGAATGCGGGGACTTGTTTATCTTGCTGAGTCTGAAGCATATTTCTTGTTTTATAGTGAATAGTTTTCGAAACGAAGTTCCGTTATCAGTCTGCAAATTTACATTTTTCTATCATTATCACCAAATGTTTTCCCATAAAACTGAAGAACTCTGCCCGATTTTCCCACGCCTTTTCCCACAACCCCTCTGATTTTTTCCCAAATGGAGCGGAAAGGGCGTGCGACAGACGGGAAAACTTGGAAAACGCCTTTCCTATTGATTATCTTTGCACCCGGAGTTGAGAAGACTGGATGGAAGTTTCAGGCTGCGGGTGGATAGAAAGCTACTTTCAAAAACACCCTTCACCCTTCACCAATATGACATAAGTATCTAATACATAGATATTTATACAGGTGAAGGGTGCCGCTGACCCTTCACCCACCCTTCACCACCCTTCACCCCCATCTTTTTTGAGGGCGAATCACATCATTATTAATAATTTTAAAAGCCATGAATTATGGAAGAAAAAAGAAATTTTAAGTCATCTATGATGACAGGTAATCAGCTGGCAATCTACCAGGTAGAGAGCTTTCTGGAGGAGTCTTATCTCTTCCGGAGAAATGTTTTGAACGGAAAGACCGAGTTCATCTGCATCAAACCAGTAAAGGAACTGGAAGAAGAGGAACCGGAAAATTCCGAGGTGAAGGAGAACTCCGAAATAAAGGAGATTTCCGAGAAGAAGGAGTTGGAGAAGAAAGAAGAGACTCTGAAGGAGGAGAACCCAGAGGAGAAAACCTGGCAGATTCTTACAGCCGAGGCTTTCAACTCCATCGTTCGCCGCGCCAAGAAATTGGGAATCGGCGAGCAAAAGTCGCCAAGACAGGACATTGAGGAGTACATCAAGTCGGATGCCGTTCCCGTCTTCGCCCCTATCCGGGAATACATGAACAAGTTGCCGAAATGGGATGGCAAGAACCATGTGGCTGCTCTTTTCGGCAGAATACCGGGATTGACCAGCGAACAGCTTGCCTGGTGCGCCACCTGGTTCCGTTCGGCAGTAGCCCATTGGCTGCAGATGGATATGCTGCACGGCAATGAAACCGTACCGGTGATTATCGGACAGCAGGGTTGCGGAAAAAGTACCTTTGCCGTCCGACTGCTGCCCGAGGAACTTCGGCAGTATTTCCTCGACCACATCAACTTCGGCAACAAGTTTGATTCAGAAATGGCTCTCACCCACAATCTCTTCGTGAATGTCGATGAGCTTGCCAACATCACCGTTGCCCAGCAGGGCAAGTTGAAGCAGACCCTCTCGAAGGTAAAGGTGAATGGTCGTCCAATCTTCGGCAAGAGTCAGGCAGACCGCAGAAGATACGCCTCATTTCTGGCAACCACCAATGATGAGCATCCGCTCTGCGACCCGACAGGAAGTCGCCGCTACCTCTGTCTTCGGGTTCCCGACGGGGAGTTTATCGACAATCGGTCAGCCATCAATTATGACCAGCTCTATGCACAAATGGTGTATGAGCTTCGTGATAAGAAGACCCCCTATTGGTTCACCAATGATGAGGTGGCACGCATTCAGGAGTGCAACCTGCCTTTCTTCAAGGTAGATGATCTGGAGACCATGATCAACTACTGTTTTCGAATGCCGGAAGAGGAAGAAGAGGGTAAATGGATGGTAAGCTCCGAGGTATTCGATGTGCTTCATCTGCAGTATCCTATGCTGGTGGGAAATATGAGCACCAAGGTAAAAATAGGTCAAACCCTCAAGTTTATGGGATGCAAAAGCAAGCACACCAAACACGGACAGGCCTATCAGCTTTTTGCTCTATCTGCCTGAGAAGTATTCTCCTGGAGCCATTTTTCTCGAAAAGGTGAAGGGTGGTGAAGGGTGGGTGAAGGGTTGCGCCAACCCTTCACCTCTCACAACCCCAGTGTTTATCGGGGTTTCCGGCGAAAAGGTGAAGGGTGAAGGGTAAAATTGAGAGTAAGGTTTTTCCCGGGCAAAACCACGCTTCCAGCAGTCGGAAAGCATATTCCGAATGGCGATGGTAGACCTCTCGAAATTTTTCTCCCGATGCATAACTTTGCGCCCGGCAATGGCAAAAAGTTGCCCCAGTAGGGGGCAATATTGTGCCATAGTTAGGCAAAAAGTGGAATGAGGTTCTTTTCAACTCGTCAGGACTATCATGACGACTTCCGGGAGGCTTTCCGGCACCTCGTAAGTACCTTCTATACCTATTTATATAATAGACTATACAATAACTTTTAAAATATCACGCAAAAATGAACAAATACATTCCTTACAACATTACATGCCCATTGGCATCATGTAGTCGTAGCAACACTTGTGCCCGCTACGCCAACTATCAGAAGGCAAAAGCCGAAGAAGCTTCCTTCATCATTTTGAATACCGATCTTCTCCAGGTAGAGGGAGAAGGCTGTCCTTATCATCTCGTATACGAACGTCAGCGCATGGCTAGAGGTTTCACCCGTCTCTGCGATTCCATCCCATCGGGCAATGCCAGATATCTGAACGTATACACCCCCTTCAGCCAGCGCCGTTTCTACAAGGCAAAGAATGGCGAGTTCCTCCTCGACCCACAGATGCAGGAAGCTCTCCTGGAGGTTTTCAAGAAGAGAGGTGCCGACATCAGTCTGGGATTCGACAGCTATGAGGACCAGGATGTGCTGGTAGAGAAGTAGTCTCATTTGAACCGCTAGGCGTCCCGCCGGATTTGTAATCCGGCGTTAAAAAATGTCCTAACCTATTTAGGCTCTGCGGATTTGTAATCCGAAGCAAAGGAGTATGCTTATTCTTTTGTTGGGGGATTGCAAATCCGCCGGGACGCCTGTCGGGAGACTTTCTTTTTGTTTGTCACCATAATGCGACTTTGCCAATACCTGCCATTTCAAAGCTGGCAGAGATTCCCATTGCTCTAAAAACTTTGGCTATGGTAGCAAATGTGATATTGTTTCCTTTTTCTATTCTAGAAACTTGTGATTTCTTTACTCCAATTAGTGTTCCAAGTTCCTCTTGAGTCAGATTCTTCGATTGGCGTGCTTTTTTGATAGCTTCTCCCATCAGAAAAGCATTCATGTCTGATTCATATTGATTGCGCAATAGTGTACCTTCCTTACCGAGTACTTTATCTAAAGCTTCGTCTTCTGTGTAAAATTTCGTTGTTGCCATTATCTTTTGTTCTTTTCGTTAAAATATTCTCGCCTAATAGACTCTGCCTTTTGAATTTCTTTCGACGGAGTCTTTTGTGTCTTTTTGATTATACCATGGGTTGTAATAACCAATGTATCTGCTTCTGTATCCCAAAAGGCAAAGACTCTATAAATAGAACCATTGTATTTAGTCCTAAATTCCCAAATGTCACTGCCTTTTAGTTTTTTAAAAAGCTCTGTATCTACAACATATTTGCTCTTGTTGATGTTAAACATGATTTTCTCTTTTACTTTATTTTCTAAAGAATTGAGAAATTCAATAACTTCATTAGAGTATATGATTTTAAATTTCGGTCGCTCAAACATATTCTCTTTTTTTATATAATGCAAAAATACAGATTAGTTAGCATATATGTAAACATACACACTTTTTTTATTCTTTATTAACTATAATTCGCAAGTCTGGGATTCGACAGCTACGAGGAGCAGGATGTGCTGGTAGAGAAGTAAGCGCAGAGTAATCTGCGTGTTTTTGGAGGTGAACAAGAAAGGGTATCGGAGGATATTTTTCTAACCTAAAACTAACAAATTATTAACCAGATATTTTCAAAAGTAAGAGTAATTTTGTACACAGAATATATTTCGTGTTATGTTTTATAATTAAATATTAATACAAAAGGATTAAAAATGAAAGCGAATATAAAGAAACACTTTGTTTATGGGGGAGTAATACTGTTGTGTTATGTTTATCTTTTTACTCATGAAATAAGTGATGCTGTGGTTTAAGGTACAAAGTTTTAAAAACGTTAAATGTTAGTTGTATGTTAGGTTTATGTTAGATTTTATTCGTACTTTTGTATAATATGAAAGTTTATGGATATAAAAATCTCACAATTGCTACTATATTTGCAGTATTTTTATTGCAAACCATATGGTTATATAATTCTTTTAGTGTGGCAGTAAATAATTTGACAGCAGATGTAAATGATTTCTTTGTTCAATGTCTCTTTGAGGAGTTAGACAGCAGATTTACGAATATACCACCAGAAACTCAAATACAAGGTTCTAATAAATCGAACCCCAAATACGATAATTATGAATACATTAATAATGGCATATATAATTTATGCCATAAGGATGTTGATCTTCAACAATTAGCAAAGATACTTAATAAAAATATCAAGCAAAGTAAGATGCCTAATACCTATGTACTATATAAAGTAACTAACAAGAGAAAAATGATAGTCTATAAAGATAAAAGTTTTCATGCCAATTTGATTGGGGCCATAAAATCTGAAATTATCCCAACAAGGATAAATGGTTCACAAGGCATTCAAATTGAATTTATAAACCCTTTTTCTTTGTATTTTCATGAACTAGGACTTCTCGTTTTTATCAGTTTCATTCTTTGTTTTTTGGCATTTGTATGCGTTATGAAACAAGTAGCAATTATTCGAACCCAAGAAGAAAATGCAAGAATACAAAAGGATTTTAGTTATGCAATGATACATGATATGAAAACTCCATTGGCAACTATTAGTATGGGTATTAATGCACTTACCGTTCCTACTGTTGGAGAAAATAAACAGTTGAGAACAAAATATCTAACAGTTATAAGAAATGAGAATAAACATTTATATCAATTAATAAACAGAATCCTTACTATTTCTAAGTTCGAATCTGGTAAATTTATGCTAAATAAGACGATTTTTAACTTAGAACAGCTCTTAAAAAAGATAGAAGGTAATTTTGAAGTACACACAAAAAAAGAAGTTACATTCAAAAATTTTATAAATGAATTGCAGGTGTTTGCTGATAAAGAATATTTAAGTGAAGTTTTTTATAATCTAATAGATAACTCTATAAAATATTCAAGAAATTCAGTCCACATTGAAATATTTTCTTACAGAGTAGAAAAAGGAGTAAATATCCGTGTGAAGGATAATGGTTTAGGTATATCCAAAGAAGACCAACAGATTATCTTTGATAAATTTGAGCGAGCTTCCGCCTCAAAACGTACATTCTCTAAAGGAGGAGCTCCAGGATTTGGATTAGGTTTAAACTATGTACTTCATGTTATAGAAGCTCATGGTGGTATGGTTTCAGTAGATAGCGAACTCGGTAAATATACCGAGTTCACAATATTCTTACCTGATCAGAATGATAGTTATGGGGAGACAAAGAAGGATTAGATGGATTCTATCAATGAAAAGCCAACCCCACGTGTAGTTTCTATCTGGACGAAAGGGTCTATTTGCAGATATTTACGAAGGCTCGTTATGATAACATCTAGACGCCGGGCAAGATAGAAATCTTTCTCAATACTTCCCCAAAGCGTGTTTTGTATAATCTCTCGTTTGATGATCATATTTTTATTCTTGGCAAGCAGCTCCAAGGTCTTGGTTTCTTGTTTGTTCAGTTTTAAACAGATGATTCCATTTTCGTCTTTTAGGCAAGAATGTTCTGGATCTAAGGTATGTTTGCCAATCTTAATGCAATTTGATACATTACGCCTCATTAGGCCTCCTTTGAGTTTCAGTAGAGCCTTGATGTGACAATCAAGTTCCTCTGGAACAAATGGTTTCTTGATATATTCATCTACCCCAGCTTCGTACCCCTCTTTCAGTTTGGATGGTGCTGTAAAGTTAGTCGTGAACATAATGATGGTTTCACCATCCAGTTCGCGAATATACTTTACCATATCAATGCCGTTCATAATAGGCATATCAATATCTGAAATGATAACATCTGGCTTGAATGATTCCCATGCCTTGATACCATCTTTACCATTGCTTGCGGTTACGATTTCATAACCGCCAACAATATCTTCTAACGTGTTTTTCTCCATAAAGGCAAGATTCTTATCATCTTCCACCAGGAGTAATTTTATGTCTGCCATAGTTGTTTGCAATTTTAGTCTTAGCACAAAGATACATAATTATTTTTAATTATGATCATTTATACTTAGAATTTTTTGCATGGACACAAAATAAATGTCTTGTTTGCAATTGTTACAGTAACGCAAACGAAAACTTATCAAAACTACATTTTCAATGTTGTCTCTTTCTTAAAATCTTTTTAAGACAACAGGAACACCACATAATTATAAATGATAATCCACAGATTGCAAGGGATGGAATCATTATTTCTTTTATAGTTGTAAAAGTCTTTGCTCTAATGAAAAGAGTATAGGTACTCATCAGTGCAAAGGATAAGAGTATCCAATTAACTGTTCTATGTTTTTTATAGAAAAAAGTACATATGCTTGCAAGTGTGGCTGAACAATATATGATAGCAATGTCTTTCGAAAATCCTATGACAATGGATGAGAATATAATCATACTCAATGTATAGCTGGCTAGAACAATTCTTTTCATAGATTTGCTTTTTTATTTATTTGTTAATGTTATGTGTGCAAAGATAGTATGTTTTTGCAATACTGAGTGTAAGTTTATAGTTAGATTTATGTTAAATTATCGGGTTAAAACAGTCTTGATTAACAAAAAAGGTCAAGCTTGAGGCTTCTTGCATTATCAAAGTAAGCGCAGATTATCTGCTAGGTTTTGGCAATTATAATGTAATTTTAGAAAATTGCACTGAACTGAGTGCAATTTTCGTTAAAAAGTGCACTGAACTCAGTGCACTTTCGCTGTTTATTCGTATATTTGTAGCCCAAAAACAACATAATCGGGCATAAAAATAGCGTGCTCTATTAAAATACACTTCTCTTTTTATTGAATATGAACTCTTTGAGTATACATAAATGACGAATCATTTTGTGATGTAGCAGAATGATTCGTCATTTTTGTCGATAGTCTATATATTTGGGCAAAAGAGAGTTACTATATTCTGATTTATAATCCTTTTTTGCCCATTTAATTTTTATTAACTATCTAAATGGAACAAGTTAATTAAAAAAGTCATATATTTGCAAACGGAAATATAAAAAGAAGCCTAAGTTTTAAAATATTGCAGAATCATTAATAACGTTTTTAACTAACTTACATAAGTTTTTAAACAACTATGATATATTGGAATGAAAGAATTCATCCTATAAAATTTAAATAACAATTAAAACCAAACAATTATGAGTAAAAAAAGTCAGTTTGGCATGACCCTATTACTATCTACGATTTTAGTAGGTGCCGCCAATGCGAGTACTGTTCCTAGCTCAAGCACATTTGGCGCAACAATGGTTGCACAGCAGGGTGCTGTTTGCAAAGGTGTGGTAAAGGATGCTACCGGTGAACCTATTATTGGTGCAACGGTATCAGTAAAAGGCACTAAGAATGCTGTTGTTACCGATTTGGATGGTCAGTTTACCCTCTCTGGTGTTTCTAAGGGTACTACTATCGTTATCTCCTACATCGGTTTCGTAAATAGCGAAATCAAGTGGGATGGCAAGGAACTCAATGTAACTCTTGCAGAGGATACACATGGTCTTGAAGAAGTAGTTGTTGTAGGTTATGGTACCCAGAAGAAGGCAAATCTCTCTGGTGCTGTTGCCAATGTGGATGGTAAGGTTTTGGAAAACCGTCCTATCACCAACATCGGTCAGGGTCTTCAGGGTGTTGTTCCAAACTTGAACGTATCCATGAACAGTGGTGGTGCTCCTGGTGCCAGCTCTAGCTACAATATCCGTGGTAACACGTCATTGAACGGTGGTAGCCCATTGGTATTGGTTGATAACGTTCAGATGGATGCCAACCTCGTGAACCCAGACGACGTGGAGTCTATTTCTGTATTGAAGGATGCTTCTTCTGCAGCTATTTATGGTGCACGAGCAGCATACGGTGTTATTTTAATTACTACCAAGAAGGGTCGCAAGAGCGATAAACCTAACATCTCATTCAACGCTACAGGTTACTGGCAGAGCCCTGCCAAGGCTTATCACAACGTAAACTCTATGCAGTACCTCACCATGATGGACGAGGCTTATAGAAACGACGGTGGTTCTGGTCATAAGTTCAAGGATCAGGTTTATGAATATACAGAGAAGTACTTCAACGGTACTTGGAAGGAGCCTGTATTCTTCGACGAGAATTACGATACTGCCAAGTATGGCTATTGCGGCAATACCGACTGGTGGAATGAGCTTTACAAGACTTCATTCTCTCAGATTTACAATGCTAACATCAGCGGTGGTAACGATCGTACCACTTACTATGCATCTATCGCAATGAACGACCAGAAGGGTATCCTTACCGCTGGCGACGATAAGTATAAGAAGTACAACGCTAACGTAAACATCTCTTCTAATGTAACCAAGTGGCTGAATGTAAGCGCCAAGATTACTCATACCTATACATCAGAGCTCCACCCTACCGGTGGTACCACAGCGATGAACCCAACCGCTTACTCTGGTCTGAGCGCATACTCAGGTATGATGAAGAACGACTTGAGCCCATTGATGCCAGTGAAGCATCCTGATGGCCACTATGCAGGTCAGGGTAGCTACACCAACCCTATCGCTATCATGGAGCAGGGTGGTAACGCCAAGTATCGCCAGAACGACTTGTGGATGACTGGTGCCGTACGCATCACTCCTATTAAGGGACTCGTCATCAACGCCGACTATACATGGAACTTCTATGGCAGAAACTCTAACGAGCACGTACGCAACTTCTACGACTATACAGCCGTTCCAGGTACAGAGAAGTTCTATCCTTGGACCAATCCAAGCAGTATCACCGTATCTAACTACGATGACTACTATCAGGCATTTAATGCATTTGCCGAGTACTCATTCTCTTTGGCAAAGAAGCATAACTTCAAGGCTCTCGTTGGTTACAACCAGGAGAAGAAGCGCAACAAGTACCACTGGGTAGGCCGTAAGGAACTCATTGACAACAATACTCCACAGATTAACCTCGCATACGGTGATATCGGTACAGGTGGTAGCGAAAGTATGTGGTCAACCAACGGTTTCTTCTTCCGTTTGAACTACGACTACATGGGCAAGTACCTTGTAGAGTTCAACGGTCGTGAGGATGGTTCTTCTAAGTTTGCTAAGGGTAACCGCTATGCATTCTTCCCTTCAGGCTCTGTAGCTTGGCGTGTATCAGAAGAGAAGTTCTTCGAGCCATTGCGCAGCTGGTGGGACAATCTGAAGATTCGTGCATCTTATGGTTCTCTCGGTAACCAGAACGTATCTGGTAACTTCCCTTACCTGGCTACCTACGGTGTAAGCACCAAGGCTGGCGTATTGCTCGGCGGCACACGCCCTGTAGCTATCTATGCTCCTGGTTTGGTAAGTAGCTCATTTACATGGGAGACTGTTAACCAGTTTGATATCGGTATCGATGGTACATGGCTCAACAACCGACTGAGTGCATCTTTCGACTGGTATCGCCGTGATACAAAGGATATGTTGACCAAGAGTGCAACTCTTCCTTCAGTGCTCGGTACAAGCGTGCCAAGAAGCAACGCTGCCAACATGAAGACCACTGGTTGGGAAGTTTCTGTAGAGTGGAGCGACCGTCTGAAATGCGGTTTGGGCTACCACATCAAGGGTGTATTGTCTGACTACCAGTCAGAAATTACTAAGTATTCTAACGATGCACGCCTCCTCGGCGACCACTACGTAGGGGAGAAGTTGGGCGAGATTTGGGGATTTGTTTCTAACGGACTCTTCAAGACAGACGAGGAAGCTGCAGGATGGGACCAGAGTGCTATCAACGGTGGACACTGGAGCGCAGGTGACGTGAAATTTGAAGACCTCGATGGTGACAAGAAGATTACTTGGGGCGAAGGTACAGTAGATAAACCAGGTGACCGCAAGATTCTCGGTAACTCAACTCCTCGCTATGCATACGGTATCACAGCAGGTGCCGACTACAAGGGCTTTGACTTCGAGATGTTCTGGCAGGGTATCGGCAAGCGCGACTACTTCGGTGGTTGGGGTGGTCCTCAGTTCTGGGGCTTTACCGATGAGTGGTGTACTCCACAGACCACAGCTCTTGACTACTGGACCAAGGATAATCCTGATGCTTACTTCCCAAAACTCCACCACTATGGTGTAAACGGCGGTAACCATCAGACCTCTTCACGCTATATGCTGAATGCAGCATACTTGCGTTTGAAGAATGTAACATTGGGTTATTCTATCCCTTCTCATCTGTTGAAGCAGGTAGGTATTGCTCGCCTCAGAGTATTTGTACAGGGTGAAAACCTCTTGACATTGACTCCTATGAAGGTGAAGTTTGCTGATCCAGAGACTCTTGGTAACATGACTTACCCTATCAACAAGAAAATCTCTATCGGTATGAACTTATCATTCTAATGTTCGAGAGTTAGGAAAGTGTGTATTATTAATACTTAAATAGACAGACAATGAAAATTAAAAATATATTCATTTTGAGTATGATGGCTGGTATGACACTTGCATCTTGCGACTATACCGACTTGAGCCCACAAGACTCATTTACAGATAAATCATACTGGAATAGTGCCAACGACCTCAAGATGTACGCCAATGGACTTTACAACAACATGTTGGCTGGTCCTTCTGCCGGTTATGATGGTGAGAGTGACAACTTTATCAACCGCAACTACAGCGGTTATTTGTACAACGAATACACCGTTCCAGGATCTGGCGGTGGCTGGGGCTGGGGCAACGTGCGCAGCTGCAACTACTTTATGCAGCGCTACGGAAAAGTTTCTGGTCCTGAGGCCGAAATCAACAAGTATGTGGCTGAGGTTCGCTTCTTCAGAGCTCAGGAGTACTATGGCAAGATTCGTACATTCGGTGATGTGCCTTGGTATGAGACAGACCTCCAGACAGACTCAGAGGCAGAGCTCTTCAAGGGCCGTGACCCTCGTAACTTCGTATTGAAGAAGGTTATCGAGGATTTGGAGTTCGCTATCCAGTGGCTTCCAGAGAAGAAAGTGGCAGAGAAGGGGCGTCTGCACAAGGATGCAGCCCGCACTCAGTTAGCTCGTGTTTGCCTCTACTACGGTACCTACATGAAGTATCATCATGAGACAGGCTCAGAGGGTCTTACTGCAGAAGGATTGATTACCAAGGCTAAGCAGCTTACCGACGAGATCATCAACAGTGGTAACTACGCTATTGTGAAGGGTTCTGATGCAGGTGCTGGTACCAAGTCGTACGAGGGTTATCCACTCGATTATGCAAACCTCTTTGTACAGGAAGACCTTTCTGACTGTAAGGAGGCTATCTTGGCACGCTTCTACGAGCCAGGTATCCTGACTCACGAAACAGGTCGTCAGGCTGGTGAAAGTGGTATGGGCTTGAGCAAGGACTTCATCGAGTCGTTCCTGATGAAGGATGGTACTCCTATCTATAACGAGGGTTCTGGCTATAAGGGTGACAATGAGTTGGAGGATGAGATTGCTAACCGCGACCCACGTCTCTATCAGCTCATCGACAACAACCATAAGCCATACTGGATCCGTAACAGTGTACAGACACAGAATCCTATGCCAGACTGTTCTGCATCAGGTGGTGTATCTGGTTACCCATGTACCAAGTTCCACTCTGCCGACGAGGCACAGTATCAGGCTCGCAATACCACTTACGACTGGTTCATCTACCGTTATGCAGAGGTATTGCTCATCAATGCCGAAGCTAACGCCGAGTTGGGTACTTGCACCCAGGCTGTTCTCGACAAGACCATCAACCAGCTTCGCGACCGTGTAGGCATGGCTCACCTTACCGTGAACCCTGTTGCCGACCAGAAGCCTATCAACTACGGTTATCAACTTTCTAACCTCCTCTACGAGATTCGTCGTGAGCGTCGTATCGAGTTGGTTAATGAAGGCTTCCGTATGGATGACTTGAAGCGTTGGAATGCGATGAAGGTGTTCGAGAATCCTCTCACTGTATTGGGTATCCGCATTACTCCTACTGTAGAGAAGCAGTATAAGGGTATTGCTACCTTCGGTGGCGAGAATGGACGTGCTGTTATCGAGTACAATGGTAAGACCTACTTGCAGCAGTACACATCTAAGGCTCTTGATGATCCAGGTCTCAAGTGGACAGCTAATGACCGTCGCTGGTTGTATCCATTGCCAATTGACCAGTTGACATTGAACAAGAACCTGACCCAGAACCCTGGATGGGACGACAAGTAATAGGAAATATAACAATCTGCTAGCTTCTATTTCAGGAGTTAGATAAAAATAGGGAAAGCCCGGAATCTTTTCTGATTTCGGGCTTTCTTAAAATTAAGAATAATAGAAAAGATATCATTATAATGAAGAATACTATCAAAGAAAGACTGATTGTTCTGTCGCTTTTACTGTTGTCGTTCATTTCTGCAAGTGCTGCTGAGAAGGTTATCAGCGTCAGCCAGAACGGAAATGCAGCCAATGCTATCCGCAGCGCATTGGAAAAGGCTGCTGCCATGAAGGGAAGTCCGGTAACTTTGAAGCTGGAACTCGGTGTATGGAACATTACCCGTGAGGAATCTACCGTGCGTAAGTATTATATTTCGAATACTACGTCAGAGGTTGAATGTGCAGATCCTTCAAAGCACATCGCCCTGCTGCTGCGTGGCCTTCGAAATGTAACCATCGACGGTAATGGCTCTACACTGATGCTCGACGGCGAAATGTCGGCATTTGTCATCGACAACTGTCAGAACATCACACTCCGTAATCTTAATATTGACAATGCTCATCCTACCCAGACCGAAATGACCGTGGAGGCTGATGGTAAGGACTATATGATATGCCGCACTCATCCTACCTCACAGTACCGCATCAAGGACGGTAAGGTAGAATGGTACGGACGTGGCTGGGCTTTCAGCAGAGGTATTGCGCAGTGGTATGATCCTATTAAGGATATTACCTGGCGTGATTGGAGTCCTACCGACAATGTGGTAGAGGCTCGTGAGATGGAGCCTGGTAAGCTCTATATCAAATACAATAAGAAGCCTGCTGTTCCTGTAGGTACTGTCTTCCAGATGCGCGACGCTATCCGCCGTGAGGCTTGCGGTCTTATTTGGGAGTCAAAGAATGTTCGTCTGGACAATGTACGTATCTATTATCTCAGCAACTTCGGTGTTGTTGGTCAGGTTTCTGAAAATATTTCTATCCACCGCTGCTGGTTTGCACCAGAAGAGGGAAGTGGCAGAACCAATGCAGGATTTGCCGACTTTATCCAGATTTCCGGCTGCCGTGGACTGGTGAATATTACTGATACCAAGTTTGCCGGTGCTCATGATGACCCTATCAATGTGCATGGAACTCATTTGCAGATTGTACGTGCAACATCTGCCAACAAGCTGCTCCTGCGCTATATGCATCATCAGACCTATGGTTTTCAGTCATTCCACAGCGGAGATGACATTGAAATCGTAAATCCAGAAACACTTCTTGCAGAGGGTACCTTCAAGGTGAAGAGTGCCAAGATGGTTTCTCCTCGCGAGATAGAGATTACGCTCACCAAGCCTGTACCAGCCAATATGTTGAAAAACGGAACACGTGTTGTGGAGAACATCACCTGGACTCCTCGTGTACACATTGCACGTTGCCACTTCAGCCGTATTCCAACTCGTGGTATTCTCATTACCACCCGTCAGCCATCTGTCATCGAGGACAACTATTTCTACGGAATGCAGATGAGTGCTATTCTCGTGGCAGACGATGCTCGCAGCTGGTTTGAATCGGGTCCGGTTCACAATCTCACTATCCGCAACAATACTTTCAACCGTTGTGCTGGTTCTACTATCTGGATCAATCCTGAAAACCGCAAGAAGGCTGGTGCTGTTCACCGCAACATTACTATCGAGAACAATGTGTTTACCTTGCGTTCTCAAGATGATAAGCCGCTTGTTTATGATTCTGTGGATAACCTGAAGGTGAAGAACAATATTGTGATTTGCCCTAATGGTGAAACTAAGGAATTGAGTAAATAGTTGGCGCAATAAATAAAGATAATAGTTTGCTATGAAATAATTATTAGTATCATAAGTTCAGAGTGTGGGCAGTTCTTCTGTAAAGGAGGACTGACCGAAAATAATTGGTTTAAAGGTTTCAATTAATCAATTAAGAAACACTAATTATCTGCCCTTCAGCTGTGAAGCTGAGGGGCAGATTTTTTTAGCCGCAGGCTTAAAAAGCCTTGGCATGAACACACTTCATGTTCTTTTCCAGCTGGGCTGTTGAACTGGCACCTACCAATACGCTGGTAACGCCTTTCTGGTGGAGAATCCACGCCAGTGCCATCTCGGCAAGAGTCTCGCCTCGTTCGACAGCTTCCTGATTCCATTGCTTCAGCTGCTCCAGCAACTCCGGTGTCAGGGCGCTGTGCTTCAGGAAATGCTCCTTTGCCATACGGCTATCCGATGGGATGCCGTTGAGATAGCGGTCGGTGAGGAGACCTTGTGCCAGAGGCGAGAACGAGATGAATCCGATGCCGTTCTCGTGACAGTAGTCGAGGGTTCCGTTCTCCTGTGGCGCACGGTCGAGCATGTTGAGTCTGTCCTGGAAGATGAGCAGCGGACAGTCGCGCTCCTTCAGAT
>ERZ1034755.384-NODE-384-length-14891-cov-18.295093_pt1 | contig 14891 bp, 6 predicted proteins | sample MGYA00520596_ERZ1034755 | MGnify/ENA primary metagenome ERZ1034755 (study PRJEB33766, sample SAMN09781701) | gut metagenome | biome: gut microbiome | host: Homo sapiens | place: Madagascar | study: EMG produced TPA metagenomics assembly of the PRJNA485056 data set... | reverse complement strand
GAATGTATACTTTTGATAAAAGGATAGGTATATTATGTTAGGTTGTACGATAATTGCAGAAAAAAAGGACGCACATCAGAGAAAGATTCCCCCGATATGCGTCCACACCTACTTTATATCAAACCTAAAGACTTAATATCTCGTTTTTTATTACCATGGGTATTTGCCCTGGCTTGCACCCTTCATGATGGCATCGAAGATATACTGTTTCTTCACTACGCCATTGGTGCAATCTATCACGTCACCAGTCTCCCAGTAGCAAGGCACACAACCATTATCCTTGGCAACCTTGGTAACATACTCGTCGAAGTAAGCCACAGACTTATCGTGCAATTCCTGATTTTCACCTTCTCCTAATGTACGGAAGGTAGCGGCATACTCACCAAGAAGAACAGGGATGCCCTTGTCTACGAACTTAGCCTTCATTTTAGCCATCTGAGCGTCAACCCATGCCTCAGCAGAAGAGTCAGGAGTATTACGGTTGCTGCCAGCAAGTTTATTATCCTTGCCCCAATAATAATACATATTACCCCAATTCTCATCCTTATCCATCAAACAGAACTGATATGGCTCATAGAAGTGAACCTCTACCATCAGACGGTCTGGCACCTTGTCTGTAGGGAATGTTGCCACATCTGTTTCATTTGCGTTGTCCATATGGTTGCAGGTATTTGAAATATCTGCACCGAGTCCCTGAACGATGATTGTACGAGAAGCATTATTACCACCAGTAGCACGAACAGCATCAATCATGGTCTGCTCATATCTAACCACACGCTCCACAGCATATTTATCATCCCACATTTCAGGCTTACCAGAAGTTTCGTTCATACCTGGCTCATTACAAGCAGCAAAGAGGAGGTGCTCATCAAAGTCCTTCATGTAAGAAGCCACTTGAGTCCAGATAGCCTTCTGTCTTGCAATGATAGATGGTTCCAACAGATCGTTGAAGATATTATCTTCAAGCCAACCACCATTGCTATCAGTATCACTATCCTTATCATAATGACAATTGAGGATAACATACATATCATTCTGAACACACCAGCTGATGACTTTCTTTACACGATGAAGCCAATTGGTATCAATGGTGTAAGCAGGATCTGTAGAACGGTGAGTAAAGTGGGCAGCCCAAGCGCAAGGAATACGGACGGTATTGAAACCAGCATTCTTCAAACTCTTGATATACTCCTCAGAAACCTTACCATTTCTCCAAGAGCCCTCACCTGATGGAGCCTCCAACAAGTTGCCGAGGTTGATGCCGGCATACATCATGCTTGCCAGTTCCTTGGCATTGTGAGCCATTTCTCCTTCAGGAACAACAAGAGGTTCACCTGCCTGAGTAATAGAAATCTCCTTCATGTTGGTACCCTGTGTCACCTTGATGAGAAGGCTGCGAGAATCTTCTTTCTTGTTCGTAGAAACTGCGAAAGAATAGTTATATACATTTCCCTCTGCACTACCCTCTGTCAAGGTAAGCCAAGAGACATCCACTTTCTTTCCGGCGTCATCCTTGTCTCTGACCACAACGAGCGGTTTACTGGATGCCGTCACCGAGAATGTTCCTGTAGTAGCTTCGTTGCTGAGGGCAAACTCAGTGCCCTCAACATGGAAGATTTCAGTAACATCATTATCGTCATCACTACATGCCGCCATCACGAAACAGAAACATAAGGCAAGCATGGTTGCAAATATCAATTTTACTTTCTTCATAATCGTATATTTTTACGTACTACGTTATTTTTACCACTGTGGTACAGGGAAGAGACTGTGAACAGTAAACTTAGCGCGCATAGACTTATTAAAGCCCAACTCTCGCATCAAATCACCATCCTTGACACCAAAAGCACAATTATCCTTTGTAGCACCATAGCAATTAAATAATTCCAAACGATACTTAGGATTCTCATTAGAGTCAATCACCTTAGACTTATCGTAAGAAACAGCCTGACCGTCAAGATAGAATTCATCCAAAGTACTGTGTGTGCCTGGGAAGAAACCATAAAGGTCAGCAAACTCAATAAAGGTCATGATAGTACCACCATCAAAGCCCGAACCTTCATAAGTCATATCGAACTGATTGTTCTCAAGAGAGTATTGACCCTTGTCACTCTTGACAACTTTCAAGGTAGAACCATCGTTATATCCCCACAACTGAGCCTCACCTTCACCCCAGCCACGAACGGCATTGAATGTAGGAGTATAGACACCAGTACCATCACTAGTTGTAGAAACTACAGTGAATGTTACCTCCAAGGTTTTATTGAAGGCAAGAGCAGGTTCACCAGCTTCACCAGGGCCTCCACTAGCTCGGAATGGAGAATTCTGAGCAGTGCCAGTACCCCAGATATTGAACAACTCTATACGATAGTTGCCATTCCCCTCAAGGTCACCATAATGGAACTTGTTGGCATCAAACTTCAAATCCTGTCCATCAGCCTTGATGGCATCAATGCGAACCAAAGCCTTAGGGTATTTGGCAGCAAAGCCTTCCAGATCAAGGACGTAAACCTTACCATTGGTACGGGCTTCTGTTGTTTCAAGTTTAACTGTATATTGACCAACAGCCTTTGAGCCACCAGAAACGACAGTTGAAGCGCCATCCCAGTTGCCACCATCACCCCAAGCAGTCAACTTGGCAACATAGCCATTCTTGACATCAGAGGTTACATAGTTATAAATCATCAGCTGACCATCACCAGAACGGATTACACCCAACTGAAGCGCCTCGTCAGAAAGAGACATCACCTTGATCTTGGTTTCATCAGTACGAGTGATACCACCAATATACTCTACAGCATTCAGAGGGTCAATGGTCATTGTGATTGTCTTATTCTTCTCATCAACGGTAAATGTACCTTCGGAATCCTTATAAGAACCATCTGCCTGAACCTGATGAACCTTTACCTTATCATTGCCATCTTTATCCTGATAGAATGTCATTGTACCATTACAATGGCTAGGATCAGTGATAGCCCATGACTTAATATTTGCATACTCTGCATCCCAACCGGTAGTTTCACCTACAACAGGCTGGTTATTGGTATAAGAAGCCCAACTTGCATCCTTGCCATAGAAGAATACAGGACCAACAAACTTATAATGAGACTCATCTGGTTTCAAGTCAAACTCCCAAGTATTATACAACTTCTCCTTAACAAACTTCACGTTCTTAGCCACAGACACAGGGCGGATAGCCAATGCCTGATATACCGGAGTAGAAGTACGACGGTCTGAATTACGGTCGAAACTGTAGCCCAAAGCAAACTGCTTGTCAGCAGGATTGATAGAGCCAGAGAGATAGAGACCATTGATACCCTGACCAGAAACGGTCTGCTGAGTACGAGAACCTGCAGCAGGCAAGAAGATGGAGTTACCATTAGGACCTGTAAGCTTGTAACCAGCTACACCTGCCTGTTCTACCCATTCTTTCTTACACTCATTAAACAACTCCTCAAACTCTTCCACAGTTGGCATTGTCAACCAAGAGCCATAAGCCTTGTTGGCAACATCACGATCAGTCTTATAGATGTCTTCTGAAGCATAATCTTCCATTAAAACGCTGGTCTTGAAACCTGTCATATCACCAAAGCCGAAGAGACCACCTAACTCTGTTTCACTGGTAGCACCTACATTATACCTAGCCCACTTGGTAGAGAGACCAAGGTCTACAAGATCATTATCAGGATCAAAGTTTGACTCAGGAGTTGTAAACTCTCTTTCCTCACCATAGACAACACCATTACCCAAGTCGAGGTAAGCTGTGTAATGATAAGTAGTATTAGGCAACAAACCTTCTGTCTTCACCTCATAGTTGTCGTTGATACCATCAGCCTGAATTCGTACACCCTTGCGGATTTTCTCTGTCTTTGTATCAGGTGACAGGATAATACCGCTTACGGCATCAGCAGGAGCTTTCTCCAAAGAAGCCTGGAAAGTAACTGTGGTAGCTGTCAGATCTTTCACTTCACCAGTGATAGCCTTGGAATCGGTCAAGACTGCACTAGATACAGTACCCGTATAAGTAACATGACCCTGCAAGGTAACGAAAGCCTGATAGTAAACCACCTGACCAGGAGTACCAGAGATAGATGCACTGAACTCAGAGGTACTTTCGCCGGTTACCTTCTCAGAAAGATTGTCCTCGGCATCACCATACATGAATCCTACAGTGTAAGATCCGGACGACTGACTTTCGAGTCCCTTCACCGTACCATGGAAGATAGCAGAAGAGGCTGTAACGTCAGCAGACCCCGTAACAACGGAATTTTCATCCAGCAATGGGGTTGTGCTAGGAGAATAGTCATCGTCAGAGCATCCTGCGAAGAAGATGCTCATGACAAATGCCATTATTCCAAATAATATTTTATTCTTCATAATTGAATTCTATTAAAGTTATTGAATCGTACATGAAACAATCTCCACACTTAGACTTGACACATCAGTATAGTCTGGCCAGGTTCCACCATAACCATTCAACTGGATAGCAAGGTCTAAGCAATCGCCATCAAATGTCACAGTCGAACCTGTAGTATTGGTCAAAGAGATGGTTGTTTCACCATTTTGATTAAGTTCTACCGCTCCTGGAAGAGTGAAGCAAGTTGGCTCCCAAGCCAGACCAGCAATCTGATTAGTTATCAGAGCACACATAGGTGTTTTATCCCAAGTCACACCATTTACTTTAAAGACTAGGGTGATAGTCTGGTTCTTCTTTAACTTAATTTTACTAATTTCTTGTTTAAAGACAGTAACATTACTCCAACTATGATAGAGACCAACTCGGAGACTTCCATTTTCAACCCAAAGAGCACTAGGAATCTTGTCTTTATCTATCTCCACTATGGTAGGACCAGTCTGGCCACCACCAATAGCCTTATGGTTAAGGCAAGCTACGAGATAAGTATTGACATTACCATCAGCATCTTTTGCTTCAGGAACACCAATCATCAACTGACCAGCAGCATCCTCGCCCAAGACTGTAAACTCACGAGTTCTCAACTTGATAGTACGCTTATCGCTAGAAGCTGCAATGATATTGATATACTTGTTAAATACCAACTTGTTGCCATCCTTGATTTCCATTCTTCCTTCGAGTTCCTGACCTTCGCAGTCAGTACAAGTGAACTTGTAGAAATCCTGACCCGTAATCTTCTCAATAGAAAGCTGGAAGTTATCCACTACAGCATCTGCAGGCTTAGGAGCCCATGTGTTGTTATACTTATCACCAATTACAGACTTCCATCGAGCTGCATTCTGAACAGCCATCTCCTGCTTGCTAGGTACACCATTTGCATTCGAAGTTTTGTAAGTAAATGGAGAATTGTTCCACCACAAGATATCATAAGGCTTTTCTGAATCGAGAATGAATGTAGCCTTATTACCAACATAAGAGACATCATTATGTTCGATAGTGAACAAATCTGTTGCCAAGTTAGGATACTCAGGAAGTTTAGGAGAAACAACATCCAAGAGCTTGTCGGCAGCAGGGATACACTTACCATTAGTAGTCTTAACTTCCTCAGAAACGAAGTTCCAGATGATATACCAGTTACCCTCAGAGTTGGTACGACGAGTAGCCAACTGAAGCATATAAGGAGTCAGTTCAACTATAGAGATATCCTGGGTATAGTTAGAACAAACTTCATCAAATCCTACGTTGTGCATGGCATAACAATCAGAGAAAGAAATCTTAGGCATGGTCTTCTCTTCCAAGTTCATGTTAAACTTACCAATGAGATTAGAGCCAGTACTAGCTCCCTTAGTTCCAGCCTCACCACGATACATCGTAGCCACACAACCATTCTTGGCATCCATACTGAACTCCATATATGAATCCATATAAGGGTCAGTCTCAGGAATCAACCAGTTCTGGAATCCAGGATCATAGTTAGGCTTAAAGTTCTCAAAGAGAATATCCTTGTAAACATTGCCGAGCTTGTCATCCTCTGTAAATCCCTTGCCATCACCATCAGGATCATAAGGGTATGCATACATCACAGGGCCAGAACACTGACCGATGCCAAAACTTGCATAGCAAGGAATCCATTTTTTCTTGACACCAGCAGCCAAAGTCTCAGCGTCAGGGAACTGACCACCCTTATAATTCTGATCAGCCAGATAGAACCACTTGTTATCGTTCAAGAGCGAGAAGTCGTTCTGAGGAAGATTAAACTTGTATGGTTCACCATAAACCACACCACCATTGGTCTCAACACCAAAAGTAACCTCGTAGTCACCAGCAAATGGCAACTCCAATTTCTGAACCGGTTTCTGAGAACGACCAGAAGGAGTAACCCAAAGAGCCGTACAATCAGGAATATTTGATGTCAAGGTCACAACATTGCCATTAATGGTCACGGTATAAGCCTTGCCCTCCACCAATTCCTCAGGAGAGTAAGACTTGCCGCCCATGCTCAAGTCATCAGGCGAACAAGCCGCCATCAAGAATGTAGCAAATATGGCAAGTACCATATATATATGATTGAATAATTTCATATTTTCCGATTTTTAAATGATTAAAATCAACTATACTTATTACCATCCTGGGTTCTGTGTCAAAACATTACCAGAAAGTGTAATCTGAGTATTAGGAATCTGCATCAAGCCCTTCTTGGTCGTAAAGTTAGACTCCACGAACTTGGTCTTTGCAGCTGTTCCACCATTCTGGACAGAAGCACCATTCTGAGCCTCAGCAATTGTCTTAGCAGCAAAAGCTCCATCCTTTTCGTAGCGCATCAAATCCCAATAGCGAAGGCCTTCGAAAGCAAACTCGATAGCACGCTCCTTACGGATATTGTCAATGCTATACTCCTCTGGAAGTTCACCAGCACGGGCACGAACCTGGTTCAAACCAGAGTTAGAACCTGTCAACTCAGACTGCATCAAGAGAACATCAGCATAACGCATGATGGTATAATCCTGATAGTAGGTGATATTCTGGTGCTGTTCACCGAGTTTGAAACCTACCTCCTGACGGGTACCATCTGCAAAACACATAGGTGCATACTTGCGGGTATAGTAACCAGTGTATTCGTAAGTATCATTCAAGTCAGGAGAGAATCCTGCTTCCTTGCAGCTCCATGCACAAGCAGAGAAACGAGTGTCGTTCTTAAACTGCTCTACGAAAGAAGGAGTAACAGTGCAGGCACCCCATCCACTTGCAATACAAATATCAGCAGCGCTACGGTTACGAGGACCCAGATAAACAGAGAAGGTATTACCATCACCATTTCCGTTATAGTCGTGAGTAGAATTGAACTTCATGTTGAGCACAATCTCCTTAGAGAGACTACCCTGACCAGCTTTCCAGGTCTTACCATCATACCACTTACCTGCATAAGTTGTACTCCATGCATACTCTCCGTTAGAAGAAGCATCCTTAGTACAAGCAGGCATCCAGAGGTCTTTGTAGTTAGCCTCCAACTCATATCCTCCATTTACAACCACATCATTGATTGCTACAACAGCATCCGACTTAGAGCAAGCAGGATGCTCCTCACCATAGTAACCTGTATAATAGAGGTACGCACGCGCCATCATAGCCTCGGCAGCATACTTGGTAATACGACCATCATTGCTATCACGACTGTCGAGCGGATAAGCATCGGCAGGAATATTGGCGATGGCATACTTGAAGTCATCAAAGATAACCTGGTAAACATCCTTAACTGGTGTACGAGGAATATTTTCCTCAGATGGTGTCAACAGCAAAGGCACATCACCAAACAAGCGAGCCATATCAAAATACAGGATGGCACGGATGGCGCGAGCCTCACCAAGAATGCGACCCTTCACCTTATCGTTACCACCCCAATTGATGGTATTCTCTGCAGCAATCAACTGATTACAGCGAAAGATAGCTGCATAATAGTTCTTCCAATCTGTATTGAACAAGTCGTTATACGAAGGAGCGATGCTAATATCAAACTGGTCAATCACATTGTTATTCTTGGCATCAGAGAGTCCCAGACCAGCAAAAGCCTGATCTGAAGCAAACTCAGCCATCAGATACATGCCGACACCCGCATCAGTATAGGTGCGTTGCCATCCATCATAACAGCCCACGAGATCAATCTCTGCTGTCTCTGCATTACTGTAAGCAGTTTCAGAGTTGAGGTCGGTCTTGGACTCTGTATCTAAGAAATCATCGCACGAAGTAAGTGTCAAAGCCGACAAAATCAACGCACTCATGAATATATGTTTTCTTTTCATATCACTTTCAATTTTAGAGTTAGAATGCAACATTTACACCTACAATGAAAGTACGTGGGTGTGGATAGTAACCCATATCAACTCCTGATACCCAAGAGTCGCTGCTGTTACCATCTGTACCATTGTATGAACCGATTTCCGGATCCATACCATCATACTTGGTCAAAGTAAAGAGATTCTGCACCTGGAAATAGAGGCGCAACTTAGAGAGACCCTTCCAAGAGATAAGTTTCTTGAAATCATAACCCAAGGTAAGGTTCTGCAAACGGATGTAGTCACCATCCTGCAAATAGAGGTCTGAGAACAACCAGTTACCTACATCTCCGTATGTAACACGAGGCATCTCATTACTTGTACCCTCACCTGTCCATCTGCCTAAAATGCGATGGCTGTAATTGCCCTGTGAACCACTAGGATCACGGTAAGACTGTGCAATCTGGAAACCGGCAGCGCCAGTGAAGTTTGCACTCAAATCAAAGCCCTTATAACCAAGGGTAAAATTGAAACCGAAAGTATACTTAGGAAGACCATTACCCAGGTCTACCTTATCGTTAGCATTGATAGTACCATCATGGTTAACATCAACATACTTCACATCACCAGGCTGTACATTTGACTGGAGCACACCATTACCGGCAGCAATCCAATTATTGATATCCTGCTGGTTCTGGAAGATACCTGCTGTCTTGTAACCCCAGAAGTAACCGATAGCATGACCATTCTCTGCACGATAGAACTCTTCTGCATTCTGATAAATCTGGTTAGTAGCACCATGGATGATACCATCCAATGTAGGAATATTACCTACTTCATTGTGGTTGTAAGCGAAGTTGGCACCTACACTATAAACAAAGTCCTTGCCAATCTGGTCATTCCATGAAAGACCAAGTTCGACACCCTTATTCTTTACATCACCACCATTGATGACTGGACCTTGAGTACCGGCTGTTGCCAATACTGGAGCCTGTACCAACCAATCCTTGGTATTTTTGATATAAGTATCGAATGTAAGAGAAAGACGCTGCCGGAGGAAACGGGCATCGATACCGAGGTTGTACTGTTCAGAAGTCTCCCACTTCACTTTCTCATTTGCCAAGCGGCTGGTATATGCACCCATTACCCAGGCATCTGTACCACCAGTAGCACCAAAGTTATAGTTAGTCTTTGAAGTTGTAACAGGAGCTAAATACTGGAAGCAGTTAACATTGGCATTACCAACCTGACCCCAAGAGAGACGGAGTTTCAAGAAATCCAACCAAGAAGCTGTAGACTTCATGAACTTTTCCTCTGTCAGTGTCCAACCTGCAGAAACAGATGGGAAGTAACCCCAACGGTTGCCTCTTGCAAACTTAGAAGAACCATCGGCACGCATGGTTGCATTAACCATATAACGGTCTTTCCATGACCAGCCCAAACGAGCGAAGAAAGACTGTCCACGAGTAGGGTTATATGGAGCACCGCTGATGGTACGGTCGCTTGAACTTTGGTCGGTATTCTTGACATAAGCATGATCCCAATCATTGAAACCAGCGGTCAAGCCATAACCGGTACTACCAGAAGAACTACCATCATACTTAGAAGTCTCACTACCAATCAAGGCATTGATATGATGTTCCTTGATATTGAAATCATAAGTCAGGGTATTAGTCCAAACCAGAGAGATACCACTACCATCACTCTGACTAACCTTAGTGATACCATTACCACTCTGTGGAGTAAACTTATAAACAGGAGAATAAGAACGATAGTCTGAACCACCGTAATTAACAGCAAAGACTGTCTTGAACTTCAAGTTCTTAATAGGTTCAATCTGAACATATACATTTGCATCAACAGAAGTAGACTTGCTCTGATTGTAACGGTTCATCATCATGGTACCATAAGGGTTACCATCATTCACATTCCAGTCAGAACTCTCTGTAGAATTAAAGTTACCATTTGCATCATAAACAGGAACCAAAGGAGAGGTTGTAAAAGCACCACGAAGGTTATTGTTATAGATATTACCTGTGTTCATACCACGGCTATCCTTATAAACAAAGCCTACATGCTCACCTACAGTAACCAAACCATTGAACATTTTATGCTCTGAATTGGCACGAAGGTTATACCTTTTATAATAAGAAACGTCAGAACCGCCAATGAGACCGTCCTGTCCTGTATAACCACCAGAAATAGAATAAGTAGAAGTCTTGCTACCACCGGTAAAGGCCAAACTGTGGCTTGTGGTCAATGCACCATTATCTACAGCCTGGTCAATCCAGTCTGTATTATTGATAACACCCTCTGCATTACGAATACCCCTCAAAGACATCCAATCAACAGGAGACATACCTGAGTTGAGGCGAGCCTCATCCATAATTGTCATATACTCAGAGGCATTGAGCATACTTATCTGGCGCCCCAGAGTCTGCCAACCTACATATCCATCGTATGTAATTTTGGAAGAACCTTCCTTACCGCTCTTGGTTGTAACGAGGACTACACCATTGGCAGCCTGCGCACCATAGATAGCAGCAGAAGCAGCATCCTTCAATACATCAATACTCTCGATGTCGGCTGGATTCAAGGTTGTGATATCACCACCCACACCATCAATCAAGTAAAGAGGCTGAGAGTTTCCTACGGTACCCAAACCACGAATGGTAACACTCATGGCTGCACCTGGCTGACCAGAAGTAGAAACGATGTTAACACCAGGTGTCTGTCCCTGCATGGCAGAAAGAGGGTTGGTGGTGTTAAGCTTGGCGATGTCGTCACCCTTCAACTGAACGGTAGCACCCGTCACCAGTTTTTTCTTCTGAACACCGTAACCTACTACGACAACTTCATCAAGTGACTGCTTGTCTTCGTTTAAGGTTACGTTGATTGTCGAACCTGTGACTTTAATCTTTTGGGTGATAAAGCCCAGATACGAAACTTCGAGTGTTTGTCCATTCTTTGCTTCAATGGTAAAGTTACCATCCAGGTCAGTAACGGCACCCGTCTTTGTACCCTGCACCATGACACTTGCACCAATCAATGGTTCATTGTCACTGCCAGAGATGACAGTACCCTTAACCGTCTGAGCATTGAGGACACCCGCTCCGATTCCTAACATTGCCTGGAACACCAACATGATGGCTACCAGAGCAACTTTGCAGAGCATGTGGCTCTGCGAGAATTTCTGAGATGTTTTTCTCATAATTACTTTAGGTTTAAATTAATAATTGTTGCTTCTAGGTTTAATATAGGTCCTATGTAACATAGGTCGAATATTGCCTTTATATAAATAAGGTATAAGCCTCGGTTATGAGGATTGCCTCGATTTATCGTTGTTTACATTTACTTTTCGTTGGCAAAGATAGATAAAAAACAGACACAATGGGGTATGTTTTGGTTAATCAATTACGTATAAAATGTTTCGCAACCTACATTTTTTAACGAAAAAGCACCAAAATGTAGCATAAAATACATTTTGGTGCAAAAATTGCTTAATTAATATGATATTTTATCAACCCCGGCATCGGAGCTTTCAAAATCTGGGAAATCTTGAGATGAAACTCATCCTCCATCACATTTCTCAAAGGTGATTCAAAGTAATGAGCTATGCTTCCAACAAAACCAAGCATCGGGATTTCTTCTTCCAAGGATGAATGCCATGCCTTCATGCCTGGCTCCAACTGACTTATATCCTCGGTGCTCGCCTTGACATATTTAATATAAGGTGTGAGATTCTTTGCGTAGAACTGATTGAAACTCTCCAGTATCATACGATAGAGTGACATGGCTTCATTCAGTTCGTCGGTTCCATTCTCGTGTTTCTCACCTTCTGCTATCTGTTCTGAGATAAAAGGACAGATGGAAGCCAAGAAGCGATTGGCAAGCGGCTGTCTGTACACCTTATTAATAATAGTAGGATAATCCAAGCCCGACCAGGCAAGATATTTATTCTTTAGCGATACAGGCAATGTGCCCTTGAAGATACCATTGAGGAAAAGTTTGCCGATTACTGCCCCACTACCCTCATCGCCCAGGATATATCCCAACGGAGGCGTGTTCATCACAATCTTCTCTCCATCGTAAAGACAACTGTTGGCACCGGTTCCCAAAATACAGGCGATACCCGGTTTCTTGCCAAACAGGGCACGGGCTGCTCCCAGCATATCACCTTCTGCCTCAACCTTGGCTTCGGGGAAAGACTGCTGCAAGAGTGATTTCATGCGAGACTTCATCGCCTCGGTTACTCCACTGCCATAAAAGAAAACCTCCTGAGGCTGCTCTGACAGAACAAGTTCCTTACACAACACATCCAAAATCTCGGCATCACTCTGATGAATCGGACTGATGCCCTGCGTTTTACAGGTAACCATCACGTTACCCTGTTCATCAACCAGAGCCCAATCGGTCTTGGTACTGCCACTATCTGCTATGAGTATCTTCATATTCTTATCTGATTAATTAACGTATCCTTTGACGTTGCAAATGTAATCAATTTATATGAAAAATGCAAAAGATAACCCTAAAAATCGAACGTAAAGGTGCTAATATATCAAAAAAGGCGATTTTCTCTTTGCTTTTTCACGAATTATTAATAACTTTGCAGTCAAATTTACTAAATATGAAGAAGAGACTATACATCATAATTCTGCTGATGGTGGCATTCGTGCTGCCAAGCAACGCAGTGCTCAAGGAAGCCAACCTGGACACAACGCTCTATATGCTGCGTACAGAATTGACCAACTATCACATAGACTTGGAGAAACAGAACCAAGCTGCCAAGGCTCAACAGTTGGCTGTGATTCAGGAGCTCATCAGTATTGTGAAACAGGCTGACCAGAACTCCATCATGCTCTATTCGCAGCGCAATGGGTATATTTTCGACATGACGTATGCCTGTCATGAGGCTACAGAGCAGTTTAAGAAGTTTAAGTCGAAGGCTGTTCCTTTCCGCCAGATGATCAAGAAGAACAATGTTGAGGTGGCGCGTTTCGATTCGCTCATCAACTATCTCTACGGCATGAACACCATGTTTCTCAGCGAAGAAGCACAGGTGAACCGAAACGTTGACCTGACTCTGGCTGTCAATATCCGCCGCCAGCTGGTAGAGAAACAGAAACAGCTGCAAGCCTATGTGCAGGCTTACGACAGAACCGACCGTAAGTTACAGGCACTCAACGACTATGCCAACCGCAGATACGAAGATATCCAGAACAGCATCTTCAATAATGGAGGCGACAACTATCTGCGCATACTCCGCAATATCAGCATGAACTATAAGGAGGCGAAGACGTCTGTAACCGAGAAATACAAGCCCGTACCGGGCATGATGTCGCAATGGGATGTTCGCATCATCTTCATCCTCTTTGGTATCATCATCTTCTGGGGTCTCATCTCCATTTTCCTCAATCTCTTTACCATCCGCATCGTAATTACCCAACTCATGAAGCATGGTATGTTCGAGAACAGAAAGGAAAGTTTTATGGCAAAACGTCCATGCCTTATCATGGCTATGACAGTAGTAACCTTCGCAGTTATTCTCGGTATCGTAAGAATGGCGGTTACCCAGAACTTCGTGATTATGGCAAGCCAGCTGCTGGTAGAATATTCCTGGCTGGTTGGCGTCATCCTGGTATCCATCCTGCTACGTGTAGACAACGATAAGATCAAGAATACCTTCCGTATTTATTCGCCATTGATGCTGGTAGGTTTCATCGTTATCGTGTTCCGTATCATCCTGATACCAAACGACCTTGTGAACCTTATCTTTCCACCAGTCCTCCTGCTCTGCGCTCTCTGGCAGTGGAATGTGATAGGCAGAAAGCACAATCAGGTATTGCGCACCGACAAGACATACGCATTCATATCGCTTGCCGTATTCGGAGTAAGTACCATTTTTGCCTGGACAGGTTTCACACTGCTTGCCGTCCAGCTTATCATCTGGTGGACCATGCAGCTTACCTGCGTGCTTACCATCACCTGTTGCGAAGGATGGCTCAGCGTATATGCCAAGCGTAAGAAGTTGGCTGACAAGGCGATTACCGACAAATGGCTGTATCGCTTTATCTATAAGGTATTGCTCCCTATTTCAGGTGTACTCTCGTTCATCATCTCTATCTATTGGGCTGCAGATGTATTCAACATGAGTGATACGACATGGGAGATATTCAACAAGGATTACATCAAGACCAGCAACTTCACTGCATCGCTTTTCAGTATTTCAGTGGTAGCTTGTCTGTACTTCCTGTTCAACTACATCAATATTACTTCTGTAGATTTCATGCGTCATCACTTCGAGAAGGCAGACCCGGCGTCGGCTGCTTCAAAGATTGTGATGTTCAAGAACGTGATGCAGGTGATTATCTGGGGTATCTGGCTGATGATAGCCCTGAATGTGTTCCAGGTAGGAAAATCATGGCTGCTTGCTATCTTTGCCGGGTTATCAACCGGTCTGGGTTTTGCATCAAAGGATATTCTTGAGAACATCTACTACGGCATCTCTCTGATGATGGGCCGTGTGAAGGTGGGTGACTATATCATCTGTGACGGCACCCGTGGTAAGGTGAGCAGTATCAGTTATACCTCTACAATGCTGGAGGCTACCGACGGTTCGGTCATAGCCTTCCAGAACTCGCAGCTCTTCTCGAAGAACTACAAGAACATGACCAAGAATCATGGTTATGAGCTGGATATTCTGGAGG
>ERZ1034755.377-NODE-377-length-14985-cov-17.276758_pt1 | contig 14985 bp, 8 predicted proteins | sample MGYA00520596_ERZ1034755 | MGnify/ENA primary metagenome ERZ1034755 (study PRJEB33766, sample SAMN09781701) | gut metagenome | biome: gut microbiome | host: Homo sapiens | place: Madagascar | study: EMG produced TPA metagenomics assembly of the PRJNA485056 data set... | reverse complement strand
ATGTAACCTGCACAGAGGGCGAAACGCTGATATTCCTGGATGAGATTCAGGCTGCCCCTCATGCCGTTACTTCTCTCAAATATTTTGCAGAGAATGCGCCAGGCTATCATGTCATCGCGGCTGGCTCTCTGCTGGGTATCGAACTGCATCAGGGGGAATCTTTTCCTGTGGGTAAGGTGGAATTTCTCCCTCTCTATCCAATGAACTTTAGCGAGTTCGTGATGGCTATGGGGGAGAAGAATCTGGCGCAGCTGCTGCAAATGAAAGATTGGAATATGATAACGATGTTTGCTCCCAAGTTTCAGGAACTCTTAAAGTATTATTACTATGTGGGAGGCATGCCTGAAGCCGTATTGAGCTTTAGTCAGAATCGTGACTGGAAAGAGGTGAGAGCCATACAGAAGGATATTCTGAGCAGTTATCAGAGAGATATGTCGAAGCATGCTCCATCGGAGATTATTCCCCGTATTACTGATTTGTGGAAATCCTTGCCAGCCCAGTTGAGTAAGGAAAACAGGAAGTTTATCTATGGAGTGGTGCGTGAGGGAGCAAGAGCCCGGGAGTATGAGTTAGCCTTGCAGTGGCTGCTGGATGCCGGACTGATATATAAGGTATATAATGTAAAGGCTCCCCGACTGCCGCTTGCCAGTTATGAAGACCGGGCGGCCTTCAAGATCTTCGTCCTGGATGTCGGGCTTTTAGGTGCGATGTCTAATCTCAAGGCAACGACAATTGTGGCTGGCAACAGTATTTTTACCGAGTTTAAAGGTGCGTTGACGGAACAGTATGTTTTGCAGCAGCTCATTCTCAGGTATGAACCCTATTATTATGCCAAGACCAACAGTACTCAGGAGATTGATTTCCTGCTCCAGGATGAGGAGGATGAGATTGTTCCGCTGGAGGTGAAAGCCGAGACGAATGTCAAGGCAAAGAGCCTGCGCCAGTTTGTTGCAGACAACCAGTCAAAGAAGGCCTATCGCATTTCCATGAATGATTATCAGCAGGAAGATTGGGTTACAAACGTACCGCTCTATGCGGTAAATGGTCTCGAATTTTAGCGATAGCACCGCCCTAACTATATAAAATAGGTAGTTAGGGCGGTGGTATCGCATTTGCAAATATATATGAAGTTCCGAAAAATAAAAATCCCCAACCTGCTATGGGAAAGCTGGTTGGGGAAATTATGATAGATTTTGCTTTCATCAGAAAATATCCGATTGTGAATTACAAAGGATACTCCTCGAAAGCGTAGAGTACAGTGCTTAAATAACGCTCACCTGTATCTGGCAAGAGGGCTACAATCTTCTTGCCCTTGTTCTCAGGACGCTTCGCAATCTCGGTGGCTGCAAAGGCGGCGGCACCTGATGAGATTCCTACCAAGAGGCCCTCGGTCTGAGCCAGGTCACGACCTGCCTTGATAGCATCATCGTTCTGAATATCCAATACCTCATCGATATATTCTGAAGAGTAAGTCTCTGGAATGAAACCGGCACCGATGCCCTGAATCTTGTGAGGACCGCTCTGTCCGCCGTTCAATACAGGCGATGTGGCAGGCTCTACGGCAATCACCTTCACGTTAGGATTCTGCTCTTTCAGGTACTTGGCGATACCCGAAATGGTTCCACCTGTTCCTACACCGGCTACGAAGATATCAATCTCGCCATCGGTATCTGCCCAGATTTCTGGTCCGGTTGTGGCATAGTGCTTGGCAGGATTGGCTGGGTTGGTAAACTGTCCCAGAATCACGGAACCCGGGATGGAATCGCGGAGCTCCTCGGCAGCCTTGATGGCGCCAGGCATTCCGTCCTTACCGCTGGTCAATCTCACTTCTGCGCCGTAAGCCTTCACCAGGTTTCTGCGCTCCACACTCATGGTTTCAGGCATGGTGAGGATGAGGTGGTAGCCCTTTACGGCTGATACCAGAGCCAGACCTACACCCGTGTTACCGCTGGTTGGTTCGATGATGGTGGCACCTGGTTTCAGGATGCCCTTCTGCTCAGCGTCTTCGATCATCGCAAGTGCGATACGATCCTTTACGCTTCCGCCAGGATTGAAGAATTCTACCTTAGCAATCACAGGAGTCTCCAAACCCTTGGATGCTGAATACTTACCCAATTCTACCAATGGGGTCTTACCGATTAAATCAGTAATCTGTTTATATATCTTTGCCATTTTTTTAATGTTTAATGTTTAATGTTGAATGTTGAATTTTAATGTTGAATGTTGAGTGTTGAGTTAGGCACTGCCCTTATGTTTAATGTCCGTTATTGTCCGTCAGGCAATTCAACATTCAACACTCAACATTCAACATTAAAATTTACTTAACGTAGGTAAATGCCTCATCGAGTGCCTCAATCAGGTCGTCGATGTTCTCGATACCGATGCTCAGGCGAACGGTAGAAGGATAGATGTGCTGCTCCTCCAACTCCTCTGGGCTCAACTGAGAGTGGGTGGTTGTTGCTGGGTGGATAACCAGTGACTTCACGTCGGCTACGTTAGCCAGCAAAGAGAAGATGCGCAGGTGGTCGATGAACTCCCATGCCTCTTTCTCGCCGCCCTTGATATCGAAGGTGAAGATAGAACCACCGCCGTTAGGGAAGAGCTTCTTGTAAAGCTCGTGGTCTGGATGAGAAGGAACGGCTGGGTGATTAACCTTAGCCACCTTAGGATTGTTCTCCAGATACTCTACTACCTTCAATGCATTCTGAACGTGACGCTCTACACGGAGGCTCAATGTCTCCAAGCCCTGAAGAAGAATCCAGGCATTGAATGGAGAGATGGTTGCACCGGTATCACGAAGGATGACCGCACGGATTCGGGTTACGAAGGCTGCTGCTCCGGCTACATCTGCGAATACGGCACCATGATAAGATGGGTCTGGCTTAGCGAGAGTAGGGAACTTGTAGGCATTTGCCTTCCAGTCGAACTTACCGCCATCTACGATGACACCACCGAGAGATGAACCATGACCGCCTATGAACTTGGTAGCAGAGTGAACCACGATATCTGCTCCGTGCTCGATAGGACGGATGAGGTATGGAGTGCCGAAGGTGTTATCGATAATCAATGGGATGTTGTGGCGATGAGCAATCTCTGCCAACTTATCGATATCGGTTACATCTGAGTTAGGATTTCCGAAGGTCTCTGCATAGAGTGCCTTGGTATTGTCCTGGATGGCAGCCTCTACCTGCTCGAAGTTGCGAGGATCCACGATGGTGTAGCTGACACCCTGTGTGGATAATGTATGAGTGATGAGGTTATAAGTACCACCGTAGATGTTGTCGGCAGCTACGATGTGGTCGCCATTCTGAAGGATGTTCTGCAGAGCGTAGGTAACGGCGGCAGCACCAGAAGCGACAGCCAGACCAGCCACACCGCCTTCGAGGGCAGCCACACGGTCTTCGAATACACCCTGAGTAGAGTTGGTCAATCGACCATAGATATTTCCTGCGTCACGGAGTCCGAATCGATCAGCAGCGTGCTGAGAGTTGCGGAACACGTAACTTGTAGTCTGATAGATTGGCACCGCACGAGCGTCGGTAGCTGGATCTGGATTTTCCTGACCTACGTGCAACTGAAGTGTCTCAAAGCGAAGTTTCTTTTCTGTACTCATAATCTATGTTCTTTCTTTAAATTGTTTATTATTTCTGATTGACGATGCAAAGGTACGACGAAAAAACGAGTTATGAAATCGCATAATAGTGGCATTCTTACTACCACGTTTGTGGTATATGACTGTTTTTACCCTCTTTTTCTCCCTTTACACCTTATTATATATAGGGAATGGGGAGATTTGCTTTCTGTCTTTTTTATGTATAAATGACGAAGTTGGCAGTAAAAAGTAAGCGAAAGATAGTGATTGAGAGATAAAACGTAAGGAAAGGGGAGCTATCGTAAACGTTTTCGTAATTAATTGCGAAAAAATGATATGCAAAAAGAAAACGTTTTGTTTTTTTTACTAATTTTGCCCCTGTGAAAGAAGATATACGTTTAAAACGTTCTTCTGGGAAAAGGTAATTCGCAAGAACAAAAAATATACTCAAAATAATCCACTAAAACTGTAAGTAAAATGAAACGTTTAATTCTATCTCGATTATGGATGCTGATCAGTATCATCATCCTCACCACAGGACAGGTTTGGGCTCAAACGGCAACAACGCAGAAGGTTTTTACCTCGATTAAGGAATTGCGCGATGGTGCAAACGGTAACTCATTGAGTGATGTTGTTATCAAGTTTGAAGCGACAAATCCTGCAACTGTAGTGGCAGTAATGACCAAACACGACCCAGACATTGAAGATAAAAAATTTATCAATTCATTCTTTATTGTCGATAATAAAAGCAGTGATGGTTATTATTATGGACTATGGGTTTCACCTAATGATATAAAAGATGGCTATAAGTTGCCTACTGATTTGGCAATTGGTAGCAAGTTTACAGGTGCTATCATTGGTGACTATAGTGAGGGTACAAGCGGAATACCTTATTTTGGATCTATACATAAAACGAAGAATATTGATGGAACGAATTATTCTACGACTTTCCATATAGATAATACTGGTGTGGCAAGTGCAGATGGAACAAAGCCGGCAGATTATCCTTTTAATGAAGTCAAAGATGTGTATACAATTGCAAATAATAATCCTGCCGATGGAAATACGGCAACAGCTTCGTATGGCAAGTATTTGAATACAATTATCAAAGTTCCAGGAACCATCAAGAAGGCAAGTGATAATAAAAATAATACGGAGTTTTATTTGGTACAGGATGAAAAGACTGGTACAAGTAAAGCTGATATGAATAACCGTATTTATTTCAATAGTTCGCAGTTGGAAGGTATTAATCTTGATGACTATGTAGGTACCAGCGGAACATTTGAAGGCATCTTGGTGAAGCGAAATGATAGTGAGTCTAAACTCATTGTACTGAAAGGCGATTTCTTTAAGGTAAACAAAATTTATCTTGATGAGAATGATGCTGAGGGTCGTGTAGAATACTTGGTGCAACAGGGCGCTCTTCAAGATAAGGTGGATGTCTATGTGCATCGTACAAAACTGGTTAACAATGCTGGTGCATGGAATACAATCTGTCTGCCTTTCGACCTGACAAAAGAAGAATTTAAGACGGCTTTTGGCTGCGAACTTATTGCTCTTGCCAAACCTGCAACAAGTGATGAGACTGTTCATCAATGGGCTGGACAGGTGAACGATAAAGGTGTGCTTGCCTTTACCAAACTGCCAGATACAGACCTCACTATTAAGGCTGGTGTGCCTTATCTGATGCAGGCATCGGGTACACAGACATATTGTTTGACGACCATTCAAGGTGCAGAGAACATGGAGCCAGAAACTCTTATGGGGCAAGAGTCAACTTATTATGCCCATATCGGAGAAAAACTTATTTCCGTGGTGCCTCCTTATGAGGTTAAGGCTTCGTATAGTGACAATATCGTGAATGGCGATTTTTATTTCCGTGGATTGTATGGCCGTAAGAAGTATACTGAGGATGCGGATGGTAAACTTACGACAACTCTTATTTCCGACAACGGCAGCCAGAAGTATCAGTACATCAGCACAGCTGCTGGCAATTATCTGAAATATCTGCCTTCTGGTTCTACTCTTCAGTTCAACGGCATGCGTGCTTATTTCTATTTCCCCAACTGGAATGCGGAGAACAACAACGCAGCACAGACTGCAAGCAAGAACAATAACACCAACGCCAAGATTCATGTGGCAGTGATGGCAGCTTCGACAACAGGCATCAGCAACATTTCGGCAGAGGAAGCCTCTAAGCAAGCCGAGGTTTACAACCTGAGCGGACAGCGTGTGGATGCTTCTTACAAGGGCATCGTGGTGCGCAACTGCAGAAAATATCTCCGTAAGTAAGAGTGTGCCGAGAATGCACATGAAGAGAAAGTGATGTAAAAATAATAGTAAAAGGAGAAAAGAAAATGAAAAAGATATACAACAAGCCAACTATGATATTGGTGAAGATGGAAACAGAACATTTCATAGCCGCATCGCCTGGAAAAGTAGACCAGAACCAAATCGTCAACGGAGGAACTGGCACTAATGTGGGTGGAACTTCATCAGAAGGAGGAAGTGAAGATAACGGCAACGGCAGTGTTGCCGATATGGCAAAACCCTACAACCCCTGGACAGCATGGGATGAATAGAAGAGGGAATAACCCCTAAAACGAAGCCGGCTTCTATGGCAATCGCAAGTACATTAAATCAACAACGAAAGTACTTGCGTTGCCACATGAAGCCGGCTTCGTTTTTTCTGCATGTTTTCTTTCATCAGACTTCATATGTTGGGGTATAATTGTTGCCTTAAAAATACTTATTTCTTTAAAAAGAATATATACTATTTTCAAAGAAAATTGTTATATTTGCACGCAAAAACATAAAATCTGAATAACTTATGGCATCTATTATTTCTATTGTACCCATTGTGTTGCTCTTCGTCTTGATGCTCGGCTTCAAGATGGCAGGACATAAGAGCGCCTTGTTGACACTCGTAGTAACTGTATTGCTGGCTCTTTTCGCCGCCTCTCCACTGGGGATGATAGCCCCGGAACATGCGGGGGACAGTATCATCGCCCTGACGGGATGGGCAGTGGTGGAAGGTCTGCTGAAGGCGGTGTTCCCGATCCTCATTATCATCCTGATGGCTATCTATAGCTATAATATATTGGTGGAAAGCAAACAGATTGAGGTTATCAAGAAACAATTCACTTCTATTACCGACGACAAGGGATTGCTCGTGCTACTGCTCGTCTGGGGATTCGGCGGATTGCTCGAAGGCATGGCTGGCTTCGGAACGGCGGTGGCGATTCCTGCCGCCATCCTCATCGGACTGGGATTCAAACCCATGTTCTCGGCTCTGGTGTCCTTGGTCGGCAACACGGTGGCAACGGGATTTGGTGCCGTCGGTGTGCCTGTCACCACGCTCTGCAATGAGGTGGCGGATAGCGGCTCGGCATCGGTGGCACAGATTTGCGAAACATCGGCGTTCGCCATCATACAGTTGTCTCCGCTCTTCATCATCCTGCCTTTCATCATCCTTACCCTTACCGACAGGCATAATCTCGTCAAGAACCTTGTCATATCCCTTTGGGTGGGAATGATTTCCGTGGCGGTGCAGTTCGTCTGCGGCTATTATCTCGGTTCGGAGACTCCTGCCATCATTGGCTCTATCGCCGCCATCGTTGCCATCATCGTTTATGCCAAGGTGTTTGCGAGAAAGAGCAAGGTGCAGAAACAGGAGACCTTCACTTTCTCCGAGAGCTTCAAGGCGTGGAGCGTTTACCTCTTTATATTGGTATTTATCTTGGTGTCGGGTGCGCTCTGTCCTCCAGTCAACGCCTTCCTGAAGACGCATTTGGTGAGTGCTGTTCATCTGCCGGTGCTGGGCAGTACCTTTAAGTTCGGTTGGATTTCGAATGCGGGGTTGATGCTCTTCCTGGGTGCTACAATCGGTGGATTGGTACAGGGGTTGAGTTTCAAGCGACTGATGGTCATCTTGGCTCGAACCACGGTGAACTTGCGCAAGACGGTGGTTACCATCTGTTCGCTGATAGCCTTGGCGAGTGTGATGAACTATTCGGGTATGATAACTTCCATCGCCTCGGGCTTGGTGGCTGTGACGGGTGATTTCTATCCATTGGTAGCTCCGATGATTGGTGCCATCGGTACCTTCGTTACGGGTTCTGATACTTCATCCAATATTCTCTTCGCCAAGCTCCAGGCTCATGTTGCCAACCAGCTCGGCATGACGGGCACTGATACTTTCTTCGGGGTGGAGGGAAGTCAAAGCAACTGGCTTGTTGCCGCCAATACCACAGGTGCCACGGGTGGAAAGATGATCAGTCCGCAGAGCATCGCCATCGCCACTGCCTCATGCGACATGGAGGGTAAGGACGGCGAGATCCTCCGTTCCGCCATCCCATACGCCGTGTTGTATATCGTACTGGGTGGACTTATGGTTTACTTAGGATGCTGATCTCTTGCCCGTAAATGTTTTTTTTTGAAAGAAAAGTGTCAAAGTATCATTCTTGACTTTTGAAACTTTCGTAATGCATTGATAGATAGATATATATAATAAATGAGACTTTTCGGATTTTGTTCCGAAAAGTCTCATAAAAGTATCATGGAAGTCTCATTTTAGGCTGATTTATCTTTTCTTTACCAGATACTTCATTCCATCGGCGAAACGCTTGTGGTTCAGTTGCGTCATGTTAGCCAATTTTCGTCCGAATCCCATCAAGCTGTTTACTTTCAGCGACGAACCTATCTGCTTTTTCAGAAAGTCGAAAATCTCGGCGGCCGTCATGTACTCACCTTCCTTCTCGTCGTCGGCAGGTTCGAAGTAGAGACGGAAATACTGGTCTATCGGCTGAACCACCTCAAACTGGCAGTTGCTCTGCATGATGAGCTTCACCTGCTCGGCGTCGAAATAACACTTCTCGCCATTGCCCAACGCCACAAGCGCCTGGGCGAAAAGCTGCTGGTGGTTGGGGCGGACACTCACGTCGATGGGGCCCGTCAACTCGATGCCGATGAAACGGCGGTTGCCGGATGGGTCGGTGAGGATGTCGTTCATGTTGCTCGTGGCGATGAAGGAGGCGAGGCGTGGAAACTCCATGACGTGACTTCCGTACGGCGGCTTGTATTTCAGCGTAGGTAACTGGATAAGATTCTTCAGAAAACCCTGTTGCACCTGTGGTGAAATCTGGTTGAACTCGTCAAGATTGATGAGCATGAACTGTGCCATCGCCTGGTACACATGTCGTTTCTCCGAGAGAATCAGGTTGTCGCTGTAACCCCATTGCAGTTCGGGTGGCAAGAGGCGGCGGCAGAATGTGCTCTTGTTGAAGCCCTGTTTGGAGATGAGGAGCGGAGCCACCGAGTTGCCGTATTGGCGATGCGTGTATCCACGCCATTGGTCCACCATGCCGAGAAACCACGTGTAAAACCAGTCTGCCCAGTATGGATTGTTGGTGGGCACGGTGCGGGCCAAGGCACGGATGTGGTCCTTGCCGTCCCACTTGTTGTGGCACAGATAGAGATACTCTTCTATCGGATTGTAATTCTTGATGTAGTCCGACTCCAGAAAATTCCTCACGTCCTTGATGCTCACCCTTAGTCCAGCCAACTGTACTTCGAGCGTCATTCTTTTCATCACCCTCGGCTCCACGGGTCGGTATCCGTACCATCCTTTCTCCTTCGGCTGGTATTCCACGTATTTCATTACCGAGTTGTATCTGAAATTGTATTGGTTTCTCAACAGCAGCATCATGCTTGCTATGTCGTTTTTCTCGTCCTTGCAGTCCATGTCCTCGTTTCTTGCCTTTCCTTTCGCTTCGGGATCGGCTTGCTGGTCGGTGCCTTCCGTGCGGTAATGACAGTCTATCCTCATCGCCACCGCCTTGGCATTGTAATAAGGGTGGGCATCCAGCGTCATCATGAAACTGTTGTGCAGTGAAGGCTCGTTCGACATGGCAGAGGAAGCCTCGACGGAAGCAACCTGGGCGCCGATGGTGAGCGATGCCTTGACCACGGCTTGGTAGATGGGGTGGATCTGTTGGTAGGCGATGCGATAGAGCTGCTCCGCCTCAGGCTCGGAAGTTGGCAACTTGTCGTTCTGGTTGGTGAATTTTACCAGCACGATGACGCTCTTTCCGTCGGCACTTTCCAGTGCGGCAAAGGTGGAGGGCAGGATGGCGACCGAACGTTTCACGCCTTCCGTGCCGTCGGGGTCGGTGATGTTGTTGAACTTGAGGAGCAGGATGCCGTTACAAGCCTTCATCTTCAGGTTGCTGTTCTCGTCCTTCGCAAACTCGGCGGCAGGATAGATGTGCATCCATGTAGGCATGTCCTTGTAGAAACGGTAGTCTTCGTCGATGTAGGCGGCGTAGTCTCTGAATCGGGTTACGCTCTGCTTGCTGTCGTCCTTAGCGATGCGCTCCAGTAGTTTCTCCATCGTCTTTGTGCTGACGAGGAGTTGCTTCTTATTGTCGTTGTGTACGATTGTAATCTTCATGATGTTTTTTTTGAAAGCTTGTTGGAAAATGAAAGTATAGTGCCCAAAAGTGGGCTTCCCGTCTGGGCACTTGTTGCCCGCTGTGTTGGCAGTGTGTGCCCGAGGCTTGTTCAGTCGATGCCCAAGGCTTGTTCAGTCGATGCCCGTCCGTCGGTCCGTAAGGGAACATGTGGTGGGCACGGAGAAACCATGGGTGGCAGGATTCTTCATCAGATACTCGTGAAGTCGATTTCCTCGGCGAAGTATTCGAAATCCACATCCTTGTAACCGAAGCGAGCGAAGAGTTGCTTGATGTGTTCCTGCTGTTCGGGCACGAGTTTCTGTTGTCCCAGTTTATATCGGTAGTACTGTCCCTTGCTGCCGAGGTAGCTTCTCATCTCAGAGCGGAGCAGGGGAGCGTCCTTCACCTTCACCTCGGCAAAGAGCTTGTCGAATCCCCAGGCCATTTTCACGATACGCAGTGGGGCGAAGAACTCGCATTTTCCGTCTTTCAAGGCATTGGGGAAGATGGCATGGCCCCGCTTGGTGTCATCGTTCTTGTAGAGCGAGGCGAGATAGTGGATACAGTTGTTTTTCATCGGACAAAGTTCGGTGAAGCAGTAGGTGATGATGCCTGGCACCTCGCCATACTCAAAAGCTTTTCTCAGCAGTTCTTTTTCGTCCATGTGTTATTGGGTATTAAGTTAATAATTGATTATCTTAATAACGTGGAAAATGGCAAAATGTTGCATCGAAAATGATATTTTTTCGCCAAAAATGCGACTTTTATGATACTTCTGTGATACTTCTATGATACTTCTCATCATATTTCACGAAAAGTCTCATTACTGGCAACTGCTAATATATCAATTAGATATAACGATGCTGAACATCAAAAATGATACTTTGATACATTTTTATAAAAAATAAATTATACGTACGTGTGGGCACGAACCATTATTAATTAGGGATGGTCGCAAATTAGTCTAAACAAACCTAACGACTTGATTGCCTGTGTTATATAGGGATTGTCGTTTAATTCCGAGAATTCAATATCAATCCCTAAATATCGACTCTATTTTTTTGTATGTCAAGTTGTCATTTCTTTTTTATTTCTGAAGTCTTTGGGTGAGCAGTTATGTTTACGTGTAAACTCTCGATAGAAGAAAGCTCGATTGCGAAAGCCACATTTAGTGATAATTTCTGAAATAGTTTGATTGCTGGATTTCAGCATTTTCTCAGCTTGCTGCATTCTGTAGTTGGTGATAAAATCGTTAGGAGTTGTATTAATCAGCATTTTCAGTTTGCGATATAGTTGAGTGCGGCTTACCAATAAGTCTTTTGCCAATTTGTCGAGCGAATAATCTTCATCTTCATAATGAGCTTTGAGTACATCTATGGCATCTTGCAAGAATTTTTTGTCGTTTTCAGAAAATTCCTTAGAGTCGTATTTCTGTATGTAGGCAGCAGATGTTTCTGAAAATTCTAACATACGTTGCATCTCAGCTAAAGTGCGGTCGGTGATAGCTTTGAGATAGTCTGTTCGGAAAGGCTTTTCGATGATAGCATTTGCTCCTCTCTGAATGATATCAACATGAGTGTCTTTTTCACTCTCTGTTGAAACGAAGATGAGAGGAATGTTTTTTGAAGCTTTGTTTGTTTGCAGTTGGTCTATAAAGTCATAGTTGTTATTAGCAGGATCATAGATAATAATGTCTATCGTGTTGGCTTCAAACATTTTTTGAGCATCATCCTCGTTATCAATGTGCAAGATGTTATATTGTAGTTGTAAGGTATCGGTCATGAGTCGTTGCATAGTTTCGTCCTTTTCGATAATCAGTACCGTTTTGTCTTTGTGGTTAATGATTTGAGTGAGCGAGTCTGTTACGAGATGCTCTTCTTTCTTCTTTTCAGACAGTTTGAGTTTTGGTATTACAAGCGTACAACTGGTAGAAGTCTCGCAGATTTTTTCTATCTTTAAGTGTCCATTGATTCGTTGTAATAAATCGTTGCAAACTGTTAAACTGATGACATTGTCGTTTTTGCCATCAGAGAGTTTGTTCTCGAAATTTTCTAATGCTTTATAGCGATTGAAGATGATGTTCAGTTCTTTTTCTGTGGGTGAAATGCCATTGTATGTGTATGTGATATTCCAGCATGCTTCCTCCCAATGATGTGTGACCTCTACGGAACTATCATTGAATGTATTAGCTATGATGTAGCTTAATAAGTTATGTAAAGCCTTGGTGAGTAGGTTTTTGTCTGTAATGGTGTTGGCGATGTTATAGCGGTTGGCTATAATCAGATTAAGTTTTTTGTTGTTGATATCTGTTGAGAAATCATCGAAAGCATATTTGATAGAATCCATCAAATCAATTTCTTCTGTAATAATTTCGGTGTCGTTAGTTTCTGCCTTCTTGATGTCAGCCAGTTGTCGAATTTGTAGATTCATTTGTTGTATATTCGCATCAATACGATTGACATATTTGAGGCTATCTTTTCCTTCTTCAGATATTTTTAGTTTGGAAATGTCGGCATAGATTTGCGTCATATTGTTGGTAAATTTACGTGCTACGTTGCCAAAGAAACGCAATTTGGCTTGATGGATATCCTCACGGCTTTGCAACTTACGATGTTCCATCTCTGCCTCGTGGCGTATCTCCATGTGTACTTTTTTGATATGGAAAATGTATCTTATAATAAGGAAAATGACAATTGCGTACAAAAGGATAGTCCACCATCTTGCCCACAGGGGAAAAGTTACCTGTATGGAAATATCGAGCGTTTGGTTTGCCCAAATATGAGTAGAGTTACTTTGTCTTACGTGTAGCGTGTAATGTCCTGGAAAAAGTTTACTGAGAATAATTTTCTTGCTTTCTCCAACTTGTGTCCAAGATATATCCTTGTTTTGGAACCATCCATCGCGCTCTAACGAATATGATAAATCGCAGCGGTCGTTGTCTATATAGTCGAGGACGGAAAACGAAATCTCTATTGTATGCGTCTTGTTGTCGACCACAATATCCTTGCCAGGAAAGAATTTTTTTTCTTGGTCTACATAAATTTGATAGAGTAAAAGTTTAGGCATAAAAACATCCTTCTCCATCTGTAAGGGTGAAATAATACTGATGCCATTTGTTCCACCAAAGAAGATTCTATTCTTGTTTAAGCCAGAAAAACTTGCTCCATCCGAAAACTCGTTACCTTGTAAACCGTCTCGATAATAAAAGTTGATAGCATTTTGGGTTTCTGGGTTCAGGTGTATAATGCCATTGCTTGTACTAATCCAAATGTTGTGAAATATATCTTCTTCGATACCATGTATGTTAGCATTGTCTAAATGGACGCTTGGTTTGAGTCGTTTAAAAACGACATGGTCGTTGTTGGCCTCTATGTAGTTTAGTCCTTGGGTTGTTCCAATCCATAGTCGTCCCTTGTGATCTTTCAGTAGGGTGATGATGTCATCACAGATTGGAGAATTGTTTTCGTGTGAATTGTTACGATAGGTGTTTATTTTTCCATTTACCTTATTGAGACGGCTCAGGCCTCCTCCTCGAGTGCCTATCCAAAGATAACGACCATCGTTTACAAGGCTATATACAATGTTGCTCTCAAGAGAGTTTCTACCTTGTGACAAACCATATTTGTTGATGCGTAGAACCAGGTTATCTTTGATGGTAAGTTTGAGTAAACCATTACCACTTGTTCCTACGTATAGAGTGCTATCGTTTTCTTGAAGTATGGAGTAGACAGAATAAACGGCCTTTTCGTCTTTTGGGTTTTTGAAAATCATTTTTTGCAATTTTCTATTTTCAATGAATGGCAGTCCATTTCCGTCTGTACCGATAAAAAGTTTGCCATCAATTCCTTTACAGAGAGAAAAAACGGCATTGTAGCTTCTTCCTGGTCCTAAGTCGTAATTGTGGGTGTTCACCATGCTGTCTTCGTTTACCATTTGATAACGTGACAAACCATTTCCTTTACTTCCTATCCATACCGTCTTATCTTCTTGGAGTATTGCACGAATAGGAGATTCTATATTGGTAAGCTTGGGAGAGTGGATGAAACGTGAATTTTCGAAGAATTGATAGATGCCCTTTCCGTCTGTTCCTGCCCATAGAATGTTCTGTGTACCTTTATATATAGAAAATACAGCATAGCCTTTTAGGAGGGATGTGCGTTTTCCATTCTCCAAAACATAGCAACCGTGGTCTGTACCTATATATATAGTTTGCTGTGACTTACTGATGCAAAGTATTTTCTCATTAAAGTTTAATTGGGTGTTTTGTAGCTCTCCTTGGTTGTTTATGTGGAGTAGTTTTTCTTTTGTCTGAACAAAGATATGGCCTTTTCCTCCACGTAGTAGTGAAATGGTGTGTGGTGGTATGGTATGGGTCTTTATTACTTTTAGACTATTTCCTTCCAGTTTGTAACAAGTAAGTTGCTTGTTGTTGGCTACCCAAAGTCTGTTATTAGCGTCAAAACTGAGAAATTCTATGTCTCCTTTGGGAATGTAGGGGACATGTAAGGGCATAAAACTATGGGATGCCTTTGAATACAAATATATTTTTCCTGTATTATAGTTTGCAACAATATGCCCTTTTCTGTCAATAGTGCATTTAAAAGCTTTTTCGCCATAATGTAGTTGTACAGGGCTGTCTAATAGAAAACGAGTAGATTCACCGTTTGCTTTGTTGAAACGGCTAATGCCACCGTCTGTTGTTATCCATAGGTGTAGACTGTCCTCCTCCTGTATGTCTCTAATGACAGGATGGGGGAGAGTTGTAGATTCTTTGGTCTTTGACAGATATTGTTCGAACTTATGACCATCATATCTGTTGAGGCCATCCCATGTTCCAAACCACATAATGCCTTGAGAGTCTTGGAAAATAACGTTGACAGAACTATTGCTCATACCATTGTTGTTGTCTATATGTATAGACTCTATCTTATGGTTTTGGCA
>ERZ1034755.373-NODE-373-length-15093-cov-5.779292_pt1 | contig 15093 bp, 7 predicted proteins | sample MGYA00520596_ERZ1034755 | MGnify/ENA primary metagenome ERZ1034755 (study PRJEB33766, sample SAMN09781701) | gut metagenome | biome: gut microbiome | host: Homo sapiens | place: Madagascar | study: EMG produced TPA metagenomics assembly of the PRJNA485056 data set... | reverse complement strand
GGCTTTGCAAAGTAAGCTTGCTTCTTCCACCGTCCAGCCTTGGGTTGGACGGTCACGGACAATACCTTTCCTGCTTTGAAGACATGCAGGGAGCATCGAAGGAGCCTTATCTCCTTGTTCGCTAATGGGCTTCCCTTGTACACGGCATCAAAGTTACTATCAGCCGAAAGGATATTGGTGAGCCATCCTTGAACTGGTTGCTGCCATCACGGGAGTCTTCATCATCATGGGTGAAGAAGTGCTCGAGGCTGTGGCTGGCGAATCTGATGTGCTTGTGGTCTTGGCTTCTTCGGTTATTTTGTCTTACAGGCTGGCTCCCGTCAAAATGCTTCTGAGCCACTTCTAACCATCTGCTCATTGGGTTAGGACAGTAATCTTTGCCGAAGGAATCCGTCTTATGCTGCGGACGGATGAAGCCATTTTGATATAAAGGACGGACCTGAAGAGGTGAGTAAAGTGCAGGGGGCTGTATAGATGTACGATTTCCAGGTTTTACAAAAACGGTTGTGCGAAAAGCAGCGGGGAATTAAAACTCTAAGACATATGCTTGCTTGTAACATGTAGTGATTCTTTGAGTTGTGTTGGTGTATGGTGTGGGATAAAAGAAGAAACGTCTCGGCTGTGCTGCCTGCGGAGTATCCAGCACATTCTGTTACATTCTTATGGCAGATAAAGCGTTAACATCATTTAACATAAACGAACGTCTTTTTGTGATAAGTTAATAACTTTGTGCGCAGGATAAGATGATATTCTGAATGAAGCATGATGATCCACTCCGCAAATACGGGTGGATGCGGTTTTGTGAGGAATAAAATCGAACGATGAAAACATGAAAGAATCTAAAAGCTCTAAATCTCACATGACAAGGAGGTTTTTTGCAACTGTTGCTGTTGCAGTCTTAGCGACTTTGTCCGGCGGTGTTCTGTATGCACAGGTGGCCGTAAAGACCAATCTTCTGTATGATGCCACCACCACGCCCAACCTGGGTGTTGAGGTGGGTGTCGCGCCCAAGAGTACCGTGCAACTTGTGTATGGGCTGAATCCCTGGGAGTTCTCCTCAGATCGCCACGGAGACAGGCAGGCCAAGCACTGGGTGCTGATGCCTGAGTACAGGTGGTGGACATGCTCGCGCTTCAATGGACACTTTGTCGGTGTGCATGCATTGGGTGGACAGTTCAATGTCGCAAACGTAGATATTCCTTTGCCAGGAGGCTTCTTCGGGGGTGACAATATCCGTAGCCAGGTGCGCTCGCACAGTTATGAAGGCGGCTTTGCCGGTGGGGGCTTCACTTATGGCTATCAGTGGATAGTGCGCCGGCATTTCAATGTGGAGGTAGAGGCCGGTGTGGGTTACAGCCGTGTGTGGTATGACAAGTATGAGTGTGGCGAGTGTGGCCCTCGTATCAAGAGCGGCCATACCAATTATGTGGGGCTTACCAAACTGGGCCTTTCGCTGGTGTATCTGTTCTGACTTATAATAAAGGAGAGTACAAAAGATGAATATGAAATCATTTGCCGCAACTATTATACTCAGTTTGTCCTCTGTGTTGGCTTATGCGCAAGAGGAAGCCGTAGCCGCTCGCAATGTGGTGCTCACGGCAAGTGGAGGACAGGTGAGCGTGGGCATGGAGCTGGTGCTTGATGCCTTGTCACTGCCACGCAACAGGCAGGTGTTTGTCACGCCCTATCTTGAGGGGAAGGATGGACAGCGTGCAGTGCTGCCGTCTGTGCTTGTCAACGGACGCAACATGCAGTATGTATATGAGCGCACAGGGCTTCCGCGCAAGCTGCGAGCCGAGTATGCCCAACTTGCCCAGGTGGTTGCTCGCAAGAACGGTACCCGCCAGTCGGTGTCCTATCTTGCCGCTGTGAGCCAGGAATCTTGGATGCGCAAGGGAAAGGCCAGCCTTCGCCTGAGTGTGGATACCTGCGGCTGTGGACTCGATCTGGGCAGAGGGGAGACTGACCCTCTGGGTACATTGGATATGAATCCTGTATCGCGCATGTATCTTGCCTATGTCACCCCACCGGTGACAGAACTTCCTGTGGTGGCTCACGAAGGTAGAGCCAGAGTGCAATTTGAGGTTGACAGTGTGACACTGCATGCCACTCCGTACAAGTGCCGCAATGGTCAGAGGATAGACAACAGCCAGCAGCTGAAAGTGATAGATGACAGTGTACGATATGCGCTGAGCGATCCCAATGTAGAGATTGCTGCCATCAGCGTGTGTGGATATGCGTCGCCCGAGGCATCTTATATGCACAATGACTACCTTGCCACCAACCGTTCGAAGTCTCTGGCTGCTTATCTCGCCCAAAGGTACCAGCTTCCACAGGAACGTTGCATGTTCAGTGCCGTGCCCGAGAACTGGGAAGAGTTCCGCCAGATGACTCAGGAGAGCCGCGATATCACAGAGGCGCAGCGTACCAGTCTGCTTGAACTGATAGACAGACCTGTTTATGGCCCCACCGATTACGATGCCAAGGAGAGAGAACTGAAAACCTCCCCCGTGTTTGCTCGGCTCTATCGCTCTACCATCCTGCCGGTGTGGTTCCCCTTGCTGCGCTGCACCAAGTTTGTCATCAATACGCGCTTGCGTCCCATGAGCGACACACAGTTGGCCGAGATTATCAAGAAGCAGCCCCAGATGCTCAGCCTCAATCAGATGTTCCGAGTGGCTCGCCTCTATCCCGAGGGATCGGAGGAGTTTGATGCTACAATACATACTGCGCTGCGCTTCTATGCCGACGACCCTGTGGCCAATACCAATGCCGCAGTGGCCGCGCTGAAGGCCAAGCGCTATGATGAGGCTGCCGCTTTGCTGAATAAGGCGGGTAACCTGCCCGAAGCAGAGAATGCTCGTGGAGTGCTCGCTGCCTTCAAGGGGAATTATGAGTCTGCTGCCGGCCACTTCGAAAAGGCAGGTTCCCTGCCCGAGGCCCAGAAGAACAAGGCTCTGCTGGAGTAGCAGGGCTGCAGAATGCCGTGTGCGTGTGTTAAACGGATGCGGTCGGTATGCCAAATGTAGAATATGTGTTTTTATTAACGTTATTATTTAGTTTTAATTATGAAGAAAATCTTTTTCTCTGCAATGCTGGCCGCTGCCTTTCTGGCAAGTTGCTCCAGCGAGAGTGAGTTGAAGCCTGCAGCTGGCGAGGTTGCAGACGGCGAAACCGGTTATGTCGGCTTCACTATCGGACTCCCCACAGCAAAAGGCACACGTGCCAATGACGTGTTTGACGATGGTACTCCCAGTCCTGATGAGTACAAGGTGAACAATGCCACCCTGTTCCTCTTTCACGGCAACAGCGAGGCAGATGCCAAGTTCATCGCTGCTTATCCCATGAACATCACTAACTTTGAGACCAACGGCAGTAACCAGCAGTGCACCACCGAAGGTATCGTGACTGCAGAACTTCTCAAGCCATCCGCAGGTGACAATCTCTTTGCTTATGTGGTGTTGAACCATAATAATATGGTGACTGTAACCCAGTCTTCTGTCAGCACCACACCGGCTTCGACCACCAAGATCAATGGAGAGGTATTGGCCGTAGGTACAACTTTTGCAGACTTCAGCAAGTTGGAGATGACTGCATTGGGCACTTCGGACAACCTGGTGATGACCAACGCACCTGTGTGCAACGAGACTGGCGGAGCCGTTGCTCCTGCTGTCGCTGCCCAGATTACTACTCTGGCCAAGTTGGACAGAAGCAAGATTTTCGCCACAGAGGCTAAGGCACAGGCTCAGCCTGCCGGTGAGGCATATGTGGAGCGTGCAGCTGCCAAGATTACTGTGAAAGCTACAATGGCCGATGAGGATGCCATTAAGGCTGATGCCAATGTGAAATACTCCAAGGCATCCATCAAGTGGGCTGTGAACAACGAGAACAAGGCATACTACAATGCACGCCAGATGAAGGCTGATTGGCTCGGCTATGCCGCAGACGGTGCAGAAGGAACAGTGAATGATGCCACCAAGTTCCGCTTCCTGAGTGGTTCTGCTATCCACGCTGGCGTGGTGCGTACCTATTGGGCAGAGGATATGAACTATGACAATGGTGTGACCACAGGATTCAAGGCAATTCCTGCAGCCGCAGACATCACCACTAAGGCCGAGGACGGCAAGAGCGTGTATGTGACAGAGAACACCTTCGATGTGAATAACCAGAAGGAAAAGAACACAACAGGTCTCTCCATCAGCGCGACTTTCAATGACGGCAAGGATTTCTATATTGCCAGCACCTATGGTGACAACATGATTCTGCAGCGCGTGGACGATGCTTCAACTGCCAAGGAGACTGTAGCCGACTACATCAAGAAATACCTCCGCAACAACAGCAGTGCCTTCAAGGCTTGGCTTGAAAGTGGTGCTACCGATTTTGCTGTAACAATGAACGATAACCCTGCAGCAGGTACTGCCACTGTGGCAACTGTGTCTGGCACAGGTCTGCCTACAGTCGTTACCCCCGAATACATCAACCATAACATCACATTCAAGTTCTATAAGGGCGGTGTGGCCTACTACAACCTGCTTATCAAGCACTTCGGCGATGCTGAGACTCCCTGGAACCGCGAGAAGCACACCGAGAACACTATTGCTGGCATCTACAATGCAACAGCACCCGCTACTCCCGAGAGCAACTTCCTGGGTCGCTATGGTATCGTGCGTAACAACTGGTATCAGATAGAGATCAGCGGTATCAGCCAGATTGGCGATCCCATCGTGGTTACTCCTGGTGAAACACCTGATGACAAAACAAGAAACTACTTGAGTGTGAAGATTCACATCCTGCCTTGGGCTGTGCGCACGCAGAGCGAGATTCTCTAAAACGTGTCAGCACGTTAACTAAACAAGTGATATGCCGGCGGCATGGACAAAGCCATGCCGCCAGCATGCCACTAAAAGCATAAAACAGTAAGTCAAGTATATAACAAGAAGACGAAAATGAAACGATTCAGACAACTCTTGGCACTCTTGTTCGCTGCGGGTCTGACGCTTGCCGTGGCCTCGTGTTCCATGATGGAGGAAGACCGCTCGGATTGTCCTACTGGGCTGTATGTGCGCTTTGTGTATGATTACAACATGCAGCGCGCCGACATGTTCAAGGACCATGTGGGCTATGTGGTTGTCTATGTCTATGATGAGACGGGTCGCAAGGTGGCCGAGAAGAGCGTGAGCAACACGCCGACCAGTGCGCCTCTGTCGCAATATGCTTATACCATGCACTTCTCCGCAGACGAATTGCCTGCAGGACACACCTATCACCTGCAGGCGCTTGCCATGCAGAAGAACTGGGATGCGGCTCTGGCCACACCCGGTGCCAAGTATCGAATGCACGATGCTGACACCTATGGCAGGCTTAGGGTGACGCTTGACCATGAAGAGTCGCCTACGGCCGCTCCTGAACTAAGCGCACCGGTCATAGTGAACAACCAGGCTCCGCTGGACACCCTGTGGCACTCCATGAAGGTAACTTCACTCGAACCGCAGTTCGGGCATCAGGTTCCTGCGCTGCAGCCTACCCAACAGCCTTACCAGCCCACTCCCGATGAGCAGACGGTGACGCTGCGGGAAGGATATGCCACATACGCCACCATCTCGATGATGAGAGATACCAAGCACCTCAACATCACGCTCAGGCAGATAGAGGAGCCAGAAGTGCTCAACGCTGATGACTACGAGGTGTACATTCTGGACAACAACAGTGGGATATGTGCCAATGGCGAACTTGCCGCAGGAGATTCTCTGCGCTACATACCCTACGCGCAGTGGACTACACTCTATGATGGCAGTGACATCACCATCGATGGAGATGTACATCCTGCCACGCGAGGAGAGGTGGAGGAGCGCACCGCACACTACAACTTGATGTTCAACCGTCTGAAGTATTCCGATGTGCACACACAAGCACAGCTGATTGTCCGAAACCGCACTACAGGCGTCACCGTGGCAAAGATTGGACTGGCCAGTTTCCTGGCAGAGTGTCGCATCTCACCCTACTGGAGCTACCCCGCGCAAGAGTACCTTGACCGTGAGTATGACTACGAGTTGAACTTCTTCCTCAAGGGCGACCGTTGGGCCTACTGCTCGATAGCCGTGCATGTGTTGCCTTGGGCGGTGAGAAAACAGAACGAGGAACTGTAGGATAGGAAAGCATCAGGCAGGAGACAACAACAGAGAAAACACATTATATTATTAAAAGGGACAAACATACAGGCCCATTATGGATGGGGAGCGGCTCCAGAACTCTCCCCTATATGAGAAATGAAGATGAAGAAGGTTGCTAACATACGGTTGCTGACGCTTGTCATGCTGGTCGTGGCATGCCTCTCTGCTTGTATCCGCGATGTGGCAGAGGAGTGTGGTGCTGGGAGCGTGAAGCCCGGCAATGCGGATACCTATGTCACCTTCAACCTGCAATTGGCTTCCACCAGCACACGCGGCATTACATCCGAGGGGCAGGACGGGGATGAATTTGAGCAAGGATTCGACAAAGAAGACCAGGTAGATGACATTGCATTCTTCTTGTTCAATATGAAAGACTGGAATGTTGACGGCAGTACGCCTTGCAGGTTCAAGGGACATCTTGATCCCGATAATTGTGTGGAATGGAAAGAGGCCAACGATGGCTTAAACATAAAATTCAGGTTGACAGGCTATCAGCCCGGGGAAGATGATCGTGTCATCGTGCTGGCCAATACGGGTACCCACTTTGACAATATCGAAAATCTGTCACAGTTGAGGGATGCAATGGGCTATCAGACATGGCACGAGGGAAATTCTTTGCCCGAGTGTGACCACTTTGTGCTCACCTCCTCCTACAACGACCCCGATAACGGAAAGATTGTGTTCCAGGGGAAAGCAGGGTCTAGGGAAGACCCTTATGTGAGTGGAGTGAAGTTGCAGCGGATGGCTGCACGCATCGACTTCCAGTTTGACCCTGTGAAGAACGTGAGTGGCTCGGCTCCCTATTCCTCCTTTGACTATAAGGTCAATCGTGTGGCAGGAGACGAGAGTAGCGAGCTTCTGGCCAACATGCATATCCTGAATGTCATTCCCTTTAACGTGAAGCAGATAGGTTCATTCATCCTCAGGCGTACAACCAAACGTGGAGATGTGCAGGGCAATGGCTCCATGTTGTATGGCGGGCATGAGTATCGGAACAATGACGGTGTTCCTGTCAACTGCGTGATAGAGCCTCATACGCTCAGTAAGGGTGTGACGGGTGACGAATGCCTTGATAATTGGTTTGGTAATACAAGGGCAAGCAAGGTCTTTGCCAGTCCGTTGGCTTACCTCACGGGTACGGATGTCAGCACTTTCTCGCAGAACATCAGAAAAATGAGCGGTGATACCTTTGTTACCGTGGGCTATGCCAACGAGAACACCCAACCGCAGAAGTGCTTTAGCGAGAACTATGTGACCGGGCTTCTGCTCCGCGCTGTATATGTACCACAGAAAGTGTATTCAGACGCGGCTGCCTCTGTGCTTTCGACTGAGGACTTCAGCACTGGTCGCACATTCTGGCGCTTTGTTCCCTCGCATTCCACAGCGATGGAGAGTGATTGTGCCTATTTCGACAACGAAGCAGCTGCCAATGCCCACAAGGCAAGTGTGGCAGGTGGTGGGGTGGTGACGCGCTATGCCGATGGTGTGTGCTACTACAAGGTGTGGATTCGTCATGCTGTCGCACCCTCTCTGTCGGATATCACCGACTATCCCATGAAGTATGGTATCGTACGCAATAACGTTTATCGTGTGAAGGTGGAATACGTTGCCGGTCCAGGTACTCCCTTGCCGGGCGACCCAGACACGGGCAATGCCAGTATGCGCATTTATGTGAAGATGTGGAACAAGCGCGTTCAGCCCTCCATCAGACTATGACAAGACTATAGCAATGAAAGCCAACATGCGATTTCTATATAATATAATAATGTGTGGCATGGCTGTGTTCGTAGTAGCTTCATGCCAGAACGATCTTCCCGAAGGGGAGAAGGGAGGGACAGGTACGGTCGTTACTGTCACCCTTGACATCTGCTCACGTTCCAATGGTACGCGTGCAACAGGAGTACCCGAAGATGCCGAGTTTGACATCGAGAAAATCCACTCCTGGTGGGTGGCCTTTGTGAACCAAAGCGACCACAAGGTACATGCCGTGGTAGAAAGGCCGTTGGCAAACACCTCCTATGTGGAACAGGAGACCGTGAAAGCGCAGATTCTAAAGGGCAAGTATGTTGTCTATGCCTTTGCCAATATCTCGCGCGAGGCTCTGCGGCAGCAGACCGGACTTCAGTTCACGCCAGGTGCTGCATGCCCTGATGTGGATGCAGCGGTGTTCACGCTGAAGCAGGACTGGAACCGCAGTGCCGATATTCCCATGACAGGCAAGAAAAGCGTGGTGGTTACAGGCACCAACAGCGTCTCCATCGAAGTGGTGCGCATGCTTGCAAAGATGGATGTCACCTTTACCAATGAGTCGGGAAGGGACATTGCCATCAATAGTCTGACAATGGAGCAGAGCAAGACCGACCAGGTGCCTTTGCTCCCCAATTACTCCTACCTGCAGAACGGCATGCCCGAAGCATCGGTCGCAGGAGGCACTCGACCCTACGTGCATTCCTATTCGCCAGTCCTTTCTCTTGTAAAATATGCAGGGGGAAAGGCTTCGTCATGTCGCGATGTGTTCTATGTACGAGAGTCGCAGACTGGCACTTCGGTTGGCCGTTATCGGTTGGCGGTGAACATAACCAGAGCGGGTGACGCAGCTTCGACCCAGCTATTTGCTCTCACGCGTGATTTGTATAGTATCTATCGCAACGACCATATATTGATTCCCATTGTGCTTAGTGACTTTCAGGTAGAGCTGGACGCACGCTTCTTCCCGCCTATCGGTGGTTATCCCGCAGTGGTGACTTCGGGTGGTGACCAGAACTTCTATTGCGAGTTTGGTACCGAGGGCGACTTCGAACTGTATCTTTCGGTGCGGGATGCGCTTAATGACAATGTGCTGGTCTATGGCGCAGGGAATCCCTACTATAGTGTTGCGGTGAAGACTGTGAGCGATCCCCAGCGTATTCTTGCGAAGAACCCTTCGGCTAATGCTACGGGTGAGATTGTAGGGCGGCTCAACACCAACCGTGGTAGGGCTACGGTGGATATGGAGGTGACAGTACACCGCCAGGGTGTTGCCGACCAAGTGTATGACCGAAGAATCTATCTTATTAGAAAATGAAGAACAACATGATTCGGAATATCACACGATGCCTTGTGCTCACCGCGCTTATGTCGATGTGGGCACCACAGGAACTGTGGGCAAAAGACCTTATTACCAGTGCAAACCAGCTCTGGAGCAATGCCCCTGACGATTCCGGCGGTGAGGGTCTGCTTGAGAACCTGGGAGTGCTCCTTGATGGTAATGTGAACACTTTCTGGCATGCAGATTATAATGGAAAATATAACTCCCCCTACTTGCAGGTGAAGCTTAACGAGACAGTAAAGGCGGGAGAGTTCGTCTATTTCACCATAGCTTTCCGCAACCACTATCTATACCTCGACTATCCCGCACGCTTCAATGTGCAGGTCAGTGCCGATGGCACGAAATGGTTTAAGAATTGTGAATGGAATGTGGAATACACCGGGCCTGGCACCAGGACTACCACGCCTGGTATGAAGATGCGTTATGACTGCAACTACATCAGGTTGGAGTGCACACAAAGTTTTATCCCCAACAAAAATAAAGGATGGAGTTTTGCCCTCTCTGAGTTGCAGATTTCCACTGACCATTCCACCACGGCTACCAATGTGGGTGACCCGTCGAACAGCACATCCAACTGCGGAGACGCCATCAGCGGCTACACCTTTACGCATACCCGGTCTATTCTGGATGCACGCAACAGGGACATGGAACCTAATTCGAATTTGTCAAAATACTGGAAGATAGACGGGTTTGATGCAAACGGCAAGTGGACTCGTGATACCGAGGCATTGGCGAAAATAGGGATAAAGATGCCCGACTACAGCTATTTCGACAACGCACATGACTCCAGAATCAAGAGCGGGGTGAGGCAGCCTGCCCATATCGTGGAGCATGATCTGTATGTGCTGCCAGGCTCGGCGGTTATTCTGGAACCTTACAGCGACCTGCCATGGGTTACCACTTACCAAGAAAATTATATCCGCTGGTACGACTATGCCACCGACTGCAAGTCGCCCAATCTCGCTCCCGCATGGGAAGACTGGTTCGTGCCGGCCAACGAGTCGGGCATGTATGGCGGCATGGGCATGGTGAAGGAGTCCAGATACGATCTCATCATCAACAATATTGACCAATACATGTCTTTTGTCAACCGTGTCAACGCTGGTGAGAACACGCTCAGTGCTTTACTCACGGTTGACCTTGATTTCAATGGCAAGACGGTGCAGCCTGTCGGCACTTTGGACCACCCCTACATGGGACGCTTCAACGGCGACGGCCATACGATAAGGAACATGGTTATGAAAGGTTCTTCCAAGATAGGTATGTTCGGGTGCGTTGCAGGCGGAGCCGTCATCAAGAACCTCTTCTTCGACAGTACCTGCTCTTTCGAGGCCGAGAGTTATGTCGCTCCTGTGGCCTATGTGGATGGAGACTCGCACGGCAACGGAAAGATTCTGATAGAGAACATCTGGTCGGCATGCACTTCCCTTGCCTCCGTCACAGATGCGGCAGGAGTGTTCGGATGTAATGGTAACGGGGGACAGGCACAGATAGAAATCGTCAACTGCATGGCATGCGGCAATGTGACAGTCTCCAGCTCAACCGTCAGCACAGCGTCAGGCATCGCTGCATGGATGGGTCAGAATGGCAAGAGTCTCATCAAGAACAGTTACAGCAAAGTCACCTTTGGTGGTGGGGTGGATACAGGAAGCCCCTTTGCCAGAGGCACCCGCCGTATGGTGAACTGCTATAGCACAATGGCTCAGGACGGGGTGGCGTGGAATGACAACTATCCAGTGAACATCAACAGACTGGATAGCAGGTATTGGAAAACGGACGCCTCCAAGGAGTATGTACCCACTTTCGCCTATGACGATGAGGGAAACCATGCTCTGGGCACGATTATGCTCTATTATGCACCCAAAGGGGAAGGCGTGAGAGAGACCACCATTGCCGCCGATATCAGCCAGTCCTATGTCACATATTCCAGTAGAAACCTCGACCGCAAGTCCAAAGCCCTCTACGAACCGGCTCTGATGGTGCGCCACCTGTTCAATATCAAGGATGGCGCGAAACAGGCTGAGGAAATGTCGGGGTCGAAGTCCAACAACGAGAAATATATCGAGGAGCACAGACGTGAGGTTTCTGCCCGTGCCGGCGCCGATTTCCAGGTACGCCTGGACATTCCTCTGCCCGATGAGTCCTCCACGCGTTCCGACCTTTACTACAAGGACACTGATGGTTCCTACAAGAGCATCCCCAACTGGGAGATGAGGGTTTACACCAAGGATGGCAAGGAAGTGAAGAACTTCTTCAACAAAATGGCTCCCATCAGCTTCCGTGTAGCCCGCACTACGGGCGGAATGGCGATGCAGGAACATAATTTCAGTTACACGGGTATGGGGGGCAGCGAGCAGATGGGCTTTTACCGTATGATTGGTTGCAATGCCGCTGATGCCAAAGCAGGCACATATGTAGTGAAGCTGCTGGCGCAGGACGAGAATAACAACCCTATCAACATCTACGGAACATCGGACCCTCTGCTGCTGATGGAATACGAGGTGACCTTCGAGCCTGAGGAGAAGGCCTCCTTCCTAAACGAGGCCACTCTTGGCGGGGATGACAAGTATCGCAGGCATCGCCCCGACTACCTGACAGAAAAATATGGGGAGCCGCAAGCCAAGGTGGACTATGATGAGTATCTCCTGCTCGAGGGCGGACAGACTGCGTCCAACGATTATATTGTCAACGCAGGCTATGTGGGAAGCAGGTTCCAGGACAGCGAATATTCTGAAAAGTCAAAGATGTTCAAGTGGCCGTTGTCCTGGGAAGACAGCAACTATGGATTTGGCTACGAGAATCGCCATGACTATGCCATGTACATGGTGGCCAATCATTCTTGGGCAGTTCCTTACCAGGAAGCGGCAGCCAAGGTGACAAACGAGGAGAATTTCGGTAAAGGCAAGGGCTTGCGTGACAGGCTCTTCTATGACACCCGAGGAGAGAAGATGGGTTATTTCTACTATGTGAATGCCGCATCGGATCCAGGTGTGTGTGCTACAGCCCATATTGACCAGATATGTGCGGGAAGCACCATACACGTGTCGGCATGGGTGGCAGAGTTCTCCTCCACAAAGGAGGTTGCCAACCTCATCCTCAACTTCAAAGCAAAACTCAAGGACGGGTCCAATGTCACCCTGCACAGTTTTGTTACAGGATATGTGGACAGGAAAGACCTGGGACATTGGGTGCATGTCTATTATAGCTTTATTCCCAATCTCACAGAGTTTGGCATCACCTCGGCCGATGTGGAGTCCTATACCGTGGTGCTGGAGAACAATTGTCTCAGTTCCCAAGGCGCTGACTATGCAGTGGATGACATCCGCGTGTTTGTGTCCAAGCCCACTGTCCTCTCGCAGCAGCTGGAGCCGGTGTGCTCTGAGAAGATATCACCCAAGACCCTCGTTTACGCTCCCATAGATGAATTGCTGACTTCCAATGGACTGGTGGAGGCTGAGGACAAGGCTTCTGCTCGGAAGCTCAACCTCTTCTATAGCTTTGTGGACAAGCAGAAGTACGATGAGGCACGGAAGGCAGGCAAGGACGGCGTGACGGCCTACAACGCGGCTGTGCTGCGCTATGAGTATATGCCTGGCCAGGGGAGTACCCAGACTTTTGGCCGTCTCTCCTTCTCTACTTTTTATGAAGATAACCCAGAATATCAGGTCGAGAGCGGTGTTGGTACGACAGCCTATCGTAATAGCATCGATGGCGACCGTTGTCTGTGCTTCAACACCTTCCCGAACGATAATGGTCTGAGGCCTGGCAAGGAGTATTATGTGTCCATCTATACCGAGGATCAGAATATTGTCAATCCCACCACATCCCCTGGCGCTACGGAGTTCAATATAGAGGACGACTGTTCCAAGACTTGTGTCATGCGTGTGCGCTCATCCAGCGTTATCAAGGTGGATGGTGTCATCGTGCAAGACATTGACGGAATCGTGGTATGTGAGAACCAGCAGCCCACCATCCAGCTTGACCTCTTGGGCAAGTCGGCTGGCGAGGAAATTGGCTTGCGGGTGGTGGAGGAAAACGCACGTATCGACTGGTATGCCGGTTCTGCAGACGAGTACTATGCCGAGAGTGCGGGTGGTGTGTATCTCTCAGATGCCCTCATGTACTTCCGCGAAGCTTATCCCGAGGGTTCCTCGCTGGACGTACAGCCCGGTGGGCAGTTTACCGAGGCTATGCGCCAGTATCTGCTCAGCATGACTGCCGCATTCGATGCCGATGGCAAACCTGTCACGCCCAAGTTACTGCTCTGGCGGGCATCTTACACCTTCCCGCCTGTCTCCCGTACCGCCGAGTACGTATATGTCACCGCAGTTCCTATCAACAAGGAATACGGCAATATGCAGGTGTGTACCTCACCCACAGAGGTCCGCGTGAAAGTGTACAACCATGCGCCCAGCATGACCGATGGATTCGTGCAGATAAACTCCTATCCCGACGGGATGACTGATGTACCCCTGCGTATTGGACTCGACCAACTAAAATCCGTGAGCGCTCCTGTCGCTCAGGCCAAGACCTTTACGCGTCATCTGGCCGTGCCTGTCAAGAAGGTGCTGCCCGTCACAGAGGGTGCGACCGACATGAAGGTGGCCAGTGATGACAACGTGTATCTCTCTGCCACCAACGATCCTGCCTATAAGAACCTCCAGAATGACCCCGACAATTCCTCGGCCGATGGCCTTCTGCCTGTGGGGCTCCTGCAGACCATAAAGGCCGCCAAGGATGGACAGGACAACCAGTTTGAGATAGTATTCTATAGTGACCAGTTCCGGTTCCACGAGGGCTATTACTATAGTCTGAAGTTCGGCTTTGAAGAGGTCGTGCGCACAGTGGAGACCGTCCCTTGCTCTGGTGAACTCGTCTTCACGATCAAGGTTGTGCCCAAGTACCAGAAGTGGACTGGCGGCGAGAACACCAACTGGAACAACGATGCCAACTGGGCACGTGTATCCTCGGGCGAGCTCTATCGCACGGGTGACGTAAGTCAGGATTCCTATGTGACCGATGGAGACAATGCCCTCAGCACTTCCTATGCACCTCTGGAGTTCACACATGCCATCATTACTGCGGGTGTTCCAGCCCCGCGCATGTATGGGGTGGCTGCTACAAAAGTTAGTCTGCCAGGCAGAAGTACTTACCTGTGGAATTCCACTCCTGGGGAAGATGCCACCGGGAACGCACAGCCCGAGCCCACACTGGGTGTCCAGTTTGATATGGCCGCCGAGACTGCCACATCGGGACATGTGCTTTGCCGTCCCTGGTATGCCAACACCTGCCGCGAAGTGAACTTCACCCCAAACAGCGAGATGCTGGCCCAGCAACACCTCTCCTACACCAGAGCTTGGGTGGAGATGAACCTTGCCACCGGACGGTGGTACACGCTGTGCAGCCCGCTCAAATCGGTTGTGGCAGGTGATATGTACCTCCCCACTCAGGGTGCAAGGCAGGTGACCGAACTCTTCGTGCCCATCACTTTCAATACCACAGATTATAACCGTTTTAGTCCCGCCGTTTATCAGCGCGCGTGGAACAAAGCGAAGGCCACCGTGTATGAGATAGGCGGCAGTAGCCGCAATGTGGCTGTGCAGACAACCTGGAGCCGTGTCTATAATGATGTGGATGAGGATTACTCGCATGGTGAGGGCTTCTCTATCAAGGTGGACGCCAGCCGTCAGTCCTCGCCGGTGGACGAGTGTCTGCTGCGCCTGCCCAAAGACGATGCCTCGTACAGTTATTATTCTGATTATACTACGGGCAATGTGTCAGGGAACAATACACCCATTGACCGTGGTGGCACAGCCTACAGGCTCAATGATACCC
>ERZ1034755.371-NODE-371-length-15124-cov-6.569049_pt1 | contig 15124 bp, 15 predicted proteins | sample MGYA00520596_ERZ1034755 | MGnify/ENA primary metagenome ERZ1034755 (study PRJEB33766, sample SAMN09781701) | gut metagenome | biome: gut microbiome | host: Homo sapiens | place: Madagascar | study: EMG produced TPA metagenomics assembly of the PRJNA485056 data set... | reverse complement strand
TATAAATACTTTATTTAATAAATATTGATTTCTTATATATTTTAGCATAGAAGTAATCTGATCAAATTCGTCAACAAATATTACCTGAATACCATATCGTCGCTGCATATCTTCACTTTTTAATCGCTCATAATGTTTGTCTTGCCAATATTTTTTTTCATTTTCACTTGTAACTTCTCCACTTTCGTTCCTATAATCATTTATGGAAATACTCTTCATAAAACAGTAGTGTTGCTGCGCACTATAATTATCCATCGTATGACTTGCTAAACTTAAAATTCGTTCAAAATTTGGATCGTTAAATCCAAAACCAATAAAAAGTACTGTATTAGTAATTAGTTCCAATAGCAAACTCTGTGTAAACAAAATTCTTGATTTATCATATGTCTCATAATCATTTTTTATCAATATTGTATGATCCGGCATTGTCTTGTCACCATGCATTTTATATACTATTGTATCTCTTGACGGAGTATAGTTTTTAAATTGTACCTGCTCTGTAATTACATCCACAATTCTCCCTCTTTTACGAAGTGTATCCTCTATTACTGAATCGTAATTCGTAGTCCAGAAATGTTCAATCGGTAAAGTTGCAAGAATATTCATATTTTCATTTTCCTTAGCTCCTCGCGCAAACTCATTTATTATTGCACTATTTAAGTTTGTCCTAGAAAATTTATTATTATAATACTGTGCAACAAGTGTTAAATCTACATTTCCATCCAGATTTATTCCCAATTGATATGCCATTGGCTCCAGTAAACGCTTCCAATCTACATAACCAGATTTTGCAGATAAGCCAGCCCCTGCAAATATTGTTAAATGCCTATTTCTTAATGCTGTTACTATTTGATCTAGATATGATATTTTTATGTTTATTTCATGATGTCTATCATCAAAAATACTTTTATCTTTCATTATTATTTCTCCATTTCCTACATATCTGCACAACAAGTAACTAATTTCACTGCCTTTTTATATGTTTCAATGTTAATCCCCATTTGTTGTACCTTAAAATATCAATATCATTTCTCATTAAACCAAACTCATCAAAAATGCCAATGACGTCATTTTATTCTTTTCAAAAACAGAAAACGTAGTTTCCAACTTTTCGTTATTAAGAGAATGTTCATAAGCACGGGCAGTTTTTGTATAAATCTCTATCACATCAGCTAACATTAGCTGTCCTTTGTTTTTATTATACATAATTCTTATAGTCATTTTTATACTTATCTAAAATCTGCATAAAAAATTCCGCCATTGAATTAATGTTCCAAATTGGAACTGCTTGTTTCAAGACCTTTATTATATCAATATTTCCGCTTGCTAATATTCCAAGACGAAGCCCCGGCACTCCATAAGATTTTGAAACACTCTTTACTATATAAAGATTAGAATTCTCACAAAGTACTCTTTCAGATAATAATGAAATGTTTTCGTCAACAGCAAAATCACTATACTTTTCGTCATAATTTTCTACACATTGTCTTCTATAATTTAAATGTTCTTCTTTCATTGACTCATCATGCAGTTCTGTAATTACAATCATTTTTTCAGCCTTATTCCACATTTTTTTCAGTACATCCATACCATATTCCGGTGACTGAAAATATTGAAACACACTATCGGCTATTACCACATCATAAATAGGTTCCGTAGAAATTTTGTCTGCCTCCTTACACATTAGATCTTCCGTGTCCTACTTCCTTTTCAATTGTATCTGCCATCTGATTCCATCTTCAAAAAACGACTCATAATATCCTTCTACATTCTGTGTATCAAAGCCATCTGCTTTTTTTAATTTACAAAACATATCAAAAATATCATCTGATACAGCAATTTCAGATGAACGTTTTGCCCATATTCTATTCCACTCGTTCATAATATTCCCTCTTCATAACGTTTATCCTAGTTTCAATGCTTTTATCTGCTGCTTTGCAGGTTTATATCCTCCACACATTTCATAATATCGCTTTGCCTCATCAGCCCTCCCAAGGCACTCATAAATCACTCCGATATTATAGAATGCCATATATGAATTTGCTCCAATATTCCTGCTCGCTGAATGCTTTGTTGCCTTCAAAAATTCTGAAACAGCATCTTCAAATCTTGCATTATTCATATAAATAAGTCCCATAAGAAATTGAAAATCTGCTGTATTTCCAAACTCCTCATAGATGTTTTCAAAGAACAGTGCATTAGCTGCCTGATCACTATTTAACATTGCATATCCATATGTCTCTACCATATCAATCACATATTCAAGTTTTGGATTTAAGTCAAATGATAATGCGCAGGAAAAATAGGTGCAAGCCTCTGTATAATCACCCGCCATATAATAGCCTTTCCCCAACTGATAAAGTATATAAGGCAGTTGCTCCTCATGCTGCAATTTCACTGCCAAATCATTTCCTGCTTCAATCATAGAAAATATTCCCTGCACGCAACGTTTGTTATTTTCGTCATCATTTTTTAGTCCCACATCATCTATCACATTAACAAACGCATCTTGTTTCTGTAAAAAAGCTATCAACAAACGCTGCAACTCCTGCTGCAACAATTTAATATTCCGCTCTGCCTTTTGTTTCCGCTCATTTTCCGGCAAATCATAACCGGTATGTAAAATGACAACAGGCGCCTGATATGTCTCATACTTTTCTCCATTCATTGCAGTCACTTGCTCGTGAATACAGCCTTCATAGTGAAATAATTCTTTTGAAAAAATCCGATTAATCCACTCCGTGTTTTCCTGCCCTGTTCCATTTTTTGTCAGATGATTCCTTATCTTTATTCTACCAACCTGTTTTTTCCTTTCCACAAGTAGATTCTGCAATTTTTTTACATCAATATAATCTATACATTCATCGCAGTCTATCGACATAACATATGTTTTGGTACTTTTTGATATTGCAAAATTTCTAGCTGACGAAAAATTATTTTTCCATTGAAAATGATATACCCGATCTGTATATTGTTGTGCTATTTTCTCTGTATCATCTGTTGATCCTGTATCTACAACTACTATTTCAAAATTATAGGATTTCAAGCTTTCTAGACATCTTCTAATATTTTTTTCTTCATTCTTTGCAATAATACAAACTGATAAGTTCATATTCTCTCCCGTATACTATCAAATTTCTATTCTACATACATATAAATTTACACTTTTATTTCGTCTTCAAATGCTAATCGCATCATCTTTTCAAGTTGTATATCATATGAAAATTTTCTTTTTACTTTTTCAAAACCATTTTTTGCAATTTGTTGCCGTTCATCATCATGTTTTAAATAATAACGTATCTTCCATTGCATATCTTCTGGACTATCAAATAAAACCATATCTTTACCATCTATAAAATATTCCGACAATTCGGCCTGATAATTTGACATAAGAAACCCACCTGCACCCATAATATCTAATGCCCTTAGTGGAATCCCACTCGTAATAGATCTTAATGTAATATTAAGATTTATTTTTGAACCACGAAACACCGCTGGCATTCCCTTTTCATAATCAATTATACCTGTATACGTAATTTTTTTATTATTTTGTATTCTCGAATATTGTGATTCTGAATAAAGATTAACATTTCCCTCATTTGCAGCAACTTCTAATAACTTCTCCCGATCACGTGCTGTAATTTCTGCATTCAACATATTAGAATATAACTGTGATTTTCGAACCTGATATCTATCATCTAAATTCATTTTAACATATTTGCCTAATTCCACACTTATTTTTTCCTCGATTACTTCCTGCACAAAATTATATCCATATACTTTTTGTTGTGCCACAATAATTCCTTCGATGTATCCTCTTAAATACTCCGGTAAATATTGAACTTGTCGATACATATTTTTTTCATATAGACTTCCTACAAAGCTGATTTCATTAATATACTGAATTTTTTTATCTAATTTTCCAAGCTGTCTTACCAATCGTTCTACATTAACCGCTAATGGTAAATGGAATAATCCTCTATATTTTCTTTCTTTCATCTCACTATACTGGTTTTTATCAAAAATAAATAACTTTACATATTCGCTTTCTACCGAAGGTGAAAATAATGTCAAATGTGGTGTATCATACACCCATGATATATAAATTTTTTTTAAATGTTCCGCACACTTTGCAATTAATGGGAAAAAATCAAAAGATAAGAAACAGTCACATGCCTGCTCTTTAAATATTTTTTCAAGATTATCTGTAAAACATTTATCCTCTTCATAGTTTGAAAAAGGAATATTACAACATGATACATTATATCCTAATTTCACTAATGATTCTGCCATATCTCTTTGCGAATTTTCATTCCAAGTATAATATAAAATACGCATACTACCTTTCTCCTTCACTATGTTTCCTGCAAGCTTTCTGCCTTATTTATTTTTTGAAAAATCTACTCGATTTATTTTTTCATAATAATCCTTTTGTTTTTTATAAAATGGATAGGAATGTCCACATTTTTTATGCTGTGGAATCATATAATCACCATACAGTTTTGTCAATAATTCATCATAACCACTCGGGACTGCAATTGTAATGTTCTCAAATGGCATCTCCACTGTTCCCTCAAACCATTTTTTATCTAACTGATAATCCCATACTTTTGTGACATTTTTATAATATATGGTCATGCAGTCACTCTCTTCCTCTGCAATAAGAGACGCAATTTGATCCGTTAATCTCCAAAGCTGCATCCTCAAGGTATCATCCTGTATTAACTTTACCCTGCACAATTCCTCAATCTGTGGTAGCACTTCTTGCAATTCTCCACTTTTCTTCAATTCCTCAAAGCGCTTTGCCGTATCGTAAACAGCTCCGTAAAGATGTTTTACTATATCTGCAAGCTCCTTATCACGCGGAACATAATATAGCGGAAAAATATCTATCCCTGCAACATACGGGAATCCATAAAATTTCTGTTTCCGTTCTGGATCAGGATAAGAATATTTTGCATTTGAGACACTTGCCCATGGCTGTCTGTGGCTTTTTGAAGTGTACATACTACTGATTCCAAAGGTCTCAGGTAGTTCTCCCGGCAAGACTTCCAACAATTTTCGATAATCCTCATATTTCAATGCGATATCCACATCATCATCCCATGGTATATAGCCATGATGACGCACAGTTCCAAGGAGTGTTCCATAATAAGCATAATATGTCAGATTATATTTTTTACACACAGCAATTACACGTGACAAAACATCAAGCTCTGTCGCCCATGCGCGCTTCATCGTCTCACTGATTGTAAAGCCATTTCGCTCTTCCTCTTTAAAAAAATCAGATTTAAACTCTAACATTCTTCTGTTCTCTCTTCTTCTGTAATATAGAATCCTTCTCCGGACATTCCGTTTGCCTTTAAATATTGCCGCAATATTTCTCTCTGCTCTTTATAAAACGGATATGCATGTCCCTTCTTTCTAATATACGGAATCATATACTCCCCATATTTTGCTTTTAAAATCTCATCATAACCAACTGGAACCGGGATCTGAATTGTCTCAAACGGCATCATAACTGCACTATCATAAGCCTGTTTGCTATAAATATATTTTTTTCCACATAGTATTTTCACAGGCATTCCCATATTATCCGCATCATCTTTCCCGTACATTGCACACAATCTTTCAGCAAGACAATATAACTGATACTGCATAGGTTTTTTATCTTTCCATTTTACGCCACATAGTTGCGCTATCTGGTTTGTCATTTCCCCCAGTTCCGTCAATTCAGCATCCTCTAATCCATACAACTGGGCTGTATGAAGCACAATACCCAATAGCTTCAATTGAGCATCTGCCTCTTCTGTATTACGTGGAAGATAATCCACCGGGAAAACATCTATTCCAACAACATAGGGACAACCATGATATTTTTCTAAATGTTTCTCATCTAACTGAATGCTTTTACCATTTACCACACGTGTTAATAAATCTGTAAATGTCGGCTCAGTATGAATATTTAACACCACAAAATCTTTCGGCAAATCACGTTCCACCACCGAAATAAATTTCATGTAATCTTCCCGTCTCATACAGATATCAAGATCATCATCCCAAGGAATAAACCCCTTGTGTCGAACTGCTCCTAGCATTGTGCCGTATTCTGCAAAATATTGTATTCCATTTTTCTCACAGACCTTCTGCACTTCCAAAAGGACTTCAATCTGTGCTGCCCAGGCTTTTTTCATCATGGGTTCAATATAAAATCCATCCCGTTCCTCACCCTCAAAATAGGATTCCGGATACTGTACTAAACATTGCATACTCAACTCAATTCTCCTCACTGATTCTTCTATTTCACTCATCTTGCCACAAATCCTGCCAGACGTTTTTCCAAATAAGTTCTCCTGCTTTTTCGTCTGCTTCAAAAACAATCTCCTGGAATTCATTTTTTCGATATTTCTTCAGTGGATCGATTCCAGCAACTATTGCATCTATAAACATTTCTGGCTCAACATTTTTTTCCAGATAAACTGTCTGCAGTCGTTGATCTTTTGCCGCATTTTCTAGTTGTTGAACTCCTTTCTCCGACATCAAATCCATCTTATTTCGTTTTGATTCTTGTAAAGCTATATTTCTAATATACACTGGTTTTCCAGTAATTCCAAACATTGTTACAAGTGAACTCCAGTTTCCTATATATCCATCCGCAACTGCCAGTGCTAAATGAGGACTATTGCTATCATCGTATATTCCATTTTCAAGCCTTTCAAACTCTGAAATCACCATTTGATAATCTTTCAATATACCTGGATTCATAGACTTAATTGTCTCTATACTCAATGGATGTGGTCTCCACAAAATAGCAGCATCGTAACGGCTTTCAAAAATTTTCATCAAATGTCTGATTTCCTCTATCGCCTTCTCCCCGTCATTAATCAGTGGATTTAAATGTGTATTCAACAAAAAAACTTTTTTCCCACGTAACGCTCTTTTCCACGCTAACGGTAACTCAGGGGGATTTTTTATGCTCTCGATTACAGCATCAATCTTCGGTGATCCGGTCACTACGATTTTATCTGGATTTTGGTACTTGATATAAGTCTTGCGTACTCGCTCTGACTGTACGAAAACGCGCCAGGCATTTTGCACACCTGGCGTCATGCAATAAATATCCTTAACATCTCCACTACACACTTTATATGGAACGTACACCAAATGATTCGTATATTTTTTTAATTCCCTGCTAAAATATTTTTCAGGCAACGAAGTAACACGATTCGTATCATCATATGGATTATGAATAAAAATAACATCTGGCATATTATCTTCTATTGCGTATTCACGATAATCTGTAATCGGAATCTGTTTTGCAAATTCCTCTCCTTCATATGTCATCTCAAGTTCCGTTCTGTCCTCATTCACATGATAATATGGAACCGGTATAACCCGGACATCACATTCCTTATTCTGGATTGCCGCAGCGTAAATACTTTCCAGACTATCCCACATGGATATCTTGTACGGCAAAAAAACAATCTCGTATCGCTCAGGCAAGACATGTTTCAACCCTTCTGTAATATCTACGCACAATACCTGTGCCGCATCCCACACCGGAACATTCATCTCTTCCCCCAGGCTTAACTGATAAAAATATTCCGCCAATGACGAAAGTTGCCCCACAAATGCTTCGCACTCCGGAACAACTTTTTCTACCTTAGTTCCAATACAAATGACAGCTTCCTGCATAGAGGTCAGATATGCAACCCTGTCCTCCTGTTGTATCGGCTCCTTTACAATATTTAATCCATTACAAACCATCTGAAATAATTGTGTTAGTTCATTTTTTAATCGTTTACTCATGCTTATTTCTCCATCGGTTTATTCATAGATTTCTTCTAAAATTTCAATCACGTCCTGTTGCGAAAATGCAACCGGATTATTATCCATCCTTCCTAGTGTAAACGTATGCTGTGCAATCTGTGGTATGTCCTCTTGCTCGACACCATAATCTTTCAGTTTCAATGACATTACACCTTCACTTATCTGCTCTAAAAATCCCCGGACACCGCCAAATTTTTCAAACAAAGCAAACAACTCATCCTCTTCCGGAAACGCACCCCGATTTCGTTCCGCCACCTGTGCAAGTGTCATTGCCACACCCACACCATGTGGAATCTGATATTGCATGGTCAATGGATACGATATCGAATGACTTGCCGTTGTCCGTGTCATGGAAAACGCCAGTCCAGACAATACAGATGCCAGACACTGTTTTTCCCGAAGTATCAAATCTGTTGGCTGCTCCACAATTTCATTTAAAACCTTAGTTGTAATTGAAATTGACTGTCTTGCAAGTGCACGCACCATGGGATTTGTCTTTTTAGACCAATATGCCTCCATAGCATGTGCCATAGAATCAAGCCCTGTTGAGATGGTAAGCTCTGCATTCGCTTTCGCCGCAAACTCCGGCACAAGCAATGCCACATCCGGTTTCAGACGATTATGGTCAATGGAATATTTACACTTCTTATCCTTGTCCCATATGGTTGCCCATTTCGTCACTTCTGCACCGGTTCCCGCTGTCGTTGGAACTGCGATAATATCAATCGCATTTGTGTAGATTTCTTTTTTCTGCAAAAGTTCCGTAATTTCTTCCACAGATTCAACTATATCCTTACGATAAAATGCCTTGATACCTTTTGCAAAATCAATTGCGCTCCCACCACCAATTGCCAGAATCGCCTGTGGAGTTGTCTGCTGTAACATTATAAGCCCCTCATGCAAACTTTCCTGTGTTGGATATGTTACAGATTCCTTCACCCATACCACCTTACACTGTGCTTGCAATTTCCGAACAAACTCCTGCAATCCATATCGCTTTACTGCAGATTCTGATGCCACCAACATCATTGTTTCATAACCATATGCTAAAATTGTTTTCTGCATTTCAGCCGCATTTGTAAATTGAATGTTCACCTTGCAGAAGTCATCAAACTCCATTTTTTCCATCCCGTCTATTCCTCTCTAGTTTAGCCCCAACTTTTTTCTTACATCCATGAGATCCTCTTCTTTGTCAACCTCCTGACAGATACGTTCTTTGTAGTCAAATGGATAAAGCTGCATATTTCCCGAAACCTGGTTCATCGCATTTTCAGCATAACAGGTAATCTCCCCGCGTTCGCAGAATGCTACAATTTCTTCCAGCCATGTCATCCAGTCTTCTTTGGTCAAATGATAAAGTGGCTGTGCCGCAAGAGCATTTTCCATAAATTCAATTCCTACTGCAGTAATCCTTCCGTTTTGGATTACTGCTTTGAAATCTTTTTCAGGCAATTCCACCGTCGAGCTGACCGTCATGCAACTATACTTTGCATCTATGACATCCTGCAATACAGATTCCTCATACACCAGGTCTCCATGCATCAGGATTATTTCATCTTTTAAAAACTCCCTTGCAAGATAAATAGAATAAATATAGTTTGTCTCACCGTATTTGGGGTTGTTAATAAACTGTATTTTCATATCAATTCCTGCTTTTCTGACATGTTCTTCGAGCAAATCTGCATACGGACCGGTTGTCATAACAACTTCTTTCACTCCACACTTTTGAAGAAGGGCCATCTGTCTGGCTACTATTGTCGTCCCACCTTCCAATGGAACCATACACTTTGGATTATGTTCCGTATATTTTCCCATTCTTTTTCCAAGACCTGAATTTAAAATCAATGCTTTCATGTTAATTCTCCTGTACAAACTGCATAAATGATTTTTTATTTTCCTCCGCTGTTGTCGTTGGCCGACCCAAATCCGCTCTTGCCCCCAATGCAACTTTAATTTCTATCAATGCAAGTTCTGCATTCGCTCTTGCCGTGGCAACTGCGTGTCTTATTTCTTCCAATGTTGATGCTGTATATACCTTCTCATAACCGCATCCTGCTGCAATCTTTGGAATGTCAATACTTCCAGCAACAGTTGGCATACCACCAACCGTCTCATGTGATTCATTATTGAGTACAATATGAACCAGATTTTGGGGCTTATTAGCACCCATAAGAGCCATAGCGCCCATGTGCATTAACATAGCACCATCTCCATCTATACACCATACTTTTTTCTCTTTCTTCTGAAGTGCTACACCCAGTGCAATTGATGAACTGTGCCCCATAGAACCTACCGTCAGGAAATCATATTGGTGCGAGCTTCCATTGCTCTCTCTGATTTCAAAAAGTTCCCTCGATGCTTTTCCGGTTGTGGATATCACAATATCTCCCCCTATTCCCCGCACAATTTCCTTCAGCGCATCTTCGCGTGAAACTGTATATACGTTAGAATATTTCATTTTATGCTCTGTCTCTAGTGCACCTTTTTCTATAACAAATCCAACACATGCTCCATTTTCCAGAAGTGTTTTCATTCGCACTGCCATTTTTTCAAGTTCTTCTATAGTTGTATCGGCTGTAATTACTTCACTCTCTATCTGCAAAAGTTCCATCAGCTTTACTGTAATTTTCCCCTGAAAAACATGCTGCGGTTCATCCTTTGTGCCTGGTTCACCACGCCAACCAACAACAAAAACTGCTGGGATTTTATAAACATCCGGTGCAAGCAATGATGCATACGGATTCAGCATATTTCCCTGTCCACTATTCTGCATATAAATGCATGGTATCTTTCCAGTTGCCAAATAGTACCCCGCTGCAAGTCCGGTTGCATTTCCCTCATTCGCCGCAATGACATGTTTATCGCATACACCATAACGTGTCATAATTTCTCCCGTAAATGGGCTTAACAGTGAATCCGGTACGCCAGTATAAAATCCGACACCTAGTTTTTCCTCTAATACTTTTACAAAATCTGCTGCATTCATTTCCTGCCACCTCACTCTATATTAATGTCAAAATTTCTTTAATTGGCATACAATGTTCGCTTGCCTCTAAGGAACGACCATTTTCCAGGATTGTGTGTGCAACTTTATTCATTGCTGGAAATGCACTTCGGATTAAATGGTTCGCATGAATGACAATGTTGATTCCATGTTTCCCTAATTCCTCCTCCGTGATCTGGTTGTAGGTTGTCGGTACAACTACAATCGGTACATCCTCATATTTCGCTCTAAATTTCTCACAGAATTCAAAAATCTCTGCCGGCTCTTTTTTCTTAGAATGAATCATAATACCATCTGCACCTGCTTCCACGTATGCAAACGCTCTCTGCAATGCATCTTCCATTCCCTGCTCTAAAATCAGGCTTTCAATCCGCGCAATTATCATAAAATCGCTTGTTGTCTGCGCATTTTTTCCTGCACGAATCTTTTCGCAGAAATGTTCAATCGTATCCTGACTCTGCTGCACATCTGTTCCAAATAGCGAATTTTTCTTTAATCCTACTTTGTCCTCAATGATAATGGCCGAAACACCCATTCGCTCTAATGTTTTAATTTTGTATACAAAATGCTCAATTAATCCGCCTGTATCTCCGTCTAAGATAATCGGTTTGGTCGTGACTTCCATAATTTCATTGATGGTATTTTCCCTTGATGTTGTATCTACAAGCTCGATATCTGGTTTTCCTTTTGCGGTGGAATCACACAAACTTGATACCCAGATTGCATCAAACTGTTTGATTTCATCATCTTTTTCCACTTTTGCATTCTCTACAATCAAACCTGTAATTCCGTTATGTGCCTCTAACACACGAAGCGGACGCTCTGTCAGGCGAAGTGCACGTTTCAACTTTCCACGGCGGATTTCCGGCATATAACGAAGCTGGTTTGCACGCATATCAAAAAATTCATACTCTGGATTCTCTGTATATGGAAATTCTACTAATTCTCCACCATACTTCTCCAACAATTTCACAATCTTTTCTTTTGACTTTCCTCTCCAATGGTCACTATGTACAACGATATCCGGTCTCAATTGCTCAATAACTTTATCATAAGAGAGACTATCCTTCTTTACAACATTAGAGACTCCTTTGATATGGCTGATAATTTTACAACGTTCCTCATATGTCAAAACTGGATATCCACGATATGACATAATCGCCTCGTCTGACAATACACCAACCGTTAATTCTCCTAGTTCTGCAGCTTTTTCAATAATTGCCACGTGTCCCCCATGAATAAATTCTGCTCCAATACTCAAAAATACTTTTTTTGTCATACTGCCTTCACTGTCCTTTCTTTTTTCCAATCTTCTTCTGTTAAATAAAGATATTCGTGATTCATATATTCTTCAACACATCTGCCACGTAAATTAATCTCTACATCAAAATTATATCTCTTTGGTGGATGGATTAATTGTTGGGACTTTAGTGGCGCATCCCACATATTGTTGTACTTATTAGATAAGTATTCCATATAATTTTTTATCGTCATAAATTGGAATCCCTCAAACTCTATGTCTATAAATTCATGAAACCATTCGCTCGGTATTCCTTCTTGGCTTATTTTTTTCTTTTTGGAAAATCCACTTTTCCGATAAAACGAAATACAGTACAGCCTCTTTGAAGGTTTTTTGTCCGATTTTTTTGCAAGTTTTTCCATAATTCCTAGCGGAACTGTCTTCGGCACATGACGCAGCACATGATACAATCCTCTTTTCCATGCCACTGGGTCTTCTGTCACCCCTACAACCGACCATAATGTCTTGATGCAGGCACGCCGAATCACATGATACATCCATGCTTGAGGTATACTATCCGGTATATAGTCCAGGATAAAAATATCCATAGATACTCCTGACATACATTTTATCGCTTCCTGACCGTCTCTAAGATATTCCGTTCCTTTTCTTCTTATCTTCGCATACCCCCATCTATATTCTGGATCCGTCTTATAAGTTTGTAGAAAAAACTTGTCCTTATCGGCATCTTTATTCCATTCTTCACAGAATTTTTCAAAATCTTCACGTAACATATAAGTATCTAAATCATCATCCCAGGGTATAAATCCCTTGTGTCGGACTGCTCCCAAAAGCGTTCCTGATGATATCATATATCTTATCTTATTTTCCCTGCAAATGCGATCCACTTCCAATAGCATTTCCAATTCAATCAACTGTAGTTTTCGCAAATCTTCCTTGGGCATTATTTTTTTCTCTTTCATCCTGCTTTCCCTTCTAGTTTTTGGACAATACACATTGCAAATGGCTACTTGCCCCCGCCTCACTAATCAATTTTTGCAAAAATTCCTTTTCTTCTTCACTCTTATCTGCAATGCATTTTAGCATATCACTTTTTAAAAATTCTTTCTGCATCTCAAAAATTTCTACATCAAAAAAACCCGGTGTAGTGATTTCCTCCACACAAAAATTATTTCTTAATGCAAAATGAGAAACATTCACTGTACTAAACGCATTCAAATGCATTGGAGGAAATATATTACACGCTAAAACTCTCGGCACATTATATGATAATGACTTCATTTCAAGAGAAAAATCATTTGGCGTTGTAAAAATCATGTAAGAGTCATGATTCATCGCACTATATAGGTTCTGAAATAATGCAAACGGATCAATAATATGTTCCACAAGTTCTGTATGCCAAATAATGTCAAACTTAAGTTCTGTTTTTCCCAAAAAATCTTCTATTGTAGACGCAACTAATTTGATTTTGTCATCCGTGTTACTATCTATTGCGTTCTCGTTTGTATCAACTCCAATATATTCGATTTCTTTCTGTATCTGTTTTTTCTCTATATATTTTCTTAGTTTTGACAGAAAACTTCCATTACTACAGCCAACCTCTAAAATACGAATCTTACTCCGTTCTAATTTCATGATATACTCAAAGATAGTATCTAACCTTGTATCTAATATTGCATTATTTTCCTTTTCAGCCCTCTTTTGGTATACTTCCTCAAGCATCTCATTACAAGAATAATTATTATAATAATCCGATAATAACTCTGGAACCGGACATGGATTTACATATAATGAATTGCATCTCCTGCATCTCGCCACTCCATATCGATCATGAAATTTTTCCTCTGTTCTATACTCTCTCTCCCCACAAAAAGGGCATGGACGTTCTATAAAATATTTCCTATGTTCATTCTCTTCTTTCCTTTTATAAACGTCATATATCTCTATTGCATCTGCGATTCTCCTTTCCGCAATAGCCTGTGCCTGCTCATATGTACGACTTTCTGTAAATCGTTTTCTCATCTTTTACCTCACTCCTTCTAATTTATCATATAACTACTTGCTGGATGTTTTTCCCGTTTACTTTCATCTGGAATTTGCATGTAATCACCATACATATACGTCAAATATTCTTTGTATTGAGAACAGGTATAAAATTTTTTCCCTTCAAATGTAATCTCTATCCTTTCATCAAACCAGGAAGTTTTCATACCTGTATCAAACTTGTTTTCTTTCTTTTTCGTATAATATGTTTCTCTGTAAAATCCCGTATAACACAAATATTCTCTTTTCTTTTTATTGGTAAAGTAAACCATTAGTTCTTCAATATGATTTGGAATCTCTTTGGGAACAAATCTCAAAACCCGATACAGCATTCGTAATACTCTGTTTTTTTCTTCAGTAGCACCTATAATTGACCATAATGTCTTGATACATCCTCGCCTTATGTAATGGTGCAATATTCTTAGAAGATAATTATCAGGCACACAATCTAGAATAAATATATCAATTGAAACCCCTGACATACATTTAATTGCTTCCTGACCTTTTCTAATATATTCTGTATTCTTTTTTCGCAATTTTGCATATCCCCACCGATATGCTGAATCCGTATGATAATTCTGCAAAAATATTCCCTTTGATGAAAGTTCTTTTCCGCAAATTTTGCAAAATTTTTCATACTCCTCCCTTTTCATTGCTACATCCACATCATCATCCCAAGGAATAAACCCACCGTGCCTAACTGCACCTAGCAGCGTTCCTGCAATAATAAAGTATTCTATCTCATATTTTCGACATATACGGTCGAATTCAGTTAACATTTCTAACTGTATCAATTGCATTTTTCTTAAATCCGTCTCATGCATTTTTTCATCTTCCTGTCAGTCTCATTTATTATACTCATTTTCTAGCAAGCAGAAAGCAGGATGTCACTACAAAGAACAGCCTGCTTTATTTTATAAATCTTCTATCTGCGTCGTCCGTGACATTTTCCTCAACTTCCATGTTTTCTCTATATTATTATATCG
>ERZ1034755.366-NODE-366-length-15341-cov-6.749902_pt1 | contig 15341 bp, 10 predicted proteins | sample MGYA00520596_ERZ1034755 | MGnify/ENA primary metagenome ERZ1034755 (study PRJEB33766, sample SAMN09781701) | gut metagenome | biome: gut microbiome | host: Homo sapiens | place: Madagascar | study: EMG produced TPA metagenomics assembly of the PRJNA485056 data set... | reverse complement strand
AACCTGTACGGGCGATCTGTCCGTCTGGATGCACTCTGTATCCTTGGAAATGGAAAAAAGTGTAACGTGGAAGTGCAGCGATCTAACAAGGATCACCATTTAAAAAGAGTGCGGTTCAATGCATCGGTCATCACAGTACGGGACTCGCAGACGGAAGAGAAATTTGAAAAGACGATTGATCTGATCGTTGTGTATATTTCCGAGTTCGATATCTTTAAACGTGGCAGGGTGATCTATCACGTGGACAGCGAGATCCGGGAAACACAGGAAAAAGTAGACGACGGATTGGAGCGTGTATTCGTCAATACCGCAGTAAAAGACGGAACAACTATCTCAGAATACATGGACTGTTTTCTGCAAAAAGAGATAGATAATGCCAAATTTCCGAAATTAATCAACCGTGTGCATTATCTGAAACATGAAGAGGGAGGTGTAAACGCAGTGTGTGAAATAATGAGAAAATATTCAGAAGAAGTCGCAGAAAAAGCATATCAGCAGGGCGAGGAAGCCGGCAAAGAAATCGGTCAACGCCAGGCAAACATTGCCGCCATCAAAAACATGATCATCCGCTTTCGGGCAACAAAGGAAGTCATTCTGAAAGATTACACCGAGTCCGAATACAACACCGCCATCGCCGAACTCGAGTCCGAATCCAGATAACCCCAGATCAAAACAACTCAGAACCAAACAACCCATCACAGAGCCAGCCCGTCAGGAGCTGGCTCTTCCACTCCTCCTGCCAATTTCTTCCAATTCCCCCATCCCGATTGTCCTCATCAAAATCACCCATTATACTGTAACTATCCCCCGGTTTCCTCGGAGATCCGTGGGCAGAAAATCAGAACAGCATAAGAGGAAACAACATGAGGACAATCGACAAAAATACCATACAATCCTATCAAAATCACATTTATACACAGGAAAAATCCCAGAATACCATCGACAAATACATCCGCGACATCCGCACCTTCACCGCCTGGCTGGAAGCGCAGGAACAGAAAGACATCACCAAAGAATGCGTGATCCGCTACAAAAAACATCTCGAAGCCAAATACATGCCGTCCAGCGCCAACAGCATGCTCATCGCCTTAAACGGCTTCTTCGGATACACAGGCTGGCACGACTGTTTCGTCACGATCTTTAAGACCCAGCCAAACCACATCTATGCGCAGGAAAAAGAGATGACGCGCACCGAATACGAAAAACTCATCGTAACTGCAAAAGAGAATGGCAACCTCCGCCTTGCCATGATCATCGAGATCATCGGCAGCACCGGCATGCGCATCAGTGAACTTGCATCGGTCACGGTGGAAGCAGTGGGCACCGGAAAGATCAGCATATCCTGCAAAGGAAAATACCGCGAGATCTATCTCGTACACAAACTGAAAATGAAACTGCTCGACTACTGCAAAAAGAAAGGCATCAGAAGCGGCGCAGTCTTCATCACAAAAAACGGAAACCCGGTAGACCGCAGCAACATCTGGACGGAAATGAAAAAGAACGCCGAAAAAGCAGGCGTTGCACTGGAGAAAGCATTTCCGCATAACCTCCGCCATTTCTTTGCGCGCACCTACTACAGCATACATAAAAACATCAGCCACCTTGCGGATATCCTCGGACACAGCAGTATCAATACCACAAGGATCTACGTGGCGACCACAGAGGAAGAACATGTCAAAAAATTGGAGCGTCTGGATCTGGTCGTCTGAACGACAGAAATAAAAAACACAACATAATGTAGATTATGTTGTGAATGCATTCGGATGAAAGTATAGTAATTATTACCAATATCTTCCAAGTACTATTTTTTTATCAAAAAATCCGGGAAACGTCAATAGTCTGATGCTAAAATTCGACAAAAAAATCCCACTTTTGTAAAAGAAGCACTAATTTCATAGTACTTCTCTAGGAATTTATTGCCATTTTTGCACAAAAATAAGACCAGACTTCTGTAAACGCCTGATTTTTCAGTATTTCATGGTTTCACAGCTGAAAATCATGTTATTTCAACTATACTACATTCATAGACAACTGCTAAAAACCAGAAATTTTATAAATCTGTTCAAAATCCCGGTGTAACCGGGCAAAAGAGCCATTCCTCCACACAACATAATCTACATTATGTTGTGGAGCTTTCTTTATGTAATAAAAATTAAGGAGGAAACCTATGAGAAGGACAAAAGCAAACTGTGCATTGACATTTGTGATGGCAGCCGCACTGCTCATCGGATCGATCCACGGCGTAGGTGCAAAAGAGCAGAGCAAAGCTTATGATGCACCGGAACTGACACTCCTGCAGGGAGAGTCAGACTATGACCTGACGGAAGGAATCACGTATGACAGTGAAAAATATACCCTGTCCGTCACTGACACAGGAAACTTTGATATCAATGTGGCTGGAGATTATGAGATCTCATACGCACTGACGGAAAAGGAAAGCAGTGTAAGTGAAACTGAAAGTGTGGAGAACACAGAGAGTGCGGATATCATAGAAAGCACTGAGACGGTGTCTGGCACAGAAACAGTAGATACCACGGAAACGATAGAAAATACAGATCAGACACCGGAAGGGGATGACCAGACTTCTGGTACAGATACCGCAGATCAGGACAAGCCAGATCAGTCGGCAGATGAGGATGAAGAGGACAGTGCAAAAGACTCGGTAAACAGCGGAAATGCAGGGCAGACGCAGGGAACATCCACGGGTGTCGGAGAGGTACAAGGATCAGAAAATCAGAATGATGGAAATACAGACACAGTAAAAGAAGAGTCAGCGGACACAGATACTGTAAACATTACAGAAGAGCAGACTCCGAAAGCTGCAAATGCAACACAGGAAGTGATAAACTTCAGCAGGACTGTAAAAGTAGTCGCAGCGGAAGAACCGGTGGAGACATATGCAGCAGATTATGAAGTGGCAGCTTATGCAAATGTGCAGGGGAACTATACCGTAAATCTGGGAACACCGGTGTGGACGGATGAGACACATCAGAAATTTCAGTTCACAAATGTTAAGGTTGATACACAAGGCAATGATATAAGCCTGATGACTATTACTTTATCAACCGGCAAACTGAACGATAATATAATTAATGATGCCTGGGCAACAGATAATGAAAAACGATCAGCTACTTGGATGTTTGCGAATGCACTTTCAGAAAAGGAGATAGAAGAAAAAATTTCATCTTGGGTTTTTGATTATGTAAGCAATATGAATGTATACATTTCAGTTAATGCTAATGAATCCAAAGGATTTGAAAATCTTACAGATATGAAGATAACGCAATGGGGTAAAAATGGGCATTATTATTTATATATTCCACAAAAAGTTTCTTGGACGAAAGCTCATGATTTGTCAAGCAATTATAAGTTGGCAGGTGAACAAGGATATTTAGTTACATTTACCAGTAAAGATGAACTTGTTTATATTGATAATCTTCAAAAGACTGCTGTTACATGGACTGCTGGAACAAGGTTGATACGGGTAGATGGAAGAAGACTAGGTAATGATAAGATAGCAAGGTATGAAGCTGGAGTACTCAAGTATAGTAATTCATATTATTGGGCAGCGGGACCAGAGAGTGGAGTAGAAATAGATTATACCCTATTTGCGCCTAGAGAACCTAACATGACTCAAAGGGCAGATAATTTGATAGATAGTTCAATGTCTGATGTGAATGACTACGAATCATGTGTTATGGTATTTTCAGGTTCCTCAACTTTAAATGATGTTCCAGAAGGAAATCATGTAACACAGACTAATGTATCAGGTTTCTTCGTCGAATTCGGCGGCTACGCTGACGGAGCCGACCCGGGACAGCCGGATAACACCAAAAAAGGTGAGACCAACGTACTGGTAGAACCGATGGATGCTGAGGCTGTGATAGACGGCGTGAAATACGCACCTCTTTCCGATGCACTGGATACGGCACAGACCGGGGACACAGTCGAGATCGTAAAAGATACCGTCACAGCAGTGACAGGCGGAACCCTGAAAAAAGGTGTGCAGTTAAAGAGCAAGGATGGTACAGGGTTCTCCGCACCAAATGATGCGGTGGATGTAACGCTTGACGTTGCAGCAGATGGAACCATTACACTCAAAGACGGAACACTTAATGTATCGGATAACGGAACACTGAACGTTTACAGTCCGGTAGACCATAATACTTACAAGGTGACAACCCCGGCAGGCGCATCATCGGTCGTTGTGCCAAACGGTACAGGGGATGATACACCATATCTCAAGAACTATAACACGACAGGCGCACTCACCTTAAAGATCGGGGATGTGACATACACATATACCAATCAGAGTTTTAATGCCATCACCCTGGTCTACATCCCGGATGCCATGTACCGGAATAAACTGGTGACAAAGGCAGAAGTTACGGCAGACAAGAGTGCAGTAATTAAGCTGGATGACGGCGAAGAAAATACGGTAGAGATAAAAGGAAATGGTTCAGCCGCCGATAAAGTGACAGTAGAGCGCAGAACATCAGATAAAAAAGCGGAGGTAAAACTTCCTTCGGGAACAAAGGCGAAGGTATTTGGACATGAGGTGGATACTGCACCTGTAGGTGGCGTGACGGTAGGTCAGAGAAATGCAGTCGACACAAAATATCCGGACAGGGATTATATCGTAATAGCTGTTGCGGGAGAGAAAGTCACAGTAGATGGTATTGAATATGTTGCAACGGAAAACAATCAGAAGTTTTATCTTGGAACATTTAAAGCAATCGTAACCATAGGAAGCAATGCTGAGATTACAAGTGGTCAGAAGCAGACTGATGTTGGTTATTTAAAAACTTATACTGTAAAAATCAGTCCAAAAGCAGATTATGATCTGGATCAGGACAACTTTATCGTTACTATGAAGGAAAGCGATACAGGGACTGTTAAGAATTTGACATTTGCAGATGTGTGCAGTGTAGATCCGGCAGATGGAAGCATTACAGTTACGGTTCCAAATGTCAGTGGAGACATTACAGTGAATGCTGTGGCAAAACGGCAGATGACAACCTTGAAAGTAACAGGTCTTGTAACAGCAAATGCAAAGGGAAGCTTCAAGGCGGTAGATGCATCTGGTAATGAATACAAACTGGAGCGGGATGGCAGCATCAATGTAAACCGCAATGAGGAACTCACCCTTATATTTACGCCAAATGATTTTTCAAATCCTTATTATTCAGATCTTACCGGGGAGAAGGGAGAAAGTTTCTCTATCCTGACAGCATTGCATGAGACAACAAACAATACAGATTTATTTGCAGGAGCAAAAACGTTTAACTGGAAAGAAAAGAGTTATGAATTAAAGTACATACCGACAACTTCAGATGTGACACTGCAAGCTGTATTCACACCGTCCCATATCGTACATGTTCATGTGACAGGTGGTACGGCAAAAGTGAAAGATACAGGGCTTGTAACAAAAGAATCAGGTGCGGACCAGTTCCAGCATGTCATTGTGAAAAACAATGAAAAAGTAGAGCTGGAGTTAAAAGATACAACAGGAACAGCCACTACTTATAAAAAGGCATATTGGAGCAACGTGGATGGCAGTGATGATACCAATGTATCCAATCAGGCTTTCACAGGAAATGGACCAAGCTATACTTACACAACACGGGCGGTAGGCAAACCACAGGCATTAAATATTACATTTGAAGAGGGACAGACCGTAGATGTAAAAGTGACACATGGAACACTTGTGACTGGAAATGATGGTGTGGCGTGGAAGGATAAAGGAAACAGTACATACCAGACGATTGTGAAGAATAATGGAGCATTGAAGGTCAATATTAAGCCAGAGGATGGTTACGGATTAAAGAGCATTACGGTTAATAATGTGGCAATTGATATTGATGCGGCAATCAAGAGTGGGGAAATCACATGGGATGGTACAACGAAGACCTATTCCCATACATTCGCAAAAGTTTATCAGGCATGGAATGTTACGGTGGACTTTGAAAAACTGCATGAGATCGTTTTTCAAGATCAAAAGGGCAATATCTTAAATAAGACAGAGCATATTACAGTGATTGATGGAGATACGATTCCGGCAGCAAGCTTTACCAAAATGCAGGAAGAAGCAGATAAGTCAAAGGCTGAGAATGAGAGCCTCTTTGTATGGGTTGATAAAACAGACAGGACAAAGATCTATAATGAAACAACTGTGATGACTGCACAGACTGCGGATGTCGTGACCTTAATCCCGGTATACCGGATGAACGTGATCAAGGGGGCAGATGGAAGCGTTATTGCGGCAGATGATTTTGTCATTCATGTGAACGATGTCAGAAAGCTTACGGACACAGAGGCAGCGACACTCGCAAATGTGACTGCTTATGATCATTCCGGTTCAGACATCAGTAATAGTGTGACTGTGGAACAAACAAAATTAGAGGAATTAAAGAAAAAGACTAAGGGAACATATGTGGATGCTTTGACCTTTATGATTGCAGCATCAGGATTGACGACAGACGTAGAAGTGGAAGTGACGGATGATAATCCGACCATTACGGGAAAGACTGCATATACGCTGACTTTCAAGGGAAGAGCAAATGAGACTTATAAGTATCAGGAGTTGGATGCCCAGGGAACCCCGACAGGTAATGTATCAACCATACTTACGGATGGGGATGGAAAAGCAACCATCACAGGCCTGAAGAAAGCAACACCATATCAGATCAGCCACAGAAAGTATGGTTCTGTAAACGGCAAAACAGCCCTCGTGGATGCAAAAGATATCGCAAAGAAGTTCGAGGACAGAGGTGCCGGGGACACAACAGGCAATAATGCCACGGACAGAACGGAGAAAGCAGAAAACTCCAATGTACAGGTTGTAGTGGATGATGACGGCAACTACAAAGTCATCGTGAAGAAAGACATCGACCACACAGTTGAGATCCCTGATACCTGGGGTGAGGTCAAGATCGACTTAAATGATAAGACCATCACAGGTGACAAGGCAGATGATAATAATGAGGCAAAACCGGGACTGGAATTTGTCAAGGATGCTAACAGCAACGAACATCCGGGAACGAATCTTGAGATCGTAAACGGTACCATCAAAGGTGGAGACGGTTCTGCTAAACATCCAGATGGAGCAGCCGGTATCGGAGCCAGTGGTGATACAGCAGATGCCGGAATTATCATCGGAAGCAATGCAAACGTGACCGGTGGTAACGGTGCAAATGGAACAGAAGGCAAAGATGGAGGAAATGGCGGAGCCGGTATCGATGGTAACGGCAAGCTCACTCCGACAGTCAGTGGAACTGTAACCGGTGGAAACGGCGGTAAAGGCGGAGATTCCGCAGCCGGTATCCCTGGCAATGGTGGAAACGGTGGATCCGGAATCAGCGCAGGCGATAAGACCATCACCGTCAAACCTGGCGGAACTGTCAAAGGCGGTGATGCAGGAAACGGCGGAAGCGCAACAGGAGATAACACGAACCCGGGCGGAAACGGTGGAAATGGTGGTACGGGAACCGAGACCACACAGCCGGGAAAGACCGATAATAACGGTGGAACAACATCCGGTGGAAATGGCGGAGACGGCGGTAAATCCGACAACGGAAACGGTGGAAACGGAGGCAACGGCGGCAGCGGCTCCACAGGAGAAAGCAATAACAATGGCGGCACGAACAGCGGCGGCAACGGAGGAAATGGCGGAGACTCAGACAAGGGCAACGGCGGATCCGGCGGTAATGGAGGAAGCTCAGGCGAAACCGGAGGCAACGGTGGTAACAACACCGGAGGAAACGGTGGAAACGGCGGAGACTCCAACAACGGCAATGGTGGCTCCGGCGGAAACGGTGGAGAATCCAACAGCGGAACCGGAGGAAACGGCGGAAATGGCGGTGACTCCAACAACGGAACCGGAGGCAACGGCGGAAACGGTGGTGACTCCAACAGCGGAACCGGCGGTAACGGCGGAAATGGTGGAGACTCCAACAACGGAACCGGAGGAAACGGCGGAAACGGCGGTGAATCCAACAGCGGAAACGGTGGAAACGGAGGCGATGGAGGAAACGGTAAGAATCCGGGCAACGGAGGAAACGGCGGCGGCTCCAACAGTGGAAACAACGGCAGCTCCGGCAGTGACGGCAGCAAACCAGACAACAACGGAGGAAATGGCGGCAGCAACGGTGGCAGCAATGGCGGAGATAACGGAAACAATAGCGGTGGCTCCGGCAGTGGTGGAAACAGCAATGGAAATACGAACGGAACCAATACCGGGGTCACAGATGGCAAGACGAATGCCACAGATATCGCCGCAGCGGATGGAAACAATGCGTCCGGCGGAAACAAAAACAACAAACACAGCAGGAACAACAGAAACAACAAGTCAGACCAGGCGGATGGTGAGGATGTGACAGAAGGTACAGAGACCGGTGCAGATACGGGTTCTGATGATACTACAGATGTCGCAGACAGCACAGTGACCGGAGCAGATGCAGACGGAAGCGCAGACGACAGCATCCCGGCAGACAGCAGTGATGCAGACGGACACATCAGCTTCGCAGACTGCGGATTCCACTGGTATCCAATCATCCTGATCCTTGTGATCGCAGGATACACAGTCCTGCGTATCCGGAAGATCCGCGAGGAACTTGACGGAGAGTAAGACAGTAACCCCAAAAGATACCAGAACGAAAAAACAATCCCGGGGATATCCACATATCCACGGACAATAAAAAAAGAAAGACCTATTATCTAAACTTACAAACAACAAACCAAAATGATATATGTAAATTTTCCAAAATACTTACTTACAAAACATCTGACATGAGCGGGCAGGACAGGAAAGATCCCTGTCAGACCCATTCATGGCAGAAATACGGGGAACAGGAGGATAAGGACCATGGATCCTGAAAGAAGAAAAGCACTGCGGAAGACGCAGAAAAAATGTATCGCAGCCCAGGTGGTGATGTGTGCAGCCTATATATCAGCGGGCATCTTACTGGCTGTGACAGGCAGGCACTGTGTGGCAGATACTCCGATCTATATAGCCGGCGCAGTCATTACAGCCGGCTGCATGGCAGCTCTTGCAGTGTTTGAGTCAAGACTTTCAAGAGAACTTGCAGGATGACATGACAGGGGCAGCGCAGGCTGCCCCTGTTGTGCCTGAAAAAGGGATTATAAGGAAGTGACAGATCATGAAAGACAGGAATTTTGTTAAGGAAATAGAAAAGTTAAGGACAGCCGTCCTAGGGTATGACCGTGAGGAAGTCGTGCTCTACATCAGGGAGCTGGTGGAGTACTATGGACAGAAGAACGAGGAGGCAGTGAGGGAACTATATCTGGAAAAGATGCAGCTTGCGGCAGAGAACGCAGGACTGCGTGCACAGATCCCCACACAGGAGAAACTCTATGCGGAGGCAGAAGGAAAGGCGGAGGAGATCCTGGGCGGTGCAAAGGAGACTGCGGCGGCCATCCTGGACCATGCCGGCACCGAAAAGGAACGCATGCTCAAAGAGGCCGGGGAAGCAGAAAAGAGGATCCTTGCAGAAGCGGACAGAAAGGCAGGGGAGACCCTTGCAGAGGCAGACAGAAAAGCAGGGGAGACCCTTACAGAGGCAGAGAGAAAGGCAGGGGAGACCCTTGCAGAGGCGGACAGAAAGGCAGGGGAGACCATTACAGAGGCAGAAAGGAAGGCAGGAGAGATCCTTGCAGAGGCAGGCCGGCAGGCGGAGGAGATCCTTGCAGAGGCAGGGCGGCAGATGGATGTCATCCTGACAAAGACAAGGGAGAAAGTGGAGAAGCAACAGGCGCTCTACCATCAGTACCGCAGCCGTCTGGAAGCCTTGAAAAACGGCCTGGACTGCATCTTTGCAGGGTGTCCGCCAGAGGAAGACACCCGGGATCCGCAGGGACAGCTGCATGAACCGGGACAGATACAGGCAGATGGACCGGAAAAGTCCGGTCTCCGGGAACAGCCATGAACGGGGGAGAACAGTACAGCCTTGACATGGCACTCCTGAAGGTCCGCGAGGAAAAACGGAAAAGAAAGATGCGCTCAGAGCGGGCCGTCATCCTGTTCGTGGTCTGGATCCTGGTGTTCAGGGTGTGCGGGATCATGCGCGTGGATGGGAATTCCATGCGCCCTGCCTGCCATCCCGGGGACATCGTGTTCTTCCTGCGCATCCTCCCGGACGGCGTGGGCTATGGGGATGCCGTCATCTTAAAGGATGCATCCGGGGAATACCTGATCAAGCGCATCGCAGGGCTGCCGGGGGATGTGATGGAGGTGGACCGTGAGGGACACCTGACAAGGAACGGCGCAGAAGTGCAGGAGACGGATGTCATCTTCGGCCTGTCGGAGACAGGAGACAGCGTGGATTATCCGTACACCGTGCCGGAAGGGAGTTATTTCTTCCTCGGGGACAACCGCCCGGTGTCTTTAGACAGCAGGATGCTCGGTGCGGCAGGAAGGGAAGAGATAAAAGGAAAGGTCATCTGGGCAGCGGGGGCTGGGAGATGGAACAAAAAAACAGGTAAGAGGTAAAAGACCATGAGCATTACAGGAGCTTATACTTGGGAAGATATTTCCAGTCTTGGGATGGAAGCTTATTTCCAGCCCATCTACAACGTGGAAAAGCACAGGATCACCGGGCTTGAGGCGCTGTTCCGTGCAAGGGACGGGCAGGGAGGTTTCCTCGACCCGGAGAGCCTTGTGCAGGAGGCGGAGGAAGGCGGCTGGGTGCATGAGATCGACCTGTGGATGATCCGGGAGTGCTGCCGGTGGTTCACGAGGTTTGCGGAACACGGCATCACGAGGATCAACGTGAACCTGTCGCCGCAGACCTGCATGGTGGAGACTGTCTGGGAGGAGATCAGCAGCTGCCTGGACCGGTACGGCCTCCAGCATGGGAAGATCTGGCTGGAGATGACGGAACTCGGGAAGTCGGCGGATAACGGAAAACTCCTGGAGACCGCACACAGGCTGCAGGATAAGAAGTTCAACCTGGTCATGGATGATTTCGGCAAGGGCGAATCCAATTTCGTGCGGCTGATGGATTTCGAGTTCCAGAGCATCAAGCTGGACAAGGAGCTGGTCTGGGGCATCGGGAGCAGGAAGATGGGCATGCCGATCGTGCAGACGCTCCTCGTGTTCGCCCAGAGAAACCACATCTGGGTGACGGCAGAGGGGATCGAGACAAGGGAACAGGCAGCGCAGCTGGAAAAGCTCGGCTGCAACTTTTTACAGGGCTACCTGATCAGCAGGCCGCTCCCGGCAGACAGGTGCGTGGAATTTGTTGCAGACTGGGAGAAAAAAGACATCCTTGCACAGCCTGAGACAGGAAGATAATGACTGCAAAAATCATATGAAACAATTGAAAGTAGAGTATGAGGAGTTCCGCAGTTGTCTAAATATCATATAAGGAACAGGAGAGATAAATCATGGGAAAAACAAAATTTGGAACAAAGATCGTATTCTTTTTTGTGATACTGCTCGGTGCAGGGGCAGTGTTATATGCGAAAAACTGCATGGAACAGCTCGCAGCATATGCAGTAAGCCACATGGACGGTGCAGGACAGGCGCAGGCGCAGAGCCAGCTTGCAGCAATGATCGCTTCCGATGTAAAAAAAATGGCAGCCTTTATGACAGCCGGGCTTATCATCACGATCGTTGTGGGTGCTGCAGGCATCATTGATTACATCCGGAGCCTTGACCTTGCATGCAGCTATTCGGACACCCTCGCCCAGGGCGATCTCACACAGGATGTGGAACCAAGATACATGGAGAGGAAAGACAGCATCGGAAACCTTGCGGCAGCTTTCCACAAGATCCGGGAGAGCTTTGCGGGACATCTTGGGAGCGTGAAGGACAATGCAGAGTCCCTGAGCGGCCATGTCTCCCACATCGGGAAAAACGTGGATGAGATCAACGGCGAGATGGAAGGCATCTCCGCAACGACACAGCAGCTTGCAGCGAGCATGGAGGAATCCGCAGCATCCGCAACGGAGATGAACACCATGTCAGAGGAGATCAACAGGGCGATCAAAAACATCGCAGAGAGCGCACAGGAAGGTGCAGAGCGTGTCAATGACATCCATACCCGTGCCATCAATGCGAAGAGAGAGACCACGGAGAACCGTGCCAATGCACAGCGCATGCACGGCGAGATCAAGGAAAGCCTCGACCAGGCACTGCAGGATGTGGAAGTGGTATCCCGGATCGAGGTTCTGGCACAGGCGATCATGGAGATCACCAACCAGACGAATCTTTTATCCTTAAATGCTTCCATCGAGGCGGCACGTGCCGGGGAGATGGGAAAAGGGTTTGCAGTCGTGGCGGACGAGATCCGGAAGCTTGCGACGGAATCCGGTGAGACGGCGACAACCATCCAGGAGGTCACGGACAGCGTGGTGAAAGCAGTGAACCAGCTCACAAAGGACAGCAGACGTCTGTTAGACTTCGTCGCAACTGATGTGAAAGCCAGCTATGACAGCTTTGAGAGCCTTGCGGATGCCTACAACCGGGATTCCGAGTTTGTGGACGGTCTTGTATCGGATTTCAGTGCGACATCCGAGGAACTCTTGGCTTCCATGGACGGCATGATAAATGCGATCGAGGGCGTTGCAAATGCGGCAAACGAGGGCGCAAGCGGAACCTCCGACATGGCAGAGCGCATCCAGAACATCACCATGCGGTGCTCCGAGGTGGCAGAGACCACGGAACAGGCAGGTGCAGCGGCAGAAATGTTAAAGGCAGACACCGGGATCTTCAAGGTGTGAGAAAGAACACCGGCAGAAAACAGCAGCCATCAGGATGGAACGCATCGCTGGAGTAAAAGTGAAATTGGAGGACAAAAATGAGAAATAAAAAGAGAATGCTTGCCGCAGGACTGATATCCGCGGCACTCGTGTCAGCTGTGACCGGATGCGGCAGTGCATCCGGAAACGTGCAGGATACCCAGAGCATACATGGGACTACAGGAGCAGCTGGCGGAACCGTGCAGGGTTCCGCCAACGCAGAAAATGCATCAGACACGGCGTCACAGAACAACAGCAATACAGCAGATCATAATGCACAGGATAACAGCAGTGGAACAGGAACAGCACAAAACGGCAGCAAAACAACAGATCATACAGCACAGACAGGAAACAACGACAGCAGCGGAACATCACAGGCAGGCGTGTCACAACATGCAACCGCAGGTTCTGCCACAATGGTGAACGGTGGCATCACGGAACAGGAAGCGAAGAACATCGCAGCCGGGAATGCAGGGGTCACAGAAGAACAGATCCAGTACATCACGGTAAAACAGGACTGGGATGACGGCCGTGCCAGATATGAGGTGGAATTCACCGCAGCCGGAGTGGAGTACGATTATGAGCTGGATGCATCCGACGGACGCATCCTTTCGGCAGACTCCGAAGTGATAGACAAGGGATACCGTGCATCACAGAATGGTACGACAGGTTCCCAGAACGCAACAGGCACATCGCAGACAACACCAGGCGGTGTTTCCATCGAGACAGCAAAACAGACCGTCATGGACAGGATCCCTGGCATCGATGCCGGAAACATCTACATCCATCCGGACTATGACGACGGCATCTCCCTCTATGAGGGGGAAGCCTACTATGCGGAGGTAAAATATGAATTTGAGATCAACGCAGAAAACGGAAACATCATCAGCTGGGAAGCAGAATCCATCTACGACTGAGAAAAAGCCGTTAAAAGTAAAGGTTGAGACAGTCCTGATCATCATTGCCATGACAGGGCTCGTCCTGACCGGCATCACGATCGGGATCAGGATACAACATCATCAGATGTTAAGGGATATCCGTATCAGGTTCGAGCAGCTTCATGACCGGATCGAAGATCAGGACACCGATACAAAAAGTGTTTGAATTTGGCGGCTTTGGAAATGAACTCAGACCATAACAGAAATTTTAAAGTAGAAGCACTCTAATAGAATGATCAATCAGAATCGTTCTTTTAGAGTGCTTTTCTGTAAAAAAATAACTTTCGATTTCACGTAAGTTCATTGTGTCGTTTTATGTCGGGTGGTAAAATGAAAAGAAAATGTTAAGAGTCAAAATAAGGTATGGAGGGGATTAGGATTGCAGGATGATAAAATGCCAAAGGTGTTTATTTCATATTCTTGGAGCAGTGATAGACTTGTACTAGAGCTTGCCCAACGCTTAATTTCTCATGGAGTGGATGTTGTGCTTGATAAATGGGAACTAAAAGAAGGGCAAGATAAGTATGCATTTATGGAAAGATGTGTTAATGATCCTGACATTACAAAGGTATGTATAACAAATTATGTTGTATAAGAACATTTGATGAAAATGCAAATTCAGTATGTGAAAATGACATAGATATATAAAACACTTTTGTGGGAATTGTTTATTTGCATTATAGTGTATATGAGGCATATTAAAGATTATGCAGCTATCAATGTATTATTAACTTATACATATTTTTTGGAAACAAGTTTATTTGGAGGAGTAATTAAACAGGCTAATTATACCGCATTTCAACACTATAGTAGTGCCATTGAAGAACATTATAAACCAACATCAGATATGAAAAATAAATACACTTTGATGGGAGATGTAATATGTAATCAGAGAGAAAAGCTTCCAATATACACATCAGAAGCGATTGCGGAAGCAGATTTGTTTTTATATCAGGTATGCAATGATTATGAACTAGTAGAAGACGAAAAAAGTTGGTATGGTATTTATTGGTTTCCAACATGTTATATATATGTTCAGAATAAACAACTGGAATGGGAAAGAATGAAATCTCGCAGATATTGTAAAAAAATGCAGATTTTATTTGGGGTAGAGAGCATCGATGAATTAAAGAAAAGAATAGGAAAATGTGTATATGATTCGAAAATGAGGTATTCCAATAGTTGGGAAGCAGCACCTGCAATTTTAAATTATATTAAAGTTGATGATATAGGTAGTTTGAACTAATGAATGAAAAATAAAGTATTTTAGGAAAAATAGTATTTATCCATAAGGAGGATAAAATTTAGTGAGTAATTTTAACAATAATGCGTATCAAAGTTTAGTTGAAGATTTAATTGGAGATACATTTTATAAAGATACTTCCGTTAGTGGAAAAATAATGTTGATGAAGCAACTGCATGGGTTGAAGGAAAGAAACAGGATTTAATTAAATTGGATACAGTGACAGAAAATGCATTTAATGAGATATCTGAAAATAAGGGCATAGAGATAGCTAAATTTATCAAGAATATCTCACCTGATAATATGTATATATTATGCAAAAGTAAGATTTCAGAAGTAGGAGAACTGATTAACAGTAATGGTGCTTTATATTTAGATTTTGAAAGTGCTTTGCCATATTA
>ERZ1034755.358-NODE-358-length-15537-cov-7.624403_pt1 | contig 15537 bp, 12 predicted proteins | sample MGYA00520596_ERZ1034755 | MGnify/ENA primary metagenome ERZ1034755 (study PRJEB33766, sample SAMN09781701) | gut metagenome | biome: gut microbiome | host: Homo sapiens | place: Madagascar | study: EMG produced TPA metagenomics assembly of the PRJNA485056 data set... | reverse complement strand
TTATATGACCCATACAGCGGCGCGGCGCCCGGTTTTCCGGCGCCGCGCCGCTTTTCGTGAGAATCCCCCGATGTGCCGTTCACATCGGGGATTGTTCATGCCGTTTCCGTCTCCACGGGCACATCGGCACCTGTCGCGGCGAGCAGATCCGCCTCCGAGAGTACCAACAGCACCGCGTAAAAGAACATGGGATAGATATTGAATACGTGATTGTCGAGCAGACTCCCGCCGAGGAGTACGGCGATCGAAAGCCCCATGAACGTGCGGTCAAACGTCGGCTTTTTGACGAACAGCATCACCGACCGTACCCGATAGGCGAGGTATGCGGCGAGTGCGGTGGCGCCTCCGGCGCCGAGCAGTTCAAAAACCGTGTTGTGCAGGTACCCGGGGAACAGCCCCCCTGCCCAGGACTTGAAGGAGATGGCGGCGAACCCCGCGCCGAAAACAGGCGCGCCCAGGAACAGGTGCCACCCCTCGCGCCAGAGAACGAACCGACCGTTGTCATCGAGTCCGTCCGTGCGGAATCGCGGCAGGAATGTGAAGATCTGCTCGCGGAATCCGAGGAGTGCCACCGCCGCAAGGACAAGCGTGAGCGCAAACATAAGACGGTTCACCCGCCGGTTCTCGCCCGTGAAGCACAGAATCACACTGCCCGTGAGGAATGCCCCCGTCCCGACGAGGAGTGACCCGCGGCTGGTCGTGAGGACGACACCGACGAGGAGCGCCACCGCCGTCAGATAATAGAGCGGTGCGCGGCGCCGCTTCGCCGCCATGCGGAGCATGAGCGGAATGAGGAGCGCCAGCATGATGCCGATGCCGTTGTGGATCCCCCAGCCCGTGACGATCTTGCTCACGTCGACGGCGCCGTTTTTCACCACGCCGTTCGTCATGTACACATACCCGAGTTCAAAAAGGAGAAGCCACGCGATGGCAAAACAGCCGTCGAAAATGTACTCTTTTGTTTTCTCGCCGTGCGGGAGCTGCAGAGCATACACGAAGTAGAGCCCGCACCAGCAGAACGCCGTAATGGCACCGAACACAAGGTTTTTCGGCGAATACCCCCCCTGTCCGAGCCCGTTTAAGAGCAGGACCGCTGTAAGCGGGAGCAGAAACGGCGCGAGTGCCGGCTTGCCTGTATTCTCCGGCAACCGCACGCCGAAGAGGATACAATGCGCAAGAAAGGACAGCACGACGATCGTGCCGAGTACGACGATAACGGCCAGCCCCCGCCCGGTGAAGAGATACCCCGAATAGGTCGGGCGCATCGGCGCATGGCGCACCGAGAGGCAAAAGACCGCCGCGAACGTCGGCGGCACGACGGGCAAGAGGTCGGGGCACACCAACATGGCAACCGCCGCGAAAAAGACGAAAATGCTCCAGACCACGCGCTCACCCCCGGTGGCATACGACACCGCGGCAAGAAGGACAATGAGGAGAAGATACCATCGGCTCGCGAAGAACGCGCGCAGTCCCCGCACGAACGGCATCGACTCCGTGCGCTCACGCCATTTTATCATGACCTGTATTTCTCCTTTTTATCGAATGATTTCCCACACGCGTCGGACCTCTTCGGTCTCCTCTTTGGTCATTTTCCCGGCGGCGTGCAAAGTACTTTTCAGATTGTCGCGGTCACGCGAGAACAGGAGCCGGAACCACCGCACCACCCAAAGAAACGGTAGCAACACCGGCACGCGTTGCAGGATCGGATATTGCAGACGCAAGAGTTTGTACGGTAGGAAAATGCGGTGCCACAGGTAGCGGAAACGGGCGCCCCGCGTCCGCCCCGCCTTGGCGGCATCCATGGACGCCGCCTGCTGTTTGGTGCCGTAGGCACCGCCCGCGCACAGGTACAGCGTCAGCATATCCATGTCCGTGTTGCTCGGCTCTCCCTCAAACCACACGCGCCCGAGGCGCTCGAGTTGCAGAGCGAACCGCGTGATGCCCAGTTCGTCGTAGGCGCTCGCGAGAATCTGTTCGTCCATATCGGGATGCGCCTGTTTCCAGAGCCATGCGTCCATGACCGAACGCGCCCCGCTCCCCCCGTTCAGAAAATGCTTGTAGGTGTGTAACAACACGAATACGTAAAAATCCTCATCGGTGAAACGGTAACGGATTCCGTCATCGCTCACGAGCCTGTCCCAGACGTGCGCATAATAGGCTTTCTGCCGCTTGCCGGAATCCGTCAGGGCGAAGTGCGGCTCCACATGGACGGCACCCTGCATAAAGGAATCGTTGTGTGCATCGCCCCTCTCCCGGGAAAAGCCCAACCCCGTGAGAATGGCGTTCACCTCGTCGCGGCGCGTCGCGTCGTAGAAGAAATCAATGTCGCAGGAAAAACGCAGATCCGTCGCCGGATACACCGCGCGCAGATCTTCCCCCTTGAGCGGCAGATAGCGGATTCCCGCCGCCGCGAGCGCGGCGAAGATCTGCGCCCGGTAGTAGTCCTGCTGCACCTGCTGCGCGACGGAGAGGAGGTATTGCCGCCGGATCTTTTCGCGCACCGCCTCCGGCACGTTTGCGTCGCCCGCCGCCGCCCGATACAGGAACCCGATGAGGTTCTGCTCGCGGCACAGCGCGTACAGATCTTCCCACGCATCGCCCGGTATTCCCGGCTCCGCGCCGTGCGCGTCGTCGTCCGTGGCACCGTTCGCGGCACCACCCATATCGCCCGCGACACCATCCGCGGCACCGCTCTCATCAACCGCCGCGGTTTCCGCCCCCGCCGCCGTTGCCCGCAAAGCGCCGCGCAACAGCGTCAGCAAATATTTCCCGCTCTCCCCCATGCGCGACACCTCCGTTTCCTATTTTGAAAGCGCTTTAGCGCTCTTCGGTAAAATCCTCGCTTTGTGATAACGTTTCACTGTCTGCTTCCGACACGGCAACCTTCTTTTTCCTGCCCACAAACGACAGGAATGTTTTTTCCTTCAAAAGGAACAGCACAAGAATATACACCGCAAGACCGATGATGCCGAACACCAGGCAACGCAACCATGCGTTTGTCAGCGGTATCCATTTCATTGACGCCCAAAGGCTGAGCACCATGAGAACAACACCAATTGCCATTTTAGATAATCCGATAAGGAGCGTTGCGACGTGAAATCCCTTAAAACGTCGGATCAGTTGAATAAACAATAACAAAGTGCAAAGTAATGCCGAAGCAGATGTGGCGAATGCCAAACCAATGTGCTGATATTTGCGGATCAAAAGAAAATTCAGAGCAATATTACAAAGCACAGCGATTACACCGTTAATCATCGGCGTTTTTGTATCTTTCAGTGCATAGAATGCCCTGTTCAAAGCATCCCGTAACGATGCCCCGATAATGCCGATCGCATACATTTTCAGTGTGCCGTTGACAAACAATACGGTATCGTGTGTAAACGCTCCGCGCTCAAAAAGGACACTTAAGACATCTTCCGACAGCATAAAGATGAGGGCAGACAAAGGCAACGCCAGCAGGGCGACAGTGCCGAGATAGTCTTTTACGAAACTGTTTCGCTTTTCCGCATCGTCACGCGCAAAGCACTCGATCATCTTCGGATACAGAATCATGGTGAGACTCATGATGACCACTTGAATGACGATGCTTGTCACTTCCGACGAGTAGTTGAGGGCGGATACGCTGCCCTCCTGCAACCGGGAGGCCAAAGAACGGTCGATAATGTTGTTGATCTGCGAAATACCGGTACTGATAAAAACGGGTCCTACCAACACCAGCATTTGCGTCAGTCCGGGATCCTTGAAATTAAAAACAAATCGGTGTTTGAACGCCGTCTTGGTGCGGATCAGAATACGCAAATACAGAAGTTGAGCGAAAGAAGATACCAGAATGCCGATGGCGAGTATGTAGTAATTATTCAGATAAAAGCCCAGTACAATCCCCAACATCTGCAAAAGATTGTACGGGATATTCATCATTGAATTCTGTAAAAAGAATCCGTAGATCTGCAAATAAGCATTGTATACATACACAAGTATGATCGCGATGCTCGACGGCATAATAATCTTGGCAAACGCGTTGCAAAGCGCCAGCGTTTCACCCGTGAAACCGCCGGCAAAAAGCTTGACCAAAGGCTTGGAAAACACCGTTCCCAGCAGTGTCAGAACCACAGACAACACAAAGAAAATATTAAAAATATTGTTGGCAAACCTGTCAGCCTGCTCTGTGCCGTCCTTCATCCGAATACCGCTGTAGATCGGTATAAATTCTGTTGTAATCGCAACACCGAATATGGTAAAAATGATTGACGGTATGTTTTGTACAGCGACAAATACATCGGACACCATACTTGTGCCGTAATAGTACGCGAGCACCATTTCCCGCACAAAACCCAGCCCCTTTGCGAACAGCGCCACAATGATCAGTTGCACCGTCTTTTTCAAAAGACCGGCTTTATTCTCCGACATAAATTCCTATCCCCATCAATATGTACCCCGACCCCTTATTTTTTGTTCTGCTTTTGACCGCGAAGTTTTGTTTTGATACCCGCAACGATTTTTTTGAATGTCAATTTCTTTCGGTACGCCCATGCCATACGACAATAATACTGGATAGCCGAGCATTTCCCGTGCCTTTTGATAAACGCAGGAGTAATTCGCTTCTCGTCGATCCTGATAAACTTATCCGGGTATGCGACATAGCACCCCTCCGGCGTGTATTCCGTGATCTTATACTTGATCGGGCGCATAAATGTGTGGAAGTACATGTACTCTTCGGTATAGATTTCCCCGTTGTATACGTACTTACGATAGATCTTCCCGTTTTGCCAGACGATGACCTGACGCTTGTTTTTATAGCCGTCCTCTTTCGGGAGATGTCCAAGATAAAAGCTGTTTTCGCAAGGGTTCAAATGAGCGAAGTTGGTCTCATGATAGTATGGCAGTCCCATATCCTGATAGATGCGTTCCATCCCACCCTCGTCAAAACATCTGCCCCTCTCACTTTGAAAAGCTTCCCGAAAGTTCAGGATCCCCTTTCCGATATGGCGATACCGTGCGTTGACCTCCGGCGTGTTCCGGTAGAGGGTGGAATGTCCCTGAAAGCCGATTTTATCATACTGCGATAGAATATCCTCCGTTAAAAAGTGGCGGATATCCCCAAAGACCAGATCCATATCACAGTAACCCCAGAAATCGTAACCCGCCAGTTCCTTAGCGAAAATTTCACCGTATGTCGGTTTGAACTTGCATAGTGCCCATGGCTTATCAATAAAAACCGGAAAATCGAAATGTGCCGCAATACGCGCTTTGACTTCCTCATAGGTACAATAATGAACATGCACATTTTCGGGATAGTCATACGGCGTCCTGTCGTCCGTGAGCAGAATCCAATCCACTGTCGGATTCATTTTACAGGATAGCAACCACAACTGACTGCTTGCCGGTAAATGTCCAAAATAGGGAACCACATAGCAGATAGATGTATTCATTTTATTCATATCTCAAATGATCCTGCATTAAAGTTTACTTTTTAGCATCGGAATCTTTGTCAGCAGTTTATATAGCAATTTGTTAAATCGGATCGCCTTGCGAATTCGAATGCTCCATGTCTTTTTGGGATACGCGTGCAAAATAGCCGATTTCCCTCCTTGCCGACGATAGATGGCTAAAAAGCGATCATATTGTCTTGGACGTACCACACCGCCGTTTACGGCGCTGTTGTGCCTTTTAACACTTTCCGCATTGTGTTCCTCAATATGAAACTGATTCATTACAAAAGACCAGGCCTTTATGCCTTTTTCCGAATTGAGCAGAACCGCATTAGCCCCCTGTGAAACATTCAAAGAAGTTGGAATATCTTCTCCCAGTCCCCAAAAATCTCCTAAAGAGATATCTCCGACACGTTCCAAATTAGAGAAGCTACATTCAAAACAACATTCTCGCAGAAGGTAACCTTCCAAAAAGCCTTGAAACCAATAACTCACCCGATAATGCACACGCGTTGCCTCTCCGTGTTCATCGAGGATTTTCATTACATACTGCTTGCCATCCCGGAAAGTGATTTGTTTTGCGGAACGTCTTACATCCAACTGTAAGCCATTTTTGAAACAATCTTGGGATGTCGTCCCGTGGCAAAACAAATCTACTAATAATAACTTGGCATAGTCTTTCTTCAAATACCGCAAAACGCCTGCAAGTTGGCAAGGTAACGCAAAAATCGCCACAAGACGGTCAGACTGCAAATCCCTTTTAATGCTCTGTAGCATACCTCCGATATTGCTTAGGACATACTTGGACCCACAAGTTCTTTTTAAGCTATCCATATCGGTAATTCGATCCATATATGCAGTATCCTTCTGCATAATGGTCGCATAAACAACACCCCCGGTCTCAATCACCTTTTCGGCAATTGCATAAGCCACCCCTGCAGATGCAAATCTCTCGTCTCTAGGCACTTTCCGCGTAACAGCTAGGATGTTGTGAGGTATATTTCGCGAAACATGATGCAACGCCGGACAAACCTGTTGACATTGATTGCATTGAATGCAGGATACTATATTGATTTGAGGTCGCAACTCACCGCAATCATTTTTCACCATGGATATGCAATTGCGCGGGCATGCATTGACGCAAGCAAAACAACTGTAACACTTATGTTCGATTAGCATACTGCATTCCTTAACCAATTCAGCGATTCCTGCCGTGCAGTCTGCAACTGCACATCAGCGTTTTCCCACTTTTCTTGCGATATAAACGGTGTTGCGTCTCCATGTGCTTCCCAACGATTTTCCAGTCCGACAACTGACAAAAACTCCGTTATTCTGCGATTCTGTTCACGGCGATAGCAATCTTTCTCATACACATAAAACATTTTGTGAAACATGACAGCCAGAACGGTTGCATGAAAAGAATCAGTAAATATGACATCTGCTCCTGCAATTAACGAGAGAAATTGCCACGGATCAACATCCCATACTGCATACTTAATAAGCTCTTCATCGAGTCGATACTCTCCTGCAGTTCCAATGACTGCTTTTAATTCCTTATGATTTTTCTGTGCATACTCAATTGCTTGCCGCCGTGCCTCTACTGTACCGCCCAGAAAATAGCAGAATATATATGGGGTATCGCTTATTGGTCTCATATGTGCTTGCAGTTTCTCTTTGCCAAGTAAAACGACAGGATCCACTACAGTTTGTACGGGCTTGCCTGCCAATTGACTCAGTTGATTGCAACAAGCCCGGTCGCGGATAGAAATATACTTAAAGCTTTGCAAAGCTCTTGCATACAGTTTTCGGTCTAAGACTGGTATAGAAGCAACGCTCAAGCTGGCGGCATATGAAATTTTATTTATTGTTGCCGGAACCCACTCTAAAAGATAATATCGATTCAATGCAACCGGATTCCAAATCTGATCACTACCAGCAACGACCAATTGATAGTCCTTTGCCACTTCCCGCATGCTTTCCGCCGTTCTTACGGTATCTCCACCAACGAATGTAATAAACTCTTGATTAAAGCGATCAAATGCTTTTTGGCGTACTGCAAGCATGGATTGAAATTTCTGGGATGTTTTTTTATTTTTATATTGGTGGATTTTATTGACATATGAATGCGGTGAAAACGCATGGAAAATCTTCGTTATTAATCTAAAACGTTTTGTAGAGGAATGTAGCAATATATCACACTGATTCTTGCACTCTCCGCTCAAAAAGGGATCCTCTAATACGCTCTTGCACGCATATGCCTGCAAAGCCGTCCCATAGTTTTGATTTTGGCTCCATGTCAACAAAAGAATTTTCTTCATTACTGTGTCCTGTTTTGTATAAATACATAAATTGCGGTATTCCACTATAGTAGAAGTAGAATCTTACGTTTTACTCATCTCTGCTGTTGCTCTTCGACAGATACAACCAACCGATAATAAAAGCTACTTTGCGATCCTAATAAATAGTTGTTTTTTGTAGACAGTTTGTGAAAATGTGTTAGTGTCGCAAAATCCTTGAAACGCTCTTCAGAAAACCCTTTATTCATTTCCTTGTCGAGCAAGTGATTGTCTACATGGTGATAATATGGTATTTGATCAACCATTTCCGGCAATGTCTCTCCGGCAATTCTCAGAAACATATGCAACAAAAAGTAATGTATCAGGTGATTTTTGTGTCTCCAATATGTATACAAAAGTTGTTGTGTCAGTATCAGCAACGGATTGTTTGATTTCGCATAAATCAGCCAACTGGCGAAATTCAGAGTTTCTTGATCCATCCAGCCGTTTCTGTACAGGAACAAGTCGCATTGTTCCATATACGGCTCTATGCCCCCGGTACAGAATACTGTGGCGTCCAACCACAAACCACCATGTTCAATTAACAGTGCCAGCCGCAGAATGTCGGAAAAATGTGTATGCGTTATAATGCCCTTCTGATGTTTTTCCAGAATATAATCCGGCAAGTGAACATATTGTTCAAAGTTATTCTTGTCGATAACGACGATGTTCCAATCGACAAAGCGTTTCCGCACGGTCTGATTGCACGCTTTCACCAATGTCGGAGCCGTGTCCATTCCTTGCCACCAAAATAACCATACTGTGCGATTTGCCTGATGTTCCTGTGTGTGTTGCAAAATCTCGTTACGAAGAGCCAAAGCCGTTTTTTTGTATTTTTTCTCCAACCGATGATAAGCACGATCGATAACAACCAAATCCGCTGTATATTTGCGGATGATACGTCTTTTCGTCAATAGCCACAGTATTGCATCGCCGAATAACGTACGATTACGAATACTGTTATGAAAGTTATTCTTCCACTTCGCCATGAAGCATACCCTCCTTCGAAGACTTTGTTGTTCTCCCGCCGCCGGCAATCATTCCAAGTACTAAAAAGCCAAGCACGCCCGTCGAGCTCGAAAGAATAGCAGAGCCAAAGCCATGCACGTAAAGCTGTAGGACATGCGCCAACAATAAGGATTTGGTTTTCCGGAGATAGTCAGAACGGCTGATATAAGCAAAGACCAGCATATACGGAACTATATAGATACACAACCCGAGCCATCCAAACTGCGCAAGTGACCCCTGCCAAAAGTTATCGCTCAGAAACCACCCGTTTTTCGTTCCCATGCCCCACATTGTATTGAACCCGTATTCATAATACAGAGGTGAATAATCTCGTGATGCTTGATCTGACCCAAACGTGGCAAATCCACTTCCAAATGGGAAATAACGATTGGCAGTCTTTAGGGAATAAACCGTAAATACGTTTCGAGGAGTATTTGGCTCTAAAAAATAGTTTTGGATTTGATAGATCCCCACCACGAGAATTAACAAACAAATTGATGCGATCGCGATACTAGATATTCTTCTGTGTCTTTTGAAATACCACATTAGAAACAACCCGACAACCACAAAAATGAAGGCGGGGCCTTTCGTTGTCAAAACAAGCGTAATCATTGTTATCAAAATCCAGCCGTTCGCCGAGCTCTTTTGATTTTCTTCGGAATACACCAACACCAGTAGAAGTGCGGATATCTCAGCAGTTGTAAATTGAAACGCATGTTGATAGAAAAAATTAAATGATCGAATTCCAAAGCGCATCTGATTATACATTCCGGTATCAAAGAAGAGCGTCAGCACACCGCAGACAAACGCCACAATCAAAAAAAGTTTTGCGATTGGTGTCCAGATGCGAATAATATCATCTTTGATTTTTGATGTAACGATTGTTTTCATCCAAAAAAAGCATGCTAAAACCTTTGTCTCAACTACCGCATCCACCCCGATTGAAAACCACGTTCTCGAAATGCCGCTGGCCAGGTTGGATATGACTCCCCATACTATGGATAAAAACAAAGCAATCAGAAAAGCCGCATCTGCTTTAGATATTGTTCCTCTACTTATACTCACAATCAAATAAAGCATAGCATATAAGAGCGAAACAACACCAATCATTTCGTCCAAATATGTGCCGGGGTTGAACGCCTCCAGTACAAATAATACTGCTAATACGAGTGATATAACAACAGCAGTAACAGATACTGTTTTTTTCCCGATGATTAACTGCATTCGTTTATAATTCTCCCTTGTCCATTACAAAGCCGTTTTCTGCAATGTAAAAATACTACCGTCTACCGATTTTTTGGCACTCATAACTATGCTTCCACTTTCGATATAGACAAAAGCCAGGAATGACTAGCAGTGCGGTCAACAGTTTACGCGGGGATTGACGAATCAGCGATTTCCACCCGATATGTGCAAACTGCCCGTAGATTAGATACTGCAGTGCACCTTTGAAACGGTATTTAAAGCGAATTTCCCCGCTCATAAACTCAATAGCACGAAGCATACATCCCCGCGGAGATTCGATGTTGTGGCGCCGTCGAGACTGCGTCAGCCCTCCTTCAAGATAGTTACCGATGTAAATCACGCGGTTCACATGCAACATACGATATTTTTTAGCCATGCGAATCCACACGAGATCCTCACCGAGAAATTTCTCTTCTCCAATCTCCGGGAAAGGGTATTCCTGTAGACAATGCGTAAAATACACCTCTGCCTTATCGGCGTGCGTATCATCACGGTTAATTCTCATATCGATGTATGTGCCAATTGTCTCGTCCGGAATAAATTGCTTGCCGTTCACTGTGCCATCCGGAAAGCAACGCAGGAATACATACCCGCAAAGTCCCGTTTCATCTTTGTACCTACCATGATATTGAAGCACAGTTTCGACAGCGTCAGGGGTCAGCGCATCATCTGAATCCACGATCATTGTCAGTTGGCTCGTAACCGTGGAAATTCCCGCATTTAAGGCGGTATGCTTTCCGCCATTCTTTTTGTAAAGATAACGAACCGCCATGGCATTGTCTGCTATCCACTGTTGGACAATCGTCTCTGTATCGTCCGTACTGCCGTCATCCACGATTAACCACTCAAAATCACGCGATGTTTGCGTCAAAAGCGAATTGTACAGATATGGCAGCATATTTGCGCGATTATAGGTGGGTGTCAAAATGGTAAGAGTCATTCCCGTGCCTGCCCTGCGAGGTCTGCGGCGACGATCTCCTCACCGGTTCTGTCCGCGAGTTGCGCCTGCGACGCCTCGCTGAGCCCGTTGTTCGCGGCGCAGTGCAGGTCGCAGGTCGAGCAGGCATCGAGCGCCTCCTTCGTCACCTTGCCGTCACGGTAGTCGCGGCAGATCTTGAGTTCGTACATACTGTACGGGTGCTTCGTGAACAGCGCCTTGAACTTATGCCGCAGTACCCAGAAGAACGGCTTCAGAATGTACTTGTGCATCGCCGGGGAGACCGAACCGATCATCCAGCAGTTGCGGTCGCAGGCGCGGACCTTCTTCCGTACCGCCTCCGCCTCCGGGCTGTTCCAGAGTTCGTCCCACTCCTGCCGGTTGAGGTTACCCATGACTTCTTTGTCTTTCGTGCCGTTGCACGGCATGACATCGCCGTACGGGTCGATGAAGAAGGTGTCGAAACTCATGTCGCACGGGAGCAGACGCTTCTGCCCGTAAATATAGTTGATGAGTCCGTGGTTGAAGTAGGCGCGGAACCACTTCTTCGGGCTGTGACTGCGGAGGAGCTTGTTGATGAGGTCCTCAAAATTCTTTGCCACCATCGGGCGGTCGTGAATAATGTTCTTCGCCTCGACGAAGTAAAAACTGTTATGCAGGCTCGCGGTCGCGAACTCCATACCCATCTCATTCGAGAGGTCGTAGAGCGGCACGAGGTCGGGTGCGTTCTTGTCCTGTACCGTCATGCCGAAACCGACGTCCTTCATGCCCATGGCGCGGAGCGTTTTCAGCGTCTCGTACCCGCGCTGAAAGCCGTTTTCAAGCCCGCGGATCTCATTGTTGGTTTTTTCAAGCCCCTCAATGGAAATGCGGATCCCGATCTCGGGGAACTCCTTCGCCAGATCCACGATTCTGTCCGTGAAAAAGCCGTTCGTCGAGATGACGATGCGGTCGCTCTTTTTATACAGTTCCCGCACAATGTCTTTCAGGTCGGTGCGGATAAACGGCTCGCCGCCCGTGATGTTCGTGAAGTACATGGGCGGGAGTTTGCGGATTGTCTCGAGCGTGAGTTCCTCCTCGGGCTTCGAGGGGGCTTTATATCGGTTGCACATCGTGCAGCGCGCGTTACAGCGGTAGGTGACGATGACCGTACCGTTCAGTTTCTTTTCATTCATAATTCATTTCTCCTCGCCGACATTTGTTGCAGTTAAATCATTTCCATCCTTGAGATTTTTCGCTCCGGTCGATTGTTCTTCAGTAGTTTTACTTTTTCTCACTTTCGAGACGATGTTTAACATCGCCTTCTCCAAAAGTGACAGGAACCATCGCCCGCCAAGTGAAAAAACCACAGCCCCTCCCACCGTGAGCAGAAAAGTGAAAACAAAATTCAGCCACGCCGCCGGGAAAAGATGCGTCAAATGTATTTTCTCAATTGCACGATAAGCCACCATATGGCACAGGTAAATCTCAAGACTGATTTTGCTGAAAAATGCTGCAAGCGGATTCTGTAGCACGCCATTGCGTTCCACCCCGATAGCAAAAATCAAAATGAGTGTGCCGGTCAACAGGCACCAATATGTACTTGCAACAGACAGGCAATAATAGCCTACGGTTCCTCCGACAATCAAGAGCAAAACCAAATACCAAAACCGGTGTGCAAACCGTGCAAGCGGCTCGCGCCAAAGGTACACCAGTCCGCCAGCCAGGAAAAACATCGCACAAAATACAATGTTCGTGCGTGCGCTGAAGTTGTCTGCCACACGATCCGCACTGAAAAAATACCGGGTGCAAATGAACGAGAAGGCCACCGCTACCACCAGTGAAAAGCACGCGCGTTTTTTGCCGGAAAGCAAATAACAAAAAAACGGGAACAAAAAGTAAAACGCGCAGACCACACCGATAAACCAACCTACACCGATAACAGAAATACGCGCATTCGGCAGAAATCCAAAGCACAGCGTGACATTGGCAAACACTTCTGCGAGAGCAGCCAGGCTCGGGGATAGTACGAAATCAATCAAACACAGCAACGCGAAAAACGGAAGTATTTTCCGATACCGTTTTCTGTAGAACTCGACCGGTGTTATTTCCTTGCGCATCATTTTCTCGTAATACCCACAGCACATGGAAAAACCACTGATGATCATGAAAAGGATAACCAGATCTGCCATGGACGGAATGACCCGCGTAAACATAAAACCGGTGAGTCCGTAGTCTCCGTTGGAAAGAACATGCATCATTACGATGCAAATTACCGCAATGGCACGAATGCCATCCAATCCACCGTACCTTCTTTGCTCCGTCATCATTGCTTCGCCTCATCGTAAATTTTCATCAGTTTTTCCACATAGGCGGCGACCGTGTCGAATCCGGCGCCGAGACAGTTGCGGCTCATTTCGGCGGTGCGTGCCGGGTCGTCCCACAGGGTGCGGACGGCGGCAGCGAGCGCCGCGGCGTTGCCGCTCTCGAAGAGGATACCCGTCGGCTTGTCGCCTGTTTCGATGAGTTCGGGGATGCCCCCGATATTCGCCCCGATGACGGGCGTGCCGTACATCTGCGATTCCATGACCGAGAAGGGGCAGTTCTCGTACCACTCCGAGGGGTACACCGTCATGCGTGCCTCGCTGATGAGTGCCCGCAGGGCGTCACCCGTCTTGAATCCGACGAACGTCACGTTCGGGACGCCCTTGACGCTCTCCTCGAGCGGACCGCCCCCGGCGACAATGAACGGAATATCCGGGAGTTCCCGCGCGGCTTTCATCAGCGTGCCGATCCCCTTCTCCTCCGAGAGCCGCCCGAAGTACAGGACATAGTCCTTTTTCTCCGCCGGCGCCTCCGGCACTGCGGCGTCAATGAAGTTATGGAGCGCCACCGTCCGCCCGACGAGGTGCGGGTGGGTGTCGAGTTTCTCTTTCATAAAGCGGGAGCAGCAGATAATCGCGTCGATTTCGCGATAGGTCTTTTTCCTGCGCCAGTAGCGCGCCTCCTCGGTGCCGATGAGCGATTTTGCCCGCGACCCGTGAATGCACTTGCCCTTGACGCAGTTGAAATAATGCCCGCCGATGCACTTCTCGCACACCTTACCCGTCGTCGGGTTCATCAGCATATGGTTGGGGCAGATGAGTTGATAGTCGTGCGCCGTGTAGACGATCCGCACGGGGTGCCCCGTCTGCTTCTCCCAGCGCCGTGTCTCAACGATAACGGATGGCGTGAGTTGATAGTTGAAGTTGTTGAGGTGGACGACATCCGGCCGGAAATCGTCGAGGACGAGCCGCAGTTTCTTTCTCGCCTCGCCCGAATTGATGGTTTTCAGAGGGTAGAACAGTTTCGAGAGTTTTGACCCGCCATGGAAATCCATGTCCGCGGTATAGGCGCCGACGCGGTTGCCGACGCACCGCCCCTTATGCTCCATGCCGAAGTATTCAACCTCATGTCCCTGCGATTTCAGGTAGTCGCCGAGTTTGAATATGTACGTCTCCGACCCGCCGTTCGGGTAGAGGAACTTATTGACAAATAAAATTCGCATTTTGATCTCACTTAGTTAACTCACATAGGATTCTTTGCGCGGTTTTGACGCATGTTTTATTACTGTACATTCGACTGACGATCCACGTCCTTCCGTCTATGGTACTTGTTCATGATCTTCCACACCATGCTCCGCGTCGTACAAAAAATGAATGCAAACACCACCGAACACAGTAGCACACATAGTCCGAACAAGAAATCCGACTGTATGATGTCCTTTAGGAGATGTTCAAACAATCCGTGACACAAATATATGTCTAATGACCAATATCCTAAGTACTTTAAAACAACCGATTGAAAACGGATTCGCGTCATCAAAAGAACTAAGAAAATCCCAAATGTAACCGAACATATCCCTTTAAACGCATTTCTTAACCAAATAATATCGCACGCTTTGAATTTTAAGATACCGGACACACAAAACGCAAGTGCAAACAGCAGGAATGACAGTAGTAGCGCCAGTAAGTTCTTTTTCTTGTCTTGCAGTATCTTTACGTCAAGGTAGTCCCTGTGCTCGCACCACAACATTCCCAGAGGATAGCACAGCGAAGAGATATACCAATAGTCTCCCCAACGCATCCAGATAGCACACCCCATAAAGAGAACTGTTACTATCGAATTAAAGGCAACGATTTGCTTTTCATTTTTGCATATCAATAGCGAAAGCGCAAAGGCAACATAAAACAGAATTATCTCGACAATATACCACGAATGAATGGCTATTGTTTCACCTGTTAAAAAACGGGCCGCTATTTCCTTTAATCCGTAGTGTTCCAAGCAAGCATAATAGATCACGGAATATACGCCATACAAGGCAAGTAGCATGACCGATTTTTTCAAAAGTCTTACTGCATATTTTTGTCCTTTTAAGTGGTATGATACGACAAGGCCATATCCAGAAAAGAAAAAGAATCCCGAAACACACAAATACCCTAAATAACTAAAAATGTTTCTCAGCAAAATTCCCGATGTAATTCTTGCCACGATGTGTGTCAAAACGACCAGTATCGCCAATAGTCCTTTAATAGCATTGCATTGATCTTTTGACAAATACTCG
>ERZ1034755.357-NODE-357-length-15556-cov-4.175924_pt1 | contig 15556 bp, 10 predicted proteins | sample MGYA00520596_ERZ1034755 | MGnify/ENA primary metagenome ERZ1034755 (study PRJEB33766, sample SAMN09781701) | gut metagenome | biome: gut microbiome | host: Homo sapiens | place: Madagascar | study: EMG produced TPA metagenomics assembly of the PRJNA485056 data set... | reverse complement strand
ATTTATTACTTTAAGCGAAGTGAGGTCAATCCCTCAGTCACTTCGTGACAGCTCCTTTTACACAAGGGAGCCAGGCAGGGGGCAAATCCGCTGAAGCTTCGTATCGGCTTCCGCCGATATCGGACAGCCGCAAGGGCTGTCCCTACAGTCAGTTGAGTCGGCTGGAGTTGGCTTGTGCGAAAATTCTGTGCCGCTCAGGCGGCATCGGTGCGTCGAGTCGCCGCACCCTACAAGCCGCACGCCGATAAATTAGCGTTAATTTAAGGGAGCCGGTATGAATATCACGAAATCGGGGTTGGCTCTTCGCCGTCGGTGCGGGGATATTTGGCGTCGATCGCTTCGCAGAGCTTCGACTTTGCCTCCTCCATATTCACGCCGGTGAGCTGAGCCGCCGCCATGGTGCGGTGGCCGCCGCCGCCGAGATATTCCATGATTATCTGGACATTCAGATCGCCGTAGGAACGCGCCGAGATATTGACGCTGTCCTTTCCGCTGTCGAAGATAACAAACGAGGCTTTTACGCCGCTGACTTCAAGCAGTTCGTCCGCCGCCTGGGCGCTGAGCAGTCTCGCGTTCTCCATGCCGGGTGCGGTGCAGGCTATGGCACAGCCCCTGTAGATATGCGCGGCGGAGATTATCTCGCTGCGCTTACGGTTGCTCTCGATCGAATTCGAGAACAGGCGCTTTACCGCGACGGTATCTGCGCCCTTGCCCTTGAGGAAAGCCGCCGCTTCGAAGGTGCGCACACCTGTTGAGAGGACGAACTCCTTTGTGTCGAGCATTATGCCCGCGAGCATCGCCTGAGCTTCCACTGGCGAAAGCGTCGGCGCGGGGGTTATATAGCGCATGAGCTCCGTGACCATTTCGCATGTCGACGAGGCGTTGGGGTCATGAAAGAAAATGAGCGCGTCTTTGATATGATCGACCGATTTTCTGTGATGGTCGATAACGACTGTGGCGGACGCCTTTTCATAGAGAGTCGGGAAATCGACAAAGCTGCTCTTATGGGTATCGACAACGACGAGCAGGGTCTTTCTCGTCATGAGCGCGAGGGCTTCGTTGACATCGATTATCTTGCCGTCCCAGCCGTCAGCTCGGAGCATATCGACAGCGGTGCCGGCAAAGCTGCGGTTTTCATCGAGGGCGATATACGCGTCGATGCCGAGGGCGCGGGTTATCGACGACACGCCGACTGCCGCGCCGAAAGCGTCCATATCCGGGAACGAATGGCCCATTATCATCACTCGGTCGCTCGCGCTGATAAGACTCGAAAGAGACGAAGCCGCGACGCGGGTCTGGAATTTTGTGACCTTTTCGACGCTCTTGGAAACGCCGCCGAAGAACTCATACTCGTCCTTCGTCTTGACCGCCGCCTGATCGCCGCCGCGTCCGAGCGCCATATCGAGCGCCTGCTCGGCGGACTTTTCGCAATCGGTTATGGCGACTCCCGTGCCGACGCCTATCGAGAGGGTCAGACCGAGCACTCTTTCTTTATATTTATATTCGCGTATCTTGTCGAGAACGCTGAAACGGTCGGTGCGCATCTTCTCGAGCACATCGCTCTGGGCGATTATCATGAACCGCTCCTCGGAGATTTTGCGCATGATGCAGTCATACTGCCCTGTCCAGTTCTCTATCACCTCTTCGACTCCGCCGCGTATTGCCGCGCGCTCGCTGTCTCTGTAATCCGCCTTGATATCCGCGATATCATCGGTCTGCAGAAGCATTATGATGGGTCTGTTCTTTATGTAAGCGAGCTGAGCGCGCTTCATCTCGCTTACATCGGTGAAATAGAAAACATATTCTTTCCCGCCCTTGAACTCGAACGAGGACGGGGTGACTATATAATAGGAATCTTTGATTTTGACTATGGCTGCACCGTTCGACTCCGCCTGCTCGGGATCGCAGCCGCCGATAAACGGCTGGGCGAGCTTGCGGTCGATGACCGACTCATCCATAAAAGTATGGAAAAAGCTTCTGTTGAAAAGCTCGATTATCCCGTCGCCGTCACAAACGAGCATAGGCATGGGAAAATCGTTGACGGAACCGGCGTCTGTCGCGTCGAGGCTGTGCGACGCCATGTCCCTTAGCTGGCGTTCACGGTTGCGGATGTTAAAGAACTTGACTATCTTATAGACCGAGAACGCGATGAGAAGGACACTACCCACAAGCGCCGCCCACCCGCTGTAGCGGACAGCGACAACAACAATGAACGCAGCCGCCGCAACAAAGGCAGCTATTTCCACTGCGAGCTCTCGCAGGAAATCCTTAAAACTCATTCATCAGACCTCCATAATAACGGGAAGAATCATCGGGCTGCGCTTGGTGCGCTCATACATCAGGTGAGATATCTCGTCCCTGAGGCTTGCCTTGATGCTGTTCCAATCGAAATATCCGCCGTCCGTCTGGGCTTCGATAGCCTCAACGGCGACTTCACGCGCGGCGTTTATAAGTTCCTCGGACTCCTTGACATAGACGAAACCTCTCGTCACGACATCGGGGCCGGAAACTATCATGCCGCTCTCGCGGTCAATGCAGACGGCGACGATAACGAGGCCGTCCTGCGCAAGATGCTTTCTGTCTCGAAGCACGACCGAGCCGACATCGCCGACGCCGTAACCGTCGACAAACACTCTGCCTGCGGGCACGGTGGACGTGCATCTGAGCGCCTTTTTGCTGATCTCGGCGACTCTGCCGTTGTCGGCGATGAGTATATTCTCCTTGGGGATACCCATACTCAGCGCGAGACCTGCGTGTTTTCTCAGGTGTTTGAGCTCGCCGTGAACCGGAATGAAATATTTCGGCTTGACGATGCCCATTATCATTTTCAGCTCCTCCTGGCAGGCGTGGCCGGAGACATGGACTTCGTACATCTTCTCATACACGACATCCGCACCGAGCTTCATCAGCTCGTTGACGACACGGCTGACGGTCTTTTCGTTGCCGGGAATCGGAGTTGCAGAAATTATAACATAATCGTTGGGGTGGATTTCGACCTTACGGTGATCCGAGAACGCCATGCGGGTCAGGGCGCTCATAGGCTCGCCCTGGCTGCCAGTGGTAATGATAACGAGCTTATCGGCGGGATAGCGGTTTATCATATTGATATCGATGACTATCCCCTCGGGAACGTTGAGATAGCCGAGCTCCGCCGAGATGCTCACGACATTTTCAAGGCTTCTGCCGACGAGTGCGACCTTGCGCCCGAGGCTCGCCGCAACATTCATTATCTGCTGCACGCGGTGGATATTCGAAGAGAATGTTGCAACTATTATGCGGTTGTTGCCCGCCTTGCGGAAGAGGGTCTCGAACGATTCGCCGACCTTTCTCTCGCTCTCGGTGAAGCCGGGACGCTCGGCGTTGGTGGAGTCGGACATAAGGCAGAGGACTCCCTCCTGCCCTATCTCGGCGAGTCTGCCGAGATCCATCATGCCGCCGTCGATAGGCGTTGTGTCGATTTTGAAGTCGCCCGTGTGGACGATAGTGCCGCCCTCGCAGCGGATAGCGAGTCCGAGTGCGTCGGGTATGGAATGGTTGACATGGATAGCCTCAACGGTAAAGCCGCCGAGGGTTATCACATCGCCGGGATTGATGACATTGAGTGATGCGGAATTGAGCAGTCCGTGCTCGCGAAGCTTTCCCTGAATGAGACCGACAGTGAGCTTCGTGCCGTAGACGGGCACATTGAGAACCTTGAGAAGATAAGGCAGACCGCCGATATGATCCTCATGGCCGTGGGTTATGACTATTCCGCGTATTCTGTCCGCGTTGCGCTCGACATAGGTGAAATCGGGAAGCACGAGATCGACTCCGAGCATATCCTGATCCGGGAACGCAAGTCCGCAATCGACAAGGAACATATCCTCGCCGTATTCAAACAGGGTCATATTCTTGCCCACTTCATTCAGGCCGCCTAAAAACGACACTTTTATAGGCTTGGGCTCAGCCTTCGATTTGCCCGGTGCGGGCTTAATTTTGCCGTAACTGCGGTAGCTGCGCCTGCCCGCAGTCTTCTTTGCGGGCGCAGACGCTGCGCCGGTTTCTTTTGCTTTTGGCATAGAAATCTCCTTTTCTGTTAAAATTTTGATGTAAGTAGAACCCCGACCGGTCAAGGTGCGGGAATTAAAGCCTTGTCTGTTAAAAACGCGATGATATTTTCAGCATAGATACAAGACAAATTTCGGGTAGTTAAGACATATGCGTGCAGTCATAATACAAAAATATCCCTATTGTTAATTTTACTATGATTGGATAAAACTGTCAAGTGTGTTGCACCCGATAGGGACAAATCGGTTTTGAAGCAATCTTTTCCGCTCTGTCTGCGTCAAAAGCCTTGAGAATACGGCAGTATTCCCTGCGGCTTTATCCTTGACCGAAGCGAAAAATCTTCGCTTCAAAACTGCTGCGCACCCGAAAAGTTTGTCGGGCGTTCTGTCCCTATCGGGTGCAACACGGTAAATACAATTTAAGCCACACGCGATGCAATAAAATTATGCGTCACTTACAAAAAGACACATCGGCAAAAGGTGTTGCAATCACTTTGCGCCGGAGGAGATAAACGCCTGCGCTTCGGCGCAGAGCTCGCGCGCGGTCTCCTCGTCAAAGCTCTGCGCAGTCAGGCGGAATCGCCCGTTTCCGAGCGGTGAAATATGCGTTTTTCCGCGCTTTTCGACAAGCACGAAGCCGTTCGCCCCGTCGCGCCCGAAGGAGAAGTTCTCGCCCTCGAACTCGTCGAGATAGTCGGGCGGCAGTTCAAGCTGCGCCGTGGTGCTGTAGACAAACAGCGGCGGCAAAAGAGAATAGAGCTCGGGGAAGGTCATATTCTTCTCTTCTAAAATACAGGTGAGCTTCGCCGCGGTGAACAGCGCGTCGCGCGACCAGAACTGGCGCGCTGCGAGACGGCGTGCGACATTGTCCGAGCCGTCCGACGGGGCGGAGAGATAGCGATAAGCCGTCCTGCCGTAGCTGCGCGCGAGGTCATCGAGAAATGCGGGAGAATCATAAGGGACGGAGATATCCCGCCCGCTCTCGAGCTCGTACATTCCGCAGAGGGCGATTAGCTTGACAAACGGCACAACTCCGGTCTTTTCAGTATATGCGCTAAGGCTCGTTCCCCTGCGGTTTATTCTGAGGGTCAGCATGCGCTCGTTCGAGGTGGTGCGCATGCAGTCGTTTATGAGCGCGGATATCATTGGGTCCGAGCTGAGTATCGCGCAGTCGGATACGCCGTAAGGCACATGGTGCATCAGCTCGTCGCGGTAGAGCATACCCATGGCGGACATATCAAAGAGTCGCCCGCACGACGGCGCGGGAGATAAATCGGTCTCCATGAAATCCGCCGCCTTTCTGCCGAGCGCCGCGGACACGCTCAGCCCGTTTTCGCCGAAGATGCTGACCGTCCCCTCCCCGGCGCAGACGAACACGCCCGCATTGAGCGACGAGAACGGAACTAAAAAAGATAGCTGGGATTCAAAGGACGCGCCGAACGACCACGCATTGACGCCGGAAACACGCAGTCCCGCGCACACGGCATCGGCGCAGGCGCGGGAATACTCGTCGTTTCGGCAGGCGACGCCTACTCTGCCGCGCCCAAAAGCCGCACCGACTGCCGCGCCCGCTCTCGCGCAGTCGGACGCAGTGAGCCCCTGCGCACGTTTTATAAAAGCCGCCGAGTCCGCATCGTAGCTGTACATGATGACCCCTCCGAAGATATGATATTCCTATTATTGCCTGCCGGGAGCGGTTTTAAGCCGAAGTTTCACACATTTATAACACATTTATAAATGTGCGGCGGGGCGGCAAAATCACCTTGTTTTTGACCCGACTTAGTGATAGAATTAATTAAAATAACACAACGGAGTAAAATATGAGCGAACTGAAAAAAGTTGAGATATTTACCGACGGCGCATGTTCGGGCAATCCCGGACCCGGCGGCTGGGGCGCCGTTCTGCGCTATGGCGAGCATGAGGCGGAGCTGTCCGGCGGCGACGCGAACACGACGAACAACCGTATGGAGCTCACGGCGGTCATAAGCGCGGTTGAAAGGCTCAAGGAGCCCTGCGATATAAAGATATACACCGACTCGCAGTATGTTGCGAACGCGTTTTTAAAAGGCTGGATATGGAACTGGAAGAAGAACGGGTGGAAAAAATCCGACAAGAAGCCTGTTTTGAATCCCGAGCTGTGGGAGCGGCTGCTCAAAGCGCTTTCAAAGCACGAATATGAATTCATATGGGTCAAAGGACACGCGGGGCACCCCGAGAACGAGCGGTGCGACAGGCTTGCGGTAGCCCAGAGCGAAAAATATGCAAAGAAGTGAGCAAAAATGAAAAACGTTGCGATAATACTTCAGGATCTGCGAAGCGGCGGAAGCGAGCGGTTTGCGAGCAGGCTGTCACATCTGCTGAGCGAAAAATTCAATGTCTATGTCCTGGTCTTTGACGCGAGCGAAAAGCGATTCGACTGCGCTGGCGAATTCGTTGACTTAAAATTGCCCGCAGGCAAAGGCACGGCACAGCGTGCTGTTATTATGCTCAAGCGCGCCGCGGCGATAAAAAAATTCGTCAAAGAGCATGACATATGCACGGCGTATTCATTCACCCACGCGCCGAACGAAGCGCTCGCGCTCTCTGGCGCGAAGTGCGTGAAATATATCTCCTGCCGCGACTATGTGCGGCTCATAAAGAGCCCGAAGCTCTATTCATTCGCACTGCGGCACGGATGCAATATTCTCTTCAACGCCCTCGAGATGCAGAAAAAATGCGAAGAGATGTTCCCGGGAAACGAAGATAAGCTTTTCACGGCATATAATATCATCGACTGCGAAAAAGCCCGCGAGGATGCAAAAGAGGAACTCGATGAAGAATATAAGAAATTCTATGACACGCACAGAGTTATAGCCTTCTCTTCGAGATTCGTTGAGCAGAAATGCCAATGGGATATGCTGAAGAGCTTTGAACTGCTGAAAAAAGATATCCCCGACGCGGGGCTGATATTCCTCGGGTGCCGCGGCGAATACGAAAATACCGTTCGCGAGATGGCGAAAAAGAGCGAATATTCAAGCGACATAGTCTTTGCGGGATTCCAAAAGAATGTGTTCAAATTTGTCTCCCGCGCGGATGTTTTTGCAATGACTTCTTACTACGAAGGCTTCCCGAATGTCATCGTTGAGGCGTTGGCGGTCGGCACTCCGGCGGTCAGCACGGACTGCACATCGGGTCCTGCCGAGGTTCTCGCGCCCGGTCGCCCGTTCCTGCCGCACTGCGACAAAATGACCGAAGTCGATTGCGGAATCCTCTGCCCCGTCATGTCCGAAACGCCGGACTTTGACTACGGCAACATAAACGACGCCCACCGCGAATACGCGAAGGCGCTCAAAACACTGCTGACGGACGGCGAGCTTCGCGCCCGTCTTTCGGCAAACGGAAAGAAGCGCGCAGACGAGCTGAGCGCAGAAAATATGAAGCAGGTCTATTTCGACCTGACCGACAACTGATTCGGAGGTAACAACAATGAGCAGATATCTTATAGTCGGCGCGGGGCGCAGCGGAATCAACGCCGCGCAGCTGCTTATCAAAGTCGGTGAGGATTTTATAATCTACGACGGCAACGAGAATTTTGACACTGCGGCGGCGTGCGAAAAAATAGGCAGGGATAATATAGAATTTATTCTCGGCGATTTTTCGGGCTTCGATTTTTCGCGCGTTGACATTTGCGTAGTAAGCCCCGGCGTATCGCTTGAAACGCCGATAATGAAAGCCGTCAAGGAACATGATATACCGATCTGGGGCGAGGTCGAGCTTGCCTACAGGCACGACAAGGGCACGGTTATCGGCATAACGGGCACGAACGGCAAGACCACGACAACTTCGCTCACCTATGACATAATGAAACGCCACGCGAAAAAGGCTCTGCTCGTCGGCAACATCGAGATTCCCTACACCGGATACGCGCTCGAGAGCGACAAGGACAGCGTGACGGTCGCGGAGATAAGCAGCTTCCAGCTTGAAACGATGGTGACATTCAAGCCGCATGTCACGGCTATTCTCAACATCACGCCCGACCATCTTGACAGACACAAGACGCTCGAAAACTACATCGCGATAAAAGAATCGATAACCAAGAATCAGGACGGGAACGACTTCTGCGTGCTCAACTACAACGACCCGGTTCTGCGCGAATTCGGCAAGACCCCGCGCTGCAAGGTCATATTCTTCAGCTCTTCCGAAGAGCTCGAGAGCGGAGTATTCCTGCGCGGCAATACAATGATAATAAAAGAAAACGGCGTTGAAACGCCCGTCTGCACGACGAAAGACACGAGCCTTGTCGGCATGCACAACTACGAGAATATCATGGCGGCTATCGCAATGGCCCATGCAATGGGCGTGCCTCTCGACACCATCCGCCAAGGCATAAAAGAGTTCACAGCGGTCGAGCACAGGATAGAATTCGTCACCGAGAAGAACGGAGTCAAATACTACAACGACTCAAAGGGCACGAACCCCGACGCGGCGATAAAGGCGGTCTACGCCATGCCCTCGCCGACGATCCTCATCGGCGGAGGCTACGACAAGAAGTCGAGCTACGACGAGTGGGTCGCAACATTTGAAGGCAGAGTCAAGGAGCTTCTGCTCATAGGCAAGACAAAATACGACATTGCCGCCGCCTGCGACAAGGCGGGCTTCAAGGCATACAAATTTGTTGACACGCTCGAAGAGGCGGTCAGCATGGCGGCCGCCGACGCAGAGAACGGTGACTGCGTACTGCTCTCCCCCGCATGCGCGAGCTGGGATATGTTCAAATGCTATCAGCAGCGCGGCGAGATATTCAAGGACTGCGTAAGAGCGTTATAAAAGCTAAAAATAAAGCGAGCCGCCGCGGGATATCCGCGGCGGTTTTGTGTTGGCGTGCTCGGCATGTGAAATAACTCGGCGGTAGATGCGGCAGTGATGCATCAAGTCGCCGCGCAAAAGAGGTTCGCACCAATAAAATCGTGCAAACTTCGCGGTCGGATGATATCCGCCCCTACTTACTTTGAACGAAGCGAACCAACCCCTCAGTCGCTTCGCGACAGCTCCCCTGCAGGGGAGCCTGTTAAAGCGAACTCGCACGAATGAGAGCCGCAATCAGCAAACAGCAAAAATACCGCAGGGCTTTTGCTCTGCGGTACTTTGATTTCAGGCTTTATTTATGCTCGGCGAGGTATCTGTCCACGACGGACTCGACATAATCGGGGCGGTCGGTGATGATACCGTCAACGCCGTTTTCGAGCATTTTGATAACATCCTTTTCCTCGTCGACGGTCCATGCGTTGACCTTCATGCCGGCGGCATGGGCGCGCTTGACAAGCGTCTTTGTGGCGAACGCCTTGTGCGGATGCATTGCGTCGCAGCCGATCTTCTTCGCGAGGTGCAGCGGCTGGAAGAGCCATCTTGTGACTATCTGACCGTAGATCGGATAGAGATAAGCGGTCTTGCACTTGGGCTCGTACTTCTTCGCTTCAATGAGCATCTTATAGTCGAAGCTCGAAATGAGGAGCTTGTCGAAAAGTCCGTATGCCTTGGCGGCGTCTATCGTCTTGCGGACAATGTCCGCGCGGTCGGTCTTGCAGGGCTTTATCTCGATGTTCATGACGCTGAGCTTATCGCTCTTCTGCATGCACTCGAGGTATTCCTCGACAGTCGGCAGAGTGACGCCGGCGAAATCCTTGGAGAACTTGATGCCGAAGTCGAGCTTGCGGATATCCTCAAACATATAGCTGCCGATAGCGCCGGTGCCGTTGGACATCTCGTCAACGGTGTCGTTATGGCAGATAACTATATATCCGTCTTTTGTGGAATGGACGTCGGTCTCGGTTCCGTCGGCTCCGAGCTCGATCGCTTTTTCAAACGCGGGGATCGTGTTCTGCGGGGCATAGCGGTTAGCACCGCGGTGTGCGATTATCTTTGGCTTATTCAACACTGTTCACCTCTGAAAAATTTCTGAGGACATTATAGCACTTCGCCGCTGAAAATTCAACAGGAATGTGATAACGCTGAAATAATTATTAAATTTCTGCTTTTATTGTACTTAAGTCCAAAACGCTGTTGCAAGCTATTAATATTTTTGCTATAATGATAAGAGCTTTTATGCAAATTGTCGATGCTTCCCGATTGAATTTTTTTCATATCGGGGGGCTAAAACAACTGTCTGCGGGCGTATTTTCCCTGCTTCGCCGCGGACCTGAAGGAGTGTTGAAATGGGAAAGAGTAATCTCAAGGAAAAGGTCAGCACGACATGGAACAATGTCGTACTGCACTGGAAAACACCCGCCTTGGGCAAATATGTCTCCTACAAAGAGATAATTGCCTACGGCGTCGGAGGAATGGGCGTTCAGTTCGTCATGTTCTTCTGCTCGCTCATCGCGCTTTCCGCAACGAGCTTCCTTGTCGGAAACACGATAGGCATCAAGCCGATGCACTTGCAGTATATGGCGGTCGCATCGACTATTATCGGCTTCGGAATCACTATCGGACGCTCTTACATAATCGACAGCGCCCGCTTCAAATCCGGAAAATTCCGTCCCTGGCTTGCGATAACAGGTATTCCTACCGTTATTATAGCGGTCGTGTTCGTCTGGCTGCCCTATGAGACGATGTCGTATATGCAGAAAGTCATTGCGGTTTTCCTCTGCTACAACCTTCTGCAGTGCTTCTATCCTTTCTTCCAGCAGGCTTACACAGACCTTGCAAACGTCATATCGCCCAACTCCCACGAGCGCACCGATATCGTTTCGGTCTCGTCGATCATCTACTCCATGGCGCCGTCCCTCACGGGTCTTTTCGTGCCGATGCTCTCGACGCTCACCGGCGGTCTGAACTCCATCACCACCTACCGTATAATCCATCCCCTCGTCGCCGTTATCGGACTTCTTCTGTCCTATGTGGCATACGCGGGAACGAGAGAGAGAATAATCGTGGCGGAGAGCCACGTTACCCAGTTCAAATTCTCCGACGCATTCCGCGCCGTTGCAAAGAACAAATATTTCTGGATAACCTCCCTTGCAGGCTGGCTCGGCTTCCTTGAGGGCGCGGTCGGCGTTATCATCGGCTGGACATTTATATATGCCTATCCCAACAGAATGGGGCTTTACGGAGTCGCAACGACGCTCATCGGCAACGCGGCGCTCTGGGCAATGCTCATCTGCCCGATAGCGATAAGAGTTATAGGCAAGAGAAACCTGCTCATTTGGTGCAACGTCACAAACGTCCTGCTCATCGGTTTGCTCTATCCCCTTTACAACAACATCCCCGCTCTGATAATTCTCTATTATCTCAACGGATTCGTCAACTCTTTTTCAATAGTCTACACCCCGGGCATCAACGCCGATATGCGTGACTATCAGCAGTATTTCACCGGCGAGCGCATCGACGGAATGTTCGGCGCGGTCGGCATAATCGGCTCGTTCATCGGAATGTTCACCGGCATGGTGCTCCCGACCATCTATCAGATGCTCGGCCTTGAGGACAACTACGACGTGCTCGAAGTCGCTTCGTTCAGAGAGGATATGTTCGACGTGCTCATCATCGCCGCAGTTATCGGCGCGGCGCTCAACTTCGTCCCCTACCTCTTCTACGATCTGACCGAGACCAAGCAGCGCGGCATAGTCAAAGTGCTCAAGATACGCGCGATGTTCGAGGACTACGGCAACGGTATTCTCCGCGACGAGAGCATCGTTGAAGCCATAGACATAATCGACGAGGCAAATCTCCTCTACAAAGACAGAACCCTCATGACCACGAAGGACGACATCAAGAAGGCAGAGAGACTGCCCGCGAGGACACCCGAGGAAAAAGAGTTCAAGAAGAGCGAAATCAAGCGACTGAAAGCCGCTTACAAAGAATTCAACACTCAGAACCGCGGCATAAAGAAAGACCGCATAAATCAGGCAAAGGCCATGCCCAAGAGCACCGACGCCGAGAAGGCGGCGAGAAAAGCCGCGATAAAGGCCGCGAAGAAAGAGAACAGAGAGCTCAACAAGCTCAATGCGGACATCTCCGTGTGCGATTTCATCATCGACGAGATGAACAAATACGACACTCTGCGCATCAAGAAGCAGGTCGAGCGTTCCCGAGCGCTTGAGGCTGCCGGATATGCCGGAATATTCTACTACAGCAAAGAGGACATGGCTGAAGCCAAGGCTCTGCCGAAGTCCACTCACGAGGAGCGCGAGATTCGCAGCGACGCCATAACCCACGCCCGCGCGCTCAAGAACGCCAGAAAGGCAATGATAAAGTTCTACGGCTCGCCCGAAAATATCGTCGAGCCTTCAGACGATGCGTTCAAGGCCGCAGAGGCTCTGCCGGACGACACCTTCGCGCATCAGCTCGAGAAGAAGAGAACCGTCAAGAAGCTCGTCAACGAGAAGTCGAAGTACATCAGAAGCGTCAAGCCTCTTCTCGACGCAAAACGCCAGCTGACGGAAAAAGAAAACTACGCGCATCTTGACGATATCCGCGCAAGATACGCTGACGCAAAAGCGAACACCGACGCCGAGTACGAGGCGCGCAGAGTCGAGATCGAGAGACTCGAAGAGGAGCGCAAGGCAGACCTCGAGCGCAGGAAGCAGGAGCGTCTGGCAAAGAAGAACGGAAAGTGAGGAACAGACGATGAAAAAATTCAGTAAAATAGCAGCCGTTGTTGCGCTGATGCTCGTTGTCTGCCTCTCTTTCACAGGCTGCGGCAATCTCGGCAACGCGATAATCTCCGCCCTCTCCCTCGATGTCACGGTCGACGACCCGGCGCTCATCAAGGTTGAGGATATACTCGACAAGACCGTCAAGACGGAATCCGTCAAGAGCGGCGACTTCACCTATACATTATATACCGACAACACCGCCTGCATCACGGGCTACACAGGGAGCAACCCCGTTGTTTCCATTCCCGCGGAGATAGACGGCGCAAAGGTAGTCGGTCTCGAGAACAAGGCTCTCAAGAGCAGCAGCACGCTCAAGGAGCTCATACTCCCCGACTCTGTCGAAGCAATCGGCAACTATGCCGCGATGTACTGCGACAGTCTTGAGAAAGTAACCATCGGCAAGAACATCAAGCACATCGGCATCAGCGCGTTCGAGGGCTCGCAGGAGAACGCCTACACCGGAAAGAGCAAGCTTACGACCGTTGTTTTCAACGGCGCGCCCAAGACCATATCCGAAAAGGCTTTCTACTTCTGCTCCGCGCTGACCGAAATAGTCCTGCCCGAGGGCGTTGAGACCATCGGCGACTGGGCGTTCGCGAAGTGCTTCAGCGCAAAGAAGATAATTATCCCCGAGGGCGTCACTCAAATTGACGACCACGCGTTCCTCAAGTGCACCGGAGCGGTCGAGATATCGATTCCCGGCACGGTTGAGAGCATTGCGGTGAGCACATTCTACCGCTGCTCCTCTCTCGAAAAGCTCACTCTCGGCGAGGGAGTCAAAAAGCTCGAAAAGGGCGCGTTTGAAGAGTGCAAATCGCTCAAAACAGTCGTCCTGCCCGAGAGCATGAAAGAGCTCGGCAAATATGCATTCTACAACTGCACCGGACTCGACGAGATAACCATTCACTCCGGAGTCACCGTGTTCGGCGGCGAGATATTCAAGGATGTCGGCAAGCTCACGATTTCGACCGAGAGCGGAAGCGACGCCGAGAAATACGCGCAGGACAACGGCTTTGATGTTGCCGTTATCGGCTGACGGAGGACGAATGGGAACGATAATCGCACTCGGCGGCGGCCGTTATGACGACGGCGAGGTCATGCCGATATTTGAAAGAATAGTCCGCGAATCGGGCAAAGAAAATCCTCACGTTGTGTTCCTGCCGACTGCCGGGCACGACGACACCGAGGGCGACGAGCCCATATGGGAGAGCTTCGAAAAGCTCGGATGCACGGTTGAGACGCTCAAGCTCACCGACCCCGCTAACTCCCGCGAGCACATATATGATACGCTCGTAAACACGGACATTGTCTACGCCGGCGGCGGAAACCTCGAGTTCATGATGAACACATTCAAGGCGACCGGCGCGGACGAGGCGCTCAGAGAAGCGTATAAACGCGGAAAAGTCCTTTCGGGGCTCAGCTCCGGCGCGATGTGCTGGTTCGACATGGGATATGACGACTGCGGCGAAAACGGCAGCTTCATGTTCATCGACTGCATCGGACTTCTCCCCTACTGCTACTGCCCGCACTTCATCAGCGAACGCTGGCAGAGTTTCGGAACAGCCGTAATAGGCTGCCGCGTCTCGGGCATCGGAGCCGAGGACGGCGCGGCACTCATATTCAAAGACGGTCATTTCTCCGCCATGTGCGGAAACGACGGCGGAAGCGTGTTCTATTTTGACAAGGACAACGGCTTTGCAAAGAGCGACATAACCGAGGACGCGTCGGCGCTGGATATATAAAATTCATGCAGGGAAAACGGATGATTTCTGTTTCCCCTGTTTTTTATCGGGGTATCTATAAGCCTGTAATTCCGGCACACGGTTTAATAACAAACTTGCCTAAATCTGCTGAATATGATATGATTTTGTATCGGCTATGCCGATAGCGGACAGCCGCAAGGGCTGTCCCTACGGGATATACGAGCTATAGTCATTGCTGAATATTCGATTTAGTTGCAATATGGAGGACAATTATGTGGTGCTTGCCCAAAGACGACTCAAAAGCAGTTATTACTGCACAAGATCAAATACATAGCGCTCATCGCGAGTGTCACTTGCAACTACCCGAAACGGCAATTTTATTCTTTATGGGCAAAGCGACGGATTACCTCATATCGCAATATAATGCAACAGAACTGCCTGAACCGCTTCCGCGATTTCTTAATTCCTGCCCAATTTGGGAGATTGGGAAATTCCAGCTGTGCTTTGCGGACGGAGGACGCGGTGCTCCGCAAGCAGTAGATACAATCGAAACTCTCGCCGCATTAGGAGTAAAAAATATTATTTCCGTCGGAATGTGCGGAGCATATGATGAAGTCGTCCGTGTCGGTGAAATTATCGCTCCGCAAAAGGCTTTTGTGGAAGAAGGAACATCACTTCATTATTACGAGGACATCAAATACTCAAAACCGGACGGCAATCTTCAAAAAGCCGTCACATCTTTGCTTGGCATACGCAGCTATTCTATTGTCTCGACAGATGCCGTATATCGTCAGACATTGTGCAAAGAACAGTTATGGCGAGATAAAGGTGCTGTCGGAGTAGATATGGAAACATCGGCAATTTTCAGCGTTTCCAAATATCTCGGCTTAAAGGCTGTCGCTATGCTAATGGTTTCCGATATACACCCGATTGATTCAAATTCTGCGAAATGGGAATGGAAAATGACAAACGAAATGAGATATAATCTCGTCGATCAAGCCGTCGCATTTGCAAAAGCGATCAATAATACAAAATAATATCTCGCCTATGCCGGATTGAGCCTATTCGAGTTTGTGCCACTTGCGGCAGCTATATTTAGACTAATAACCACCGAGAAACAAATCAGCAAAATAAAACGGAGAAATAAAATGAAAAACGACCATACATTTGTCTATAG
>ERZ1034755.349-NODE-349-length-15710-cov-5.138167_pt1 | contig 15710 bp, 11 predicted proteins | sample MGYA00520596_ERZ1034755 | MGnify/ENA primary metagenome ERZ1034755 (study PRJEB33766, sample SAMN09781701) | gut metagenome | biome: gut microbiome | host: Homo sapiens | place: Madagascar | study: EMG produced TPA metagenomics assembly of the PRJNA485056 data set... | reverse complement strand
GACAAGAACGGTGGTGCCGTCTGCGGCGCCGACCTCGGTGAGATCCGTGACCGTCCCGCCGTCGGAGACGAGCATCGTACCGTTCTCGGCGTCGTGGGTCTTGGTGACGATCGTAAGTTCGGAGACGGCGGCGATGGCGGCGAGCGCCTCGCCGCGGAAACCGAGCGTCATAATGCGGTTCAGGTCGTCTGCGGCGTGGATTTTACTCGTCGCGTGGCGACGGATCGCGACCGGCAGGTCCTCGGGCGTCATGCCGCACCCGTTATCCGCGACGCGGATGGAGAGGATCCCCCCGCTCCGAATCTGCACCGTCACCTGATCGGCACCAGCGTCAATCGCGTTTTCCACCAGTTCTTTGAGCACGGACGCGGGGCGGTCGACCACCTCGCCCGCGGCGATCAGGTTCGCGATCTCAAAGCCCAGTACGTTGATTTTTCCCATTTTGTCTCCTTATGAACAGGAAAGCATCTTTTTCAGTGTAAACAGCAGGTTCATCGCCTCGAGCGGCGTAAGCGTATCGAGGTTCACCTCCCGCAGCTTCTCGGCGACAGCATCCGCTTCACTCTCACGGAGCGAGTCGAGAAGGTCATAGGTAGGTTCACGCGTTTTTGCCGGGGCGGCAGTCGGTGCGGGCACGCCCGCCCCTGCCTCGATCTCCGCCAGCACCTCGCGTGCGCGGCGAATGACCTCATTCGGCACCCCGGCGAGCTTCGCGACCTCGATCCCGTAACTGTCATCGGTCGCGCCGGGGACGATCTTGCGCAGAAACTGAATGGTATCGCCCCGCTTTTTGGCGACGATATGATAATTGACGACACCGTCACAGACGCCCTCCAGCGCCGTGAGTTCATGGTAATGCGTCGCAAACATGGCGCGGGCGCCGAGTTTCTTCCCTGCCGTATATTCGACGACGGCACGGGCGATGGACATACCGTCGTAGGTACTTGTGCCGCGTCCGACCTCGTCGTAAATGATAAGCGAGCGCTTAGTGGCGTTTTTCAGAATCCCCGCCACCTCGTTCATCTCCAGCATGAAGGTAGACTGCCCGGAGGCAAGGTCGTCGGACGCGCCCACGCGGGTGAACACCTTATCGACGATGCCGATGCGCGCGTCACGCGCCGGCACGAAAGAACCGATCTGCGCCAAGACCGCAATCAAGGCGACCTGCCGCATATAGGTGGATTTACCCGCCATATTCGGTCCCGTAATCAGCATCATGCGGCGGGTGGTCGTGTTGAGGTCGGTATCGTTCGGCACAAAATAACTGTCGCTCACGAACTTCTCGACGACGGGGTGACGCCCGTCGCGGATCTCAATCACGTCGCTGACGTCCACCTCGGGGCGACAATAGTTCTGCCGCACCGCGACTTCGGCAAGCGAACGGTACACGTCGAGCGACGCGATGGCGGCTGCCGCCGCCTGCAGGCGGGGCGCCGCGGCGGCGACCGTATCACGCAGAGACGCGAACAACTCGTATTCCAGAGCGCACAGTTTATCGGCGGCGCCGAGAACCGTACTCTCGAGTTCCTTAAGTTCCTGCGTGATATACCGTTCGCACCCCGTCAGCGTCTGCTTACGGATATAATGCGCCGGCACAAGATCGGTCTGCGACCGGGTCACTTCAATGTAAAAGCCGAATACTTTATTGGAGGAAACGCGCAGGTTCTTGATACCGGTCGCGGCACGCTCCTTCTCCTCAATCTCGTGCAGAATGGACTCGGAATCGCCTCCGATCGAGCGGAGGTAATCGACGTCCTTATTGTACCCCTCACGGATCATGCCGCCCTCGCGCACGGTAAACGGCGGCACATCGACCAGCGCCCCGTCGAGCAGAGTGTGCAGATCCTCCAGCGTATCGAGCCCCTCCGCAATCTCGCGGACGTTACGGCTCTTCGCCGCGGCGATCGCCTTTTTCAGCTCCGGCAACGGCTCGATACTGCGGCAGATTGCGCGCAGATCCTTGGCGTTCGCGGTGCCGTAAACGGCTTTCGCCGTCAGGCGCTCAAGATCGAGGACGCCTTTGAGGCACGCACCGATCTCCTCGCGCAGAGCAAAACTGTCCACCATCTCGGCGACCGCGCTCTGTCTATGTAGGATCGCGGGGGCGCTCACCAGCGGGCGCGTCAGCCACGAGCGCAGAAGGCGCGCCCCGAGGCAGGTCTCCGTCTCGTCCAGCACCCACAGGAGCGAGCCGCGTTTTTCCTTTGCCCGCATGGTCTCGGTCAGTTCCAGATTGCGGCGCGTCGCCGCGTCCATCTCCATATACTGCCCCGCGGTGTACACGCGGATCTCGCTGACGAACGTCGGCTCGCATTTCTGCGTCTCGCGGATATAGGCGAGCAGGGCGCCGACCGTCACGGGGAGCGCCCCGTCACCGAGCGGATCGACCTTTGCTGAGGCGCATTCCGCAAGGAGTGCCGCCGCGGACGTCGCGTCAAAGAGACGCGCGAGCGAATCGGACACAACACACGGCTTTGCCGTGAGATATTTCATCACACCGGGGCACGCCTCGACCGAGACGTTCAGAATCACCTCGCTCGGCGAGTAGATGCCGAGTTCGGTCAGAAGACGCCCCTCGCGCTCTTCCCCCTCCAGCTCCGTCAGGTAAATCTGCCCCGTCGAAATGTCGGCAAATCCCAGCCCGATACTGTGTTCACCGTAGAAAACGGCGGCAAGGTAGTTGTGCTGTCCCTCCGAGAGCAGGCTCCCGTCGGTGATCGTACCCGGCGTCACGACGCGAATCACCTCGCGCCGTACCAAGCCTTTTGCGAGGGCGGGATCCTCGGTCTGTTCACAGACAGCGACCTTGAAACCCGCCTCCACCAGCCGACCGAGATATACGTCCGCTTTATGGAACGGCACGCCGCACATGGCGGCGCGGCGCCCCTCGCCGCAGTCGCGCCCCGTCAGCGTCAGTTCAAGGACGCGGGACGCCGTGATCGCGTCCTCGAAGAACATCTCATAAAAGTCGCCGAGACGGTAAAAAAGGATATAATCCGGGTACTCGTCTTTGACGGCAAAATATTGTTGCATCATCGGGGTGGGATCTTTGAGATCCGCCCGTTTTTCCAGGACGTCTGCCATTTTGTCTTTCCGTTTCTGTCAGAATTCCGGGGCGGCTCCGCCCCGGGAGAAAAGGTCGGTCGTAAGTGGCCGCGGCGGTCAGTGTCCGCCGCAGTTCGCATGACAGGAAGAGCAGTCATGCGTACATTCCGCGCTCGGGTCAATCCCGAACACGACGCGCTGGATCTCCGCATTGATGGCATTCATGAGATCGGTCACTTTGAGCTGCGCGGCGGAAAAATCCCGATATTCCGGCATGGCGGCGATTTCGGACGCCAGTTCATCCATGCGATGGCGCACCATGTCGAGCAGTTCGGGGCTTTGCTCCTCGACTTCTTTCGAGAATTCCTGTCCGAGGATCGCGCGCTGTGCGTTATACTCGGTCATCTTGGTCTTGAGTTCCGGGGACGCCTCATAGGCGGCACGCGCCGCCTGATATTCAATGAGGAGCGGATCGTTTTTGATCGCATTTGCAAGTTCGGTTGCTTTTTCAAGGGTCGTCATGGTATTCGGTATCCTTTCGATTTCAAATCGGTTTTAAGAGTTTTCCGGTGCCCCGGGAGTCATCGTGCCACGGAGGGCAAACGGCTCTGCACGGTCGATCGTCACCCTGACGAACTGACCGACGAGGGTCTCGTCACCCGGGAAATGCACCAGTCTGCCGCCGGTGGTGCGCCCCGTGAGCATGCCGGGTTCCCGACCGGGCGCATCCGCAAGGACGCGGAGGGTCCTGCCGACGTACTTCTCCGCCAGCGAGAGGGAGATGGCGTTCTGCGTTTCGAGCAGTTCCGCCATGCGGGCTTTCCGCACCGCGTCGGGCACGGGATCGGGCATGGTCGCCGCGGGCGTCCCGCGGCGGGGCGAATACAGGAATGAATAGATCATGTCGTAACGCACATCGCGCACGACCTGCATCGTCTCGGCAAAGTCCTCATCCGTCTCTCCCGGGAACCCGATGATCAGGTCGGTGGAGAGAACGATATCGGGAATGGCACGGCGGAGTTTCTCCACCGTCTCGAGGTAAGTCTTTCGCGTATATTTGCGGTTCATACGGGCGAGAATCCTGTCCGAGCCGGACTGGAGCGGCAGATGGAACTGCGGCGCGATGCGCCCCGGGTGCTTCGCCATCACTTCAATCAGCGCATCCGGCACGTCTTTCGGGTGGCTCGTCATAAAGCGCAGGAGAAAATCCCCCGGCAGGGCGGCAACACGGTCAAGGAGCGTCGCGAAATCGCAGTCGCCGCGATAAGAATTGACGTTCTGCCCAAGGAGTGTGATGTCCCGACAACCGGCATCGACCAGCGACGAGACCTCCGCGAGGATCTCTGCACTCGCGCGGCTCCGTTCTCTGCCGCGGACATACGGCACAATGCAGTAGGAGCAGAAATTGTTACAACCGTACATAATGGACACCCATGCGCGATGACGCAAAGCGCGGGCGGTCGGCAACCCTTCTGTGATCTCCGGCTTCTCGGAGCCGGTCACGAATGTGCGCTTCCCTGCCTCCAAGACGGCAGCAAGTGTCTCGGGAAAACGGTCGAGCGACGCCGGGTCGAGTGTGAAGGACACCTGCGGATACCGCTCCCGGATCTGTTTCACACGATGCGGCTGTGCGGTCATGCAACCGCAAATCCCGACGACGAGCGCGGGGTTCTTCTCGCGGTATTCTTTCAGTCTGCCGACGTACGAGAGGACTTTTTGTTCTGCGTGCTCGCGAATGGCGCAGGTGTTGAGCAGAATCAGATCCGCCTCGGCGGGATCATCGACATCGGTATAGCCCATCTCATGCGCCATACCGCGCAGCTTCTCGCTATCTGCCTCGTTCTGCTGACAGCCGAACGTCAGAATACAGACAGCGTGCGGAAATTCACCGAAATGATGCGCGACGGCTCCGACCGCCGCAAGATATGCCTGTTCGTTCATCCGTTGACCTCGAAGCTATAGGCGGCGCGGGCACTCACGACCTTTGTAAATGTCCAGTCCGCAACGACGATGACCTGCAAGCGGTCACTTGTGCCGACGAGCGGATGGGTGAGCAGTTCCTCCGGTGTGACGGTTCCGACGTAAGTATTGTTTTCGGTCAGGTTATAAATGGCGATCCTGACCTGTTTCGGCGCGATCTCCCAACGAATAGACGCCGCGTCCGCAAGGCTTTCGAGGCGAATCGGTTCCGTCTTACCAAACCGTTTATTCGCGCGATCCTCGTCGGTGCTTGTTTGCGATACTTCGCTGTTCTTCCCCTGCAAACGCCAACGGACGAAAGCGGGTGCAATATCGGCATCTCCGAGTGTCGCGTCCGGGACAGCGGTACGCATCGCCTGAAACACGAGCACATAGGTCGGTATCAGTGCGATCAGCACCAGCGCAATCGTGATAATGACTTTTTTCATGGATTCTCCTTTGTTTGACGATTGGCAACGCAGCGTGTATGCGGGCATCGCGACGAAAGTACCCGAGTCACATGTTTATGTATCCTCGGGCGCATAACGCCTGCGTCAATAGTACAAATATATAGTATTCTATCACGCGCGTGTGTATTTGTCCACCCTTAAGCGCGAAAAAGAGCAAAAAACGCAAACAGCCGCCGCCCGGTTCGGGCGGCGGAGCAGTGTCTCATGGCATTTCGGAAGTTTGGTTACGCCGGCAGACGTACAAGAGATCGGTCGCGTTTAAGATTTTCCGTCGATACCTTTATAACGGGCGGCGAGGAACTCGGCAAACGGTGCGAAAGCGCCGTCCGTGGGGGCGGGCGCGCGGAAAGTGACGAGCTCGCCGGTATCCGGGTGACAGAACGAGAGCGATTCGGCAAAAAGCGCGAGCGGCGCCCGCACACGGCTACCGTACTTCCCGTCTCCGACGATTGGATGCCCGTGCGCCGACAACTGACAGCGGATCTGATGGAAACGTCCCGTTTCGAGTCGCACGGAAAGAAGTGTGACATCACCTCCAAAAAAGGAAGCCGTCGCGAGGGGGCTTGCCGAAAGGCGCGCTTCTTTTCCGCCTGCCGCCGACGTAGCGACACGTGCCATGCCGAGGCGGGCATCACGGATGAGAAAGTCGCGGCAGATAAAGGGTTCTGTCACCATGCCGGAAACCACGGCAAGATACCGTTTTCCTGTCTCACCGTCCTCATGTGCAGCGAACTGCCGCGAGAGTGACGCCGCCGCGGCGCGCGTCCGCGCGAACACCATGACGCCGCCCGTCATGCGGTCGAGGCGATGGACGGGATAGAGCGCACCGCCCGCTGCGGCGAGCGTGAGGGCATCGGGAGCGCCCGTCGGATCCGGTTGCGCCGGCATACCCTGCGGCTTGACGACGACCAGAACGGATTTGTCGCGATATATGACGTTTGGAGACAGCGTGTTGCCCGGTTTCATAGGCACCTCCCTGTTTAATCAAGACCGTATTCGACGCGCGAATGCGACTGCTTTTTGTTGTTTTTTCCTTAAAAAAGAAACGGGGTGTATGCGTAGAAAAAGAGACGTGGGGAAATACTAGCGTAGAAATCCATTCTTCCGAGGATCCAGATGAAAAAAATATTATTCTTTTTACTGGCGGCAGCATTGCTCCTCACCTCGTGCGGCATACCTCTGCGCGATGACCCGGACGCGATGCTCGACGCTTATATTGCCGCCATCACGACCGACGGCACCCATTCCCTGCTCATACTCGGCGACTCCATCGCCGCGCATTACGGCGTCGATGAAAAAGATTCCTATGAAGCAAAACTGACGCAGAAGCTCAGTGCCGACGGTGAAAAGTGGGTCAGCATCAACTGGGGCGTTGCAGGAGATACGACAGGAGATCTTGTCACGCTCCTCACACAGCAAGCGGATGATCCGAAAGCGCGACAGATACTCGCCGAAGCGGATCTCATCGCCATCAGCATCGGCGGCAACAATATACTGAAATTCTTCCGCGACGCCGGTTATGAAGGCTTCCCCGACGCGACCGTCCCCAACCTCGTCAAGATCCTGCGTGAGTTCGAGCGTCAGGCGGAACCGCTCCGTACCGAGTTCCTTGCCGATCTGGAGGTCATCATGAATCTGATTCGCAAGGTAAACCCCGATGCCACCGTACTGATCCAGAACATTCACAACGTCGCACGTGATGTGGAGGGAGACTTCTCCATTGTTAAGCCGGGTGCTACCGCGGCATCGCTCATCGAGCCGATCTTCAAGCCGATCCGTTCCGTCCTTGACGAAAACGCAGAGCGGCTCGGTTACACCGTCGCCGACACCTATACGGCGTTCGGAGAAAGCACCGAACCGCGGCTTTTACGCCGGGAAATGCTCCATCCGAACGAAAAAGGACACACGCTCATCGCCGACGTGTTGTACGAGACGTACCGCAAAGCGACCGACAAAACCACCTGAAAATGAAGGAAACAAAGAGACTCCCCGCCGTTCGGCGGGGAGTCTCTGTCTGAGGTCACAGGAACGCCAATCTTATTCGCCGACCGTCGCGTCGCCGGCGGAGGGCGCCGCGCTCACAGTGCCATAGGTCGCACACAGATCTTCATAGAAGTTGGCGCGAGCCATCTGGTGATAAGCGTTGACCCACAGCGTACCGATACCGAAGCAGAGCGCACCGACAATGTACCAGCCGATGAAAGACAGGTCGAGCAAGAACAGGCGCATCTTGTTCCCGCTCATGATGCGGCGGGATTCCGTGATGCACTGGGTAGCCTCCATTTCGGGGTGGTCAAGCGAGATGTAATACGACATGGAATAAGAGTAAGCCTTGATGATGCCGGGGATCACGAACAGCAGCGACCACAGAGCCGTGAAGAGCGTGGTCAGGAGCCCGATGAGGAAAGAGCGGGCGAAGCGGCCGCCGACAAAGCCATAGAACAGATCCTCGAAGCGCGCGGGACCCGCCGGGTCACGCACGAGGCGCAGGGTGAATGCGGAAAGACCCACGGACACAGCGCCGATGAGAAGGAACGAGACAAAACTGGAAATACCGAGAACGGCGCCGCCAATCACAAAAGCAAGCAGGACATACAGCCATTTTTCAGCGAAAATGCTGTTCCCCATTTGTTCCCGGGCTTTTGCACGGAGTTGAGAAGATGTCATAAGAAAGCCTCCCTTTGATTGTTTTTAATACCAAACCAATTATATCGTATGCGTCTTAGAATTGCAATAGAATTTCGACAAAAAAAGCACCCGTCGAGCGGGTGCTTTTTTGTATTTACGTTAGAATTGGCTTTCAGAGAACACAATTCAGGAACTGGCGCGTGCGCTCGTTCTTTGGATGGTCAAAGACCTCCTCGGGTGTTCCCTCCTCCGCGATGACGCCGCCATCCATGAAGAGGATGCGATCGGCAACCTCGCGTGCAAAGCCCATTTCGTGCGTAACGATGACCATGGTCATCCCCTCATCGGCGACCTCGCGGATGAGATCCAGCACTTCCCCGACCATTTCGGGGTCAAGGGCGGAGGTCGGCTCGTCAAACAGCATGACTTTCGGATTCATCGCGAGCGCGCGAGCGATGGCAATCCGCTGTTTCTGCCCGCCGGAAAGCGTCGACGGGTACACGTCCGCTTTATCCGCGAGCCCGATACGCTCGAGCAGTTGCATCGCGCGATCCCGACATTCCTCCGTGACCTGCGCCTTGGTCTTACCGTTCTTCTTTGCCTGCTTGCCGAAAATCATCACCGGGGCAAGCATAATGTTTTCCAGCACGGTCTTATTGTTGAACAGATTGAATTGTTGAAAAACCATGCCCATGTTCTGCCGGTGGATATTGATATCGACCCGGACATCGGCGATATCGACCCCGTCAAAATAGATGGAACCGGACGTGGGATCCTCGAGACAGTTCAGGCATCGAAGAAACGTCGATTTCCCCGACCCGGATGGTCCGATGATGACGACTTTTTCCGCTTTGTAAATGTCGGTGGAAATATCCTCGAATACCGTCAGATCCCCGAATTTCTTCGTCAGGTGGCGCACCTGCAGATAGGCTTCACGCCCGTTGGCGCCCACCGGGGTCTCCCCCGTCACCGGCATTCCGTCTGTCCATTTTTCATTATGATTTTGCATTCTGCGCATCTCCCCTCGAGCGATCCGACTTCGCCAGTTTCTTTTCCAGAATGTGAAGCAGTTTTGTAAGCAACAGAACGATCGCCAGATACATCACCGCCGCAATCAGGAGCGGGAACATATAATCGAACGTGCGCGACTGAATCAGACCCGGGATCTTACCAAGGTCGTAAATGCCGACATAGCCGACGATGGAAGTCTCTTTTACGAGCGTGATAAACTCATTGAAGAGCGGTGGCAAGCAGTTTCTTAACGCCTGCGGAATGATGATTGTGCGCATGGTCTGCCACGTCGTGAGCCCGAGCGAACGCCCCGCCTCCATCTGACCGTCGTCCACGCTCTCGAACCCGGCGCGGGCGATCTCCGCCACATAGGCGCCCGAGTTGATTCCAAACGTGATGGCGCCGATCATAATACCGTTTTTCCAAGAAACAAAGACGACGAAATACAGAATCATTAACTGGAGGACGACCGGTGTACCGCGCACCAGCGTAATATACAGGCGGCAGATCGCCGACGGAATGCGCAATTTGCCGTTTTTCTTATGAATGTAGTTGACCGTCGCGCAAAGGACACCGAGGACAATCCCGATGAGCGCCGCGATCCCGGCGATGATCAGGGTATTCCGGAGCCCCTCTAGATACAGTTTCCACCGATCCTGCACGATAAATGCACGTCGGAAACGCTCCCATACGGATAGCGATGCAAGCAGATAATACTTCATTTTTTCTTTCCCTGTCAGAATGTAGTAAAGACACCAAACGGTGAGGGGACGGTTTCAATCGTCCTCTCACCTGTTCGGAAGCACCGATTCACTCAGTCGGCGACTGCAAGCATTGCCTGCGCCGGGAGTTTATCCATCAGGATAGCATCAATCCGTCCTGCCTTCAGGTCGGCGAGTGCCAACGCATACTGTTTGTAAGTCGAAACCGTCGTCGAAGAAGCGAGTTTCACGGCTTCGGACATGACGCCCTCGGACACTTCGTAAGAATAGCCTTCCGCTTTCTTGGCAGCCTCAAGAATCAAATCCGCGCTGGTCCCTTCCTGCACACCGACCTTCAGTCCGTCGAGTGCTTTCAGACTGCTGTAAGATTTGCTTTCCGCGGAGACAACCACGAGCGTGGAACTAAAGTAAATCGAGGAGAAATCAACCGATTCCTTTCTCTCGTCGCTGATCGTCATGCCGGCGGCGCCGACAGCGTCACCCGTTGCCGTGCTGACGCAGGTAGGAATGGTATCGAAAGCAACGTCCTGAACTTCGAGTTTCTTACCGAGATTCACAGCGACTTCGCTCATAATCGCGGCGTCAACGCCGACGACTTTCTCGTTCATCAGGAACTCAAAAGGAGCAAAACCGGATTCGGTGTACATGGTAATCGTCTCGGTCGCCGTGCCGAAATCCCAAGAGGTCTTGAGCCCGTTGGCGTCGGGAGCGGCAGTCCCCTTCTCCACGGATTCGGAGAGAGCGGTATAGTAATCAACGTATTTCGTCATCGTACCGTCGGCGACCCATTTATCGACAACGGCATTCACGGCGGTGAGGAGCGCCGTATTGCCCTTTTTCACGGCGATCCCGAAATCCTCCTGGAGAAGATCGGAGGCGTCCAACGCCACGTACGTTTCCTTATCGCCGCAGGAGGCGAAAGCGAAGAGACCGACGAGCAGGAGCGCTCCGGCCAAAATGAGAGAAACAATCTTTTTCATGGTAAGTAACCCTTTCGTTTTTGCAAATTGCTGTTTGTTTTTGTGATGGACTCATTATAGTGCATAAATTTTCATTTGTCAACGAAAAATCTGCATTTTTTCTCATTTTGTTACTTATGGCAAATTTGCGGCAACCAATGTGTAAGAATCGTGCAAAATTACCATACGACCTGATTATTTCAGGCGTTTTCAGAGGTTTGTGCTGGCTTTTGCGCCTTTTGCGTGCTAAGAAAAAGCGTAGGCGAGAATGAATATTCGAATGAATATTTTTCGGTTTATGCATTTTGTTTTCCGTGTGAATCTCTCTGTTGCAAAATGCAGGGGGAGCCACTGCCGGAAAGCGGGAATGCCCTCACAAAAACAAAGAGGAGCCCCTGACAAACTGTCGGGGGCTCCCTGTTCTGTCAGCCGGAGACATCGTTCAATGTCTCGGCGCCGACAAAAGAGGTGCTTATAAACGCGGTTCAGCGATGAATGCCGACGTAGCCCGGAATGTAGTAGTATTCCACGCCGTACGGAGGCATCACGTGCGGGAGAAGTTTCCGCTGACAGCCGTTCTGAATCTCGTTCACCGCGACGGCAAACTGATGGTTCGGCCCGCATCCTTCGGTCAGGAAGTAAGCAAAGACGGACGAATTCTCGTTTTCGATGCAGGGCGTGCCGTCGTCCGTGGCGATCGTCGCATGACCGTCAAAAATCTCTGCCCGGCTGCCGCCGCGGATATTGAACGCCTTACCCGAGGGGCCTTCGGTCTTGAAGCCGAAGATCCAGAAGTCACAGCCGTCCTCGACCAGCACGTTATCGGCAGAGCGCTCCGGGTTAAACTGCCGGATCCACACCTTCTGCCCGTGCGAGAACCGGAAACACGGAACAGACCCGTACCCCTGCCCGCCGAACACACCCATGGTGCTGGCGACGTTATCCATGAGGATCTTCGAGCCGCCGACGGTATTGAAATACACGGCGCCGGTCTGTACATGGAGGTCGCTGACAATCAGGTCGCGCTTCGCACTGTGGCGGATAAAGCGCAGATAGCCGTAGAATTTCTCGAATACGAAACCGTCGTCCATGAAGAGCGGTTCGGACGAATCCTCTTCTATCACGAACAGCCCCTTCTCTTTTTCTTCGGCGAAGTCTTTCGTGATGGCGAAGTCACAATACATAAAGTTAATGGCACGGACGGTTGCGGGGATCTTAATCTCGCCGGAGCAGAGATAACGCCCCTCGCCGAACACGATGTACTCGCGACCGGAGTTCACCGCCGCCTGGATCGCCGCCGTCGCATCGGTCACGCCGTCACCGACGGCGCCGAAATCCTCCACCTCGGCAACGATCGAACGATCGCCGTTCCAGAGGTAGCGCGGCTGATGCTCGATCGGGAGCCCGACGTTCGTCTTACCGCCCGTGGGGAATACCTGATAGGTGCGGTCAACCGTGTTATACTCCTCATAGGTACCGTCGCCGAGGAATACGGTCTCATAGCCGTTGACCATCGCTTCCTTATATTTTTCAGTCGTGAAATCGCGCAGGTAGATATAGCCGGCGTAGTTGCGCACCGCCGTACCGCCCGCCGCGCCCTGCTTCGTGAATTTCGTATGCAGAACCGTCATCATGCCGCCGCGGCAGACGTAGAGACCTCCGCCGAAACTCGAGACATCGGCAAAGCAGATACCGAAGTTACCGCCGGAAACGCTGATCGCCGTTTTCAGTGTGTTGCAGATCGTCAGATTCTCGACCGCGGTCGTACCCGCGTTGACGCGGATCCCGTACTCAAAGCCGTCGATATGGATATTTTCCATATACGACTGCGAGCGGCGGTAGATATCCAGCGCGACGAAGCCGCGGTGCCCCTCATCGGAGGAGCGAATGGTAACGTTCTGCACCTTACCCGTATTGCTGTTATCGAAGCGCAGACCGATCGCACCGCTGTTCCCGCGCCCGGCATCCAACGTCAACTCCTCAAAGGAGTTCATCATGTTGACGTTCGAGCCGTTCTGAAGCGTGAAGGATACCATCGGTTTCTCCGCGCCATAGCGGAACGCGTGGCAGTTGTCCGCGAGTCTGATGACCGTCGTCTCCATATCCTCGCCGAGGAAGTGAATGAAGCGGTTGAGGTCGGAACAGGGCTGATCGTCTACAAGGTTCTTGAGGTTCTCAAACGAATACGTCAGCGTGTCCGAAATGAGGTAAGTACCGCGCGGGAAATAGAGGATGCGCGCCGCAGGCGGATCCTCCGGAAAAATAACGGTCGGAATCCCGCCCATTTTACGGTTCTCGAACCCGATGCGAAAGTTATCGCGCGGATCCTCAAGCAGTTTCTGGCGCATCTGCTGTACGCCCTCGATGTCGCGCACGACGATATCGTCAATGGCACGGCAGATGGCGGCGGTGGAATCCGTCTTACCGGTCGGATCGGCAAAATAAGGGGCTTTCGTCACGTCGACGACAATTTTGTTCTTTTCGCTGATATAAAGCATATTGGCTCCTTTATCGTACTTTTGTTTTTATGACTGATAGAATTTGATCTCGTCGATGTTCAGCGCGCTGTTCGTGGTGACGAATTTGAGGGGGGCAGTGGCACCGCAGAGCGTCGCGGAAAGTGTAATCTGCGCTTTCCTGCCCTCCGTCCCGCGCACCATGAAGAAACCGATGCGGTGTGTGTTCCAGATCACGCTGACCGGAATCTGCGCGAGGTCGCCGGTATCCGCATGATAGGTGATTTCGAGCGCTGTCGTGCCATCCGTCGGGAGCGTCACGTCCTGTGCCCGGTTCCGCGGGAACGGTGCCGCCGTCGCGACGCAGGTCATGGCAGTGAGATCGACGGGCGCCGCCGTAATATAGGTCGAGCCGTTCTCGAGGAAATGTTCCATCGCGTGGGTGTTCATCAGGAACCGGCAGAGGTTCATGGCGCATCTCTGCACTTCCCCGCGGGTGATAACGCCGTCGGCAAGTGCCTGATGCCCGTCGTCGTCGTTGGTCGCGGCATCGCTGACGACCATGAACACATCGCCCTGCGATCGAATCATATAGCCGAGTTTCTTGACACTGGCTTCATCGTTCTCGTCACCGTTCATCTTCGCCCACCAGTCGGTCATGACAAAGCCGTCATAGCCCCACTCGTCGCGCAGGATCGTCGTGGACAGATCGTAGTTGGAGGCGGCATGAACGCCGTTCAGCGGGTTATAGGACGTCATAATGGCTTTTGCCCCGCCCTCCTTGACCGCGATCTCGAAAGGACGGAGATAGATCTCGCGCGCGGCGCGGGCGCTCATGACGGCGTCCACATAGTGACGGCGCCACTCCTGGTTGTTCCCGGCAAAATGCTTGATGGTGCAGTATACACCGGATTCCGCCGTCGCCTGGCACATCGCCGCCGCCATACGGCCGGCAATATACGGATCCTCCGAAAAATACTCGAAGTTTCTGCCGCAGAGCGGGTGACGGTGGATATTGATACCGGGGCCGAGCAGGCAGTCGATGCGGTAGGCAGTCATCTCGACGCCTTCCAGCACAAACAGACGGTAGATGAGGAGCGGATCCCATGTGCAGGCGAGGAGCGTACCGTTCGGCAGGCTGGTCGCCATCATGCCGCTGTCAAGACGGAGCCCGGAGGGGCCGTCCGTCGTGCAGGCAATCGGAATCCCGTAGTGCAGGAGCCCGTCGGTCACGCCGCCGAAGCAGCTGCCGGTGCCGGGGGTAACTTTCGGCGAACTCATGCCCTCGCCGCGGCAGATCTCGATCAGCTCCCGATCGGACAACTGCGCGATGAATTCTTCCATGGTGGCGCGTCCGTCACGGACGTCGACCAGTTTCAGAGAGCGATCACCGGTATAAGGGATCGCTGCCGGGCGGCGGTCACGGATCCGTGCCGCCACATCGTAAGTACGGGTGGGCGTCGGCTCCCAGGCAGGCTTCCCTTCCGCATCGGGGCGCAGGCGGTCAAACGCCCGCGTCGGGATGAGGGCTTCCTCTGCGGTTCTGACCACTTTTTCTTCAAGCAAGTATGCCGCCTCCGCCTCTGCGCCGTGCGCGTCGGTGCCGACATAGATCAGATACTGCCCGCCCTCAAGCACATAGGCATTTTTATGCCCGGTCACACCGCTGTCATCAAACGACGCGAAGTCCTCGAGCAGGAAGGAGAGCTGCATCTTCTCCGTTTTGCCGGGGGCGATGAGCCCGGTCTTTCCGAACGCGGCGAGCACCTTTTCCGGCTTGCCGAGTTTGCCCTGCGGGGCGCCGAGGTACACCTCGACCACCTCGCGCCCGGCGACTTTCCCGGTGTTTTTCACCGAGACGGTGACGGTGACGAGTGTATCGTCGCCCTTCTCCATTTCCACGTCTTTCGTCGTCACGGCAAAGGTCGTATAAGAAAGGCCGTAGCCGAACGGGTACAGCACCCGCTCCGGCGCGAATGTCTCAAAATAGCGATAACCGACATAGATATCTTCTGTATAAAGGTTGACATCCCTGTCGCCGAAATGGTCGTTCGAGGGGTAATCCTCAATCTTTTCTGCGATGGTATCGGTCAGGCGCCCCGACGGGTTCACGGCACCCGTGAGGACATCGACCGTCGCACGACCGCCCTCCATACCGCCCTGCCAGCCGTACAACACGGCGTCGACGCTGTACTTTTTGACCCATGTCATATCCATAATATTACCGACGTTCAGAACGACGGCGACATGATCGAATGCGGCGGTCACGAGACGGATCATCTCTTCCTCCGTCTCGGTCAGATACCAGCTCCCCCTGGTAGCGGAGTTGTCCTTATCCTCCCCGGCGGTACGGCAGATGACGATAAGTGCCTTTTCGGACACGGCGCGGGCGTCCCGGACGGTCGCATCCGAGAGTGGCATTTCTTCCTGCGCCCACGGCTCCTGCGCCCAGCCCTGCCC
>ERZ1034755.347-NODE-347-length-15723-cov-14.726194_pt1 | contig 15723 bp, 6 predicted proteins | sample MGYA00520596_ERZ1034755 | MGnify/ENA primary metagenome ERZ1034755 (study PRJEB33766, sample SAMN09781701) | gut metagenome | biome: gut microbiome | host: Homo sapiens | place: Madagascar | study: EMG produced TPA metagenomics assembly of the PRJNA485056 data set... | reverse complement strand
TTATTCCTCTCTCTAGTATATTTTACATACTTTTTTATACTTTTCTTGTACGTTCGCGATATTCTGTAGGAACTACTCCTATTTCTTTCTTAAATACTTTAGAGAAGTATTTAGGGTCAGTAAACCCTACATTGAATGCAATGGTCGTAAGAGTATCGTCTGTATCTCGTAAATATTCTGTCGCCTTCATGATACGTATATGACGTACAAAATCGCTTGGTGTCATGCCGACTCCCGTCTTCAGGCGATTATAGAGTACGCTGCGACTCATACCCATAGCTTCTGAGATGTCATCAATCTTAAGATCTGGCGAAGTAATATTATCAATAATATAATTAATAAGCTTTTCTACCAGTGCATCATTTACCTGTACAGACATGAATGCTTTATCCCTATCCTTGGTCTCTGCTGGATCAGCAGGCTTGTCAGTTTGGGCTTTATTGATGTTTGTAGGAAGAATGTGTAGGGCTGCAATGGCATTTTGATCACCTTCAGCCTTCAACTTCTGTATTGTTTCAATTTGGATAGCACGGCGTTTATTGATTACAGCTTCTATGCGACCTAGCAGATAGTTTACAGAGAAAGGTTTGGTGAGGTAAGCATCGATGCCTTCCTCAAATCCTTTTAACTGGTCTTCTGCACTGGCTTTAGCTGACAGCACAAGGATTGGTATATTCTTGAGTGCTAAGTCTTGCTTCAGATAGTGAACCATAGTTATACCATCCATTACCGGCATCGTAACATCGGTGAGGATAAAGTCTGGTGCATTCTTTCGTGCAATAAGCAGACCGGCTTTACCGTTTTCTGCAAGTAATACATTGTACAGATCGCTCAATATTGTATATAGATACTTGCGAAGATCATTATTATCTTCTACCACAAGGATTGTTATTTCCTTCTGCTTATCTTCTTTTTCAATATTGTGCTCTTCCATGCGTTCTGCTTCTTCCTGTTTCTCTTTCTCTTTTTCTTCGAGGTAGAGCTGTACATTTTGGTCATTAATCTGACCTTCTTCAGCTTCGTTGACTTGCTCATCAGTTTCGTTTACTTCATCAAAGCCTCCGTTGACATAGAAATTGCTGTTGTTGTCAAACTTCAACATCTTGTTGATCATTTCCAGCATTTCTTTAGCATTACGCTCTACAATTTGTAACAACTCACGGCTTTGCTTTGTAAGACCAGGTTCGTTGGCAAGAACTTGAGATATTGGTCCTCCGATAAGTGTAAGAGGGGTGCGTAGACGGTGAGAGGCATCGCTGAAGAATTCATTTTTCATGATGCTGATGTTATGGCTCAAATTCTCGCGTTGACGCTGGTTGTATGTATAGAAAATAGTACCAACAATGGCAACGAGAATCAGCATAAGTACGATTCTGCCCCAAATACTTTCCCAGAAGGTTGGGCGTACTTCGATAGGAAGTTCTGCTATATATTTACTCCAGATACCATGCGAATTGGTTGCCTTTACCTTGAGAACGTAATTGCCGTGCCTAATATGGTTGAAGCCAATCATATTACTGCTTCCATTGTTTATCCATTCGCCTTCTGGGGTAAATCCATCTAGGCGATAAAGATATTTGGTCTGGTACTTGCGGGTATAGTCTAATGAAGCAAAACTGATAGTCAGGTTTCGCTTGTTAGCTGGGATTATTACTTTTTCACTGTGCAGGATAGGGTGTTGCTCCGGTTCTCCATTATAGTGAAGTGTCGTAAATATGATACGTGGCTGATAAGTACTCTTCTTCAATGTTCCTGGATTGAAGGTTAGGGCACCCATAGGAGTTCCTACAGTGATATTGTTGGTGGAAGGGTCGTGATATGGGCGTGCCTCGGTAAACGACATGTTGTAGTCGAAATCGTTTGGTCCGAATGCTGACAACTGTCCTGTTTTTGTATCAAATTTGTCAATACTTGACTCTCTGATTACCCAAATGTAGCCTTGATTGTCCTCTATCATACTTAGAACAAGACCCTCATTGAGGGAATAATTCTTCATATAGGCCACATTGAGGTTGTCTTGCAGCAAATTTGTACTCTTAATCTGTTCCAATATACCACCAAGCTCGCAGATAAATATCTTTCCACTTGAGTGTTCCAATATGAAGTTTACGTCATTAGCCTCAAGACTGGTAGAATCATTTTCGTTAGATAAAGTCTTATAGAATTTTATCTTTCTTGGATCTTTGAAATTATCACTGAAGGTAATAAGACCATCTGTAGTTCCTACTAATATGACGCCATCGTTGGTACAGGTGATGCGGCGTGTCTTATGGAAGAGATTCTTATCCCAGGCAAGTCCGTTCTTGATACTTGTAAAGTGGATGCTATTATCTGCCTGAATGTTTGCAAGAGCGATTCCACCTCCGTATGTTGCTATCCAAATGCGACCCTGACGGTCTGACTTCACATCGTAGATCTTATTGTTCGGAAGTGACGCTGGGTTATTGGGATCGCAGAGGAAATGGTAATACTTGCCTCCTGTAAATAGGTAGAGTCCATCGCCTTGGGTACCAATCCAAAGTCGGTTGTTGGTATCTACGAATAGGCAATAGATACCCGCAGGCGAGAAGGGAACCTGCTCGCTTGTAATGTTGCCGCTTGGGCTAAAATATCCCAATTTGTTATAATGTATATCGGTTACCATGATACAGCCGTTTTTATGTCCATATAGCTGATTGCCATTGGCTAAGGCTGTGATGGCACGTACCTCCGATTCTCCAGAGTTTAGTTTGTTGAGGGTATAATGATGGTTCTTGAAGCCAATCAATGTTAGATCGTGAATCCCTGTTATCCAAAGAACTGCTTGGTCTGTGAGACAGAATTTCTCTATCATGGGGATTCGGAAGTTGCCCGATGAGTTACTGCGTAGCAGGTATGGTACCAATTGTCCGGTTTTACGATCGTAATAACTGAAGGTACCTTGGTTTGGTATAACCCATAGGGTATGATTTTCATCCTGAGTAATGAAGAATTTTGAGCTGGATGTTCTATCTACTGGATCAGGCTGGTCAGCGAAAAGCCATCGCTTCTCGTTAGTCTTAGGGTTAACGAGGGTTACGCCCATACCATTTGTAAACGCCCATACCATTCCGTAATCATCTACATATAGTTTCTGTACTTCAGCTAGGGGTTGAGAAGGACTTTGTATATTGATGATTTCTGATTTGAATGTTCTGGGATTATAAATAACTACACCGAGATTTGTGGCAAGAAGGAGTTGGTATCCCGTGTTTTTTAATTCATTGATGTGGGTTATACCTTTGGGAAGAGGTACTGTGGTAGTTTGATTTTTTTCATCTACTACTACAACCTTTCCGTTTTCGGTAGCCAGGAAGACATATTCTCCAACTTCTCTAATCCACTTATAAGGTACCGCAGTACTGAATTTCTTACCATAGATGGTTGTACCCTTATCTGTAAGGATCCACTCTCTGTGTTTTTTGTCGCCATAGATATAGTAAACTTTACCGCTTTTCAAACCTTTTTGACCTACACGTAGCAATTCGATATCGAGTACATCTGTATCATTTGTGCGTAGCAGGTAATCTGAATTTGCGGATGTAATCCAAGTATTTCCTCCACGAATATCATAGATATGGTCTGCTCGGAAATCAACGTTGAATTTCTCTTTAATCTGGTTGCTGCTTTTTAGGAATTGGCAGAGATGGGTATCATAGAGGTAAAGTTTACGATCTTGGGTAATACACCATACGTTGTTTGCTGCAGTTGGCTGTATACTCAAGATACGGTTGGTAGATAGTACGCTTACGCCATCTGGGTCATCGCGGAAAGTATGGAAGCTATATCCATCATAATAAGACAAGCCGTTCCATGTGGCAAACCACATCAGCTTGTCTTTTCCTTGTTTTATGTCAGAAATAGTATTTGCTGCAAGTCCGTCTGCTATGGAAAACTTTCGGATGTCACAATAGGGGGTAGCTATGGCTGTAATAGTCGAAAATAGCCCCAAGAGCGTTATATAGAGATATTTTTTTATCATAATTATGAGTCTTGCTTACATGTATTTTTATTAATTAATTCGACACAAAGATAAGAAAAATAATTGTAAATTGGAAGAAAAGGGATGGAAAATTTATTGAGATAGGGATTTTTTCCTCCATAATAGGGAATTTCCCCTAAAAACTTCCCGTTTTCCTTTTGCAAGGTGTAAAAAATGGCTTATCTTTGCACCAAGTTCTACGGAAGGTGTTGTTTTTGTTGGAATGACACTTAGTAGCTAATATAATTTGTTGAATTATAAAAAGAAGAAAGGATATAAGACGATGAAAAAGATGAAGAAAATCTTGATGTTGATGGCTGTAGCTGTCACTTCGTTCACTTTTACTGCATGTGATGATGATCCATGGGATGATGGTCATTATTGGCACGATGACTATGGCTGGTACGAGGATTACAACCAGGGCGGCTGGGGCTGGAACCAGGGTGACTGGAACCAGGGGTCGAATGGTTCGCAGAACAGTCTGCTGGTAGAAGAGGCCAGCACGCTGGTGGGCGAGTGGTATGGTCCGGTGATATACAGTTACATCAACGAGGATGGTGTATCCCGCGGCAAGGACGAGTTTTATGCCACCATGATATTCTACCAGAGTGGCGACAGGCGTAATGCGTTGAGCGGAAGCGGTATTGAGGTTGACGAGGTGTATGACGAGAAGGGCAATGTGGTAGATTCGCAGAACCTGAAGTTCACCTGGTATATCGACAACAATGGCGACATCTACATTAAATATACCAATAGTGGTGCCACCTTCGTACTGGATGCCGGTGCCAGCCAGACTGGTTTCCATCTGGGTGCCGAGAAGGGCAAGGAGCGCTATACCTTCTATGGTTATATGATAGGTGTGGGTAATGCCAAGGGCGACATCATCAACTTCGATTTCGAAGAGGTTCCTACGGGCTATGCCAAGAAGCTTACCCGTTCGGCAGGTGGTTCAGCCAATACCTTCGGCAAGGCTTCGGGCATCAGGAAAATGACGGGAGCTGAAAAGAAGTTGAATGATAGAAGATAAAGATTAAGCTAAAAAGAAATCCGCTTTCTCGGCATAAAAGTCGTGGAAGCGGATTTTTTATTGGGTTATCCTTTGATAACCGGAAAGTTTCTGAATCTTTTAATCTTTCAGATCTTACTGAATCATCTTCTTGCCAGCCTTGATCACTACACCCTTGTAGCTCTTGCCAACCTTCTGACCTGCGAGGTTGAAGATAGGAGCATTGTCAGCTGCAGATGTTGTGATGTTTGTGATGCCGGTAGAAGAGCCAGGTACAACAGCCTGAGTAGGGAGAATCTCTGGAGTACCCTTGAAGATTGCGCCATAGAGACCTGTTACGGTGTATTTTTCACCCTCAGTGAGTTCTGCTACACCACCAACCTTGCTGAATTTGTCGTAAATCATAATCTTCTGCTCGCCGTCGTTAGCGTAGTAGTTGAATTTGCCTTCCTGATACTCTTCCTTGCTGAAAGTGAAGTTCTTGATGGTAACGAGGTTGTTCAAGTACTTGTTGGCGATGATGTCGGCGATGGTTGCCTCGATAGGCAGAGCAGCCTCTTCGCTTTCTGTAACAGTGATGCTCTCATCGTCTGTACCTGCATTGGCTGTGAGGTAAGGAACTCCATAGTTGAAGTTGAGATCTACCTTTACCTTACCATTCAAGATGCTGTTCACTGGCATGTTGAAGCCGAGAGTACGAAGCTCGATGGCTGCATCGCCCTCGCGAACATAGGTATTGATGGTTCCCTTGAACTCGTTAACGAAAGTAACCTTAGCGTTGGTAAGAGTAAGGTTCAGGTTCTTAGTGTCCTCTGTGTAGTTAGCCAAGAGATCCTTCACGCTTGCCACGTCGGTGTATGTAACTACTACTGGTGGCTGAGGAGTGCCGCCCTCGCCGATGGTAACGGTCATGGTCTTAATCTGAGTATTACCAGCGATGCTGTAAACCACCTTGTTGGCAGAACCGGTCCAATTACCCTTAGTATCGAGGGTACCGTTATCTACTTTATTGTTTGCATTCCATTTCTTCTGTGCAATCTCAATCTTAGAGATTTGCTTTCCTTCAGGAGCCTGTATGGTGAGAGTACCTGAGTACATTCTCAAGCGTGCAGAGCTGGTCCAGATTCTGTTGGCGTTGGGATTTCCTTCTTCCTTTGCAGAAACAGTAACTGCGATGCCATCTACTGTGCAAGTGGCAGCCTCGTTGAAATCTCCTTCGTTAGATTCCATAGATGAAACACCTGGCAGACTTGGGAACAAAGTCTTGTAGTCATTGTCGAAGTCAAATGTGGTTTGTGCGAAACCCACGCTCGCTACGAGTGCGAAAACCAGTGTTAATGAATAGCGTAGTAACTTTTTCATAAGCTAAAAATAATTTAAGTTGTTAATAATAAGTTTTTTTTCATGTTACCATGATTATGTTGCAAAGATACTAAAAATAATTAGATGTATTGTTAAGATAGTGTTAAATTGTTGAGCTTGTGGCTATTTTAGTAGATTTTAACGAGAAAAAGATAGAAAATTCAGGCAACGGTGGATAGAAAGCTACTTTCAAAAACACCCTTCACCCTTCACCATCAAGCATAAATATCTAATAGTTAAGTGTTTATACGGGTGAAGGGTGTCGCTGACCCTTCACCCACCCTTCACCACCCTTCACCCTGACTTTTTTTAGGGTGCGAAATCATCTCTGAACCCATGTTTAGCCATCTATTATGATCAGCTCCAGCCATCTATTATGGCCAGCTTCTGTCTTCAATGATGGCTGGACTTCTAGATAAGGTGAAGGGTGGGTGAAGGGTGAAGGGTAAAATTGAGAGTAAGGTTTTTCACAAGCAAAACCACGCTTCCTGTAGCCGGAAAGCATATTCCGAATGGCGAAGGTAGACATCCCGAAATTTTTCTCCCGACGCATCATTTTGTGCCCGGCAATGGCAAAAAGTTGCCCCAGTTGAGGGCAATATTGTGCCATAGTTAGGCAATAAGTGGAATGAGCCTCTTTCAGAAGTTAAAGAAGTTATGCCTATAGGGGTACTGAGCAGTTACTTTTAGGGGTTTTTATGTTAAAAACAATCTTTAAGCAAACGTTTACGTATTATTTTCACGTGAATCTTTAACGTAATTCATTTTTTTTACCTACATTTGCAGACGAAAAAAACAGACTGTGCATAAAATTGCGCTATAAATGCGTATTTTTTGCACAGCGGTTTTTGTCTACTTAAACGTACAAATCGAGAGTAAGAAAACAAATTTTAATATTAGTATAATCTAACCTATAAGTGTGTATGTCTGGTAATTATAACAGAAAGAAGATTGCGCTTGCAGGTGCGCTCATGTTCATGGTAACAAGCGTCTCTGCGCAAACGGTAAAAGGAGTTGTTACTGACAATACGGGCGAGCCAATCATCGGCGCATCTGTCATGGAGGTAGGTGTAGCTGGCAATGGTGGCGTGACCGACATTGACGGTAACTTCACAGTAAACTTAAAAGGCAAGAGCAAGAAACTGAAGATTTCATACATTGGTATGAAAGCGAAGGAAGTAAGCGTTGCAGGTAAAGAAACTATCGACATCAAGCTCGAGGATGACAATACCACCCTCAATGATGTGGTTGTAATCGGCTATGGTACGATGAAGAAGAAGGACCTTACAGGTTCTGTGGCTTCCATCGGTTCCAAAGAGCTTGCAGACATCCCTGTCTCAAGTGTAGGCGAGGCCATGACTGGTAAGCTTGCCGGTGTAAACATCACAACTACAGAAGGTTCGCCTGATGCAGACATCAAGATCCGCGTGCGCGGTGGTGGTTCTCTTTCACAGGATAACTCTCCTCTCTACATCGTTGACGGCTTCCCTGTAAGTTCTATTAGCGATATCGCTCCAAGCGAAATCGAGACTATCGACGTATTGAAGGATGCCTCTTCAACAGCTATCTATGGTGCCCGTGGTGCCAATGGTGTTATCATTGTTACTACTAAGAGTGGCAAGGAGGGTAAGACTCAGGTGAGCTTTGGTGCATCTTTAGGTTTCAAGAAGATGGCTAAGGAGACCAAGATTATGGATCCTTACAACTACGCTCTCTATCAGTATGAAGTAGGTAACACAGAGTATGGTGACTACGATGATATGGAGATTTGGAAGTCTGTAAAGGGTAATAACTGGCAGGACGACCTCTTCGGCCGCACTGGCTTGCAGCAGATTTACAACGTAGCAGTAAACGGTGGTACCAAGGAGACTAAGTACAACATCAGCTATGCCCGTACTGACGACAAGAGCATCATGAAGGCTTCTGACTATACCAAGGACAATATCAACGCTAAGCTCAACAGCAAGTTGAACAAGTGGTTGACATTGGACTTCAATGCTCGTTTGGCTTACACCAAGATTAATGGTTTGGGTTCTGGTGCTGATACCAACGAGAGCAATGCCTCTAACTCTATCGTAGCCAAAACAGTTACATTCCGCCCAGTAGATCCTTTGTTCATCAGCGGCGATGACGATGATGAAAGCTCAAACAGCACAGAGGCTAGTCCTACACAGCGTATGGATGATACCTACAAGCAGCAGCGCCGTTTCCGTCAGAACTACAATGCCGGCTTGAACTGGAAGCCATTCAAGGGCATCACCTTCCGCTCTGAATTCGGATACTCCTGGAGCTATGAGAAGACAGACCAGGCTTGGGGTACATACGCATCACGCAACTCTAAATTCGGTTACTCAGGTCAGCCACAGACTCAGATCATCCGCAAGGACAACAAAAACTGGCGTAATGCCAATACCTTGACATACGATACAAAGAACGCCCTGCTGAAGGGTGACAAGCTCAATGTACTCGTAGGTCAGGAGTGGTCGTCATCTCAGGATGAGAGCTACACATCAACAACCGTAGCCTTCCCTACTACTTTCGGTGTCAAGGAAGCTTTGGCTAACCAGGCTGCCGGTACAGCTCTCCCTAACGATAACACCATCGGCCGTAAGGACAACCTCTTGTCTTACTTCGGCCGTATCAACTACTCTTACGCAGAGAAATATCTCTTCACAGCTACTCTCCGTGCCGATGCATCTTCTAAGTTTGCTGCAGGCAACCGTTGGGGTTACTTCCCATCAGCAGCTTTCGCATGGCGTGTAAGCGAGGAGGAGTTCATGAAGAGTACAGCCAGCTGGTTGTCAAACTTGAAGTTCCGTCTCTCTTATGGTACTGCAGGTAACAACCGTATCAAGAGTGGTTTGATTGATGCAACTTACTCATTGTCTGATGCTACTGCAAAATTGCCATTCTTCGATGGTAATTTCACTACCATGCTGGAGCACAAGACTTTGTCTAATCCAAACCTGAAGTGGGAGACAACCATCACCCGTGACCTCGGTCTCGACTTCGGCTTCTTCAACAGCCGTATCAATGGTACCCTCGACTTCTATTGGAATACAACCAAGGACTTGCTGATGCAGACCAACATCCCATCTATTTCGGGATATGCTTACCAGTATCAGAACTTCGGTCAGACATCCAACAAGGGTTTCGAGTTCACCATCAATGCTGACATCATCAACAAGAAGGACTTCACACTCGGTTTCACTGGCAACATCTCTTACAACCGCAACAAGATTGACAAGTTGAACAGCCAGGCTGAGTTCCAGGAGTATAAGTGGGCAGGTTCACTCTGCAATGACAACCAGAACTTCCGCCTCGTAGAAGGTGGCCGACTTGGTGAGGTTTGGGGTTACAAGATGAACGGTTTCTATACTGTTTACAACCCAGAGACAGGTACAGGCGACTTGAAGTGGAATGGTAATGCATGGGAGTTGGCAGATGCCAGCATCGCAAATACCGTAGGTACCATCGGTGGAACATTGGCTCCAGGTGCCATCAAGTTGGAGGCAGACGAGAACGGCAAGGCTATCAAGCAGCGCTTGGGTAACACCATCGCACCTTGGACAGGTGGTTTCGGTTTCAACGCAACCTTCCATGGCTTCGATGCATCTGTATTCTGCAACTACTCATTCGGCAACAAGATTGTGAATGGTACCAAGTTGGCTTCTAGCTTCTATCAGGGTTCTCGCAAGGGCTACAACCTGAACAACGACTTCATCAACCGCTATACATGCGTTGATCCAGCCACAGGTGTCAACCTGACAAAGCCTTCTTCAACTGTCATCGCTCAATATGGCGGTATCGAGAATATCTACAACACCCTGAATGCCATCAATGCCAACGCAAGCGTATTCAACCCTTGTGTAACAGGTACCATGTCTATCACAGACTATGCTGTAGAGGACGGTTCATTCCTCCGTTTGCAGACATTGACATTGGGTTATACCTTGCCAAAGTACCTGATCAAGAAGGTAAACTTGAGCAACGTACGTTTCTACGCAACAGCCTATAACCTGTTAACCATTACAGGCTACTCAGGTTCAGATCCAGAGACAGATACAAGTTCAAAGAAGAATCCAATGTGCCCAGGTATCGACTATGCAGCTTATCCAAAGAGCCGCTCATTCGTATTTGGTATGAACGTTTCATTCTAATTCAAGGGAGGATATAACAATGAAGAATAAGAATATTTTTAAAGCATTATTGATAAGCGGATTGTTGCTCGGTACAACAACATCATGTAGTGATTTCCTCGATCAGCAGTCACCTTCGGAGCACACTCCTGATGCGGTAGCAACTTCACCTTACTATACTAGTCTTGTATTGAACAAGGCATACGGTGAACTGACAGAAGAGGGTATCTACGGACAGTTGATGGCTATCAACCTCGGTACCAACTCTGATATTGAGTTGATAGATGGTCAGGACGCATCTACCACTTCACAGACCAACAGTGAGCGTGGTGCCTGCAACTTCAACATGGTAGCTGGTAGCTGGTCTAAGATTCAGACCACCTGGGACAAGCTTTACGAGGGTATCGAATACAGCAACAACGTTATCGAGCTCGTAAACAACTTCGACACACAGAGTGGCAATGAAACCAAGAGCAACATCAAACTGATGCATCGCTACCGTGCCGAGGCCATCACAGTAAGAGCACTCCTCTACTTCAACCTGGTAAGAAACTTCGGTGACGTGCCAATGAAGCTGGAAGGAACTAAGACAGACTTGAGCAACATCTACGTAGGCAAAACCGACCGTGATGAAATCATGGACAGCATGATCGTAGAGTTGGAGCGAGCTATCCCTGACCTTTGCTGGGTAGGCGAAAACTCATATACCACAGAGCGTATCACCAAGGGCTATGCTCATGGCTTGCTCGCACAGATTGCCTTGCAGCGTGCTGGATGGGCTATCCGCGAAAGTCAGAAAGACGGATATGAGACTGCTGCAGAGAACAGCGACCCAACCTATCCTACACAGCGTCCAGGTGCAGCTGAGCGTACCAAGTATTATCAGTTGGCACAAACTCATCTCAATGAAATCATCAGCAAGGGCATTCACCAGTTGAACCCAAGCTATGAGAACGAGTGGTATCTCATCAACCAGAACAAGCTTGATGACAAGTACTACGAGAATCTCTTCGAGGTAGCACTGGGTGTTAACAGAAGTGGTGAGTTAGGCTATACCATCGGTGTTCGCATCAATGGTTCTTCTTCACGCTATGGCAAGAAGGGTAACTCATCTGGTAAGGTTAAGATGACAGCTCCTCTCTTCTGGTCATACGACCACAAGGATCAGCGTCGTGACATCACCTGCGCTCCTTATACCCTGAAAGAGACTGATGGCGTAATGAAAGAGTCATTCGACAAGAACGCACCATTCGGTATCTACTGCGGTAAGTGGGATATCCGTAAGATGAGCGAGGAATGGCGTCAGGCAGCCTTGGGAAGTACAGAAAAGGTATGTACAGGTATCAACTTCATTACCCTGCGCTACTCACAGGTTCTCCTGATGTATGCAGAAGTAATGAATGAGCTTAACGGCAATCCTGACGCTACTACAGGCGGCGTAAACGGATTAAGTGCCCGCGATGCTCTCGGCATGGTACATGAGCGTGCTTTCGCTGATGCCAACAAGGCTGATGCCAAGGCATACGTAGCTGGCATTTCTTCTGACAAGGATGCATTCTTCAATGCCATCGTTGACGAGAATGCCTGGGAGTTTGCAGGTGAGTGTGTACGTAAATATGAGTTGGAGCGCTGGAACCTCCTGAGCAAGAAGATAGACCAGTTTAAGGCAGACTATGAGGCTCAGATCAATGAGTATCCTGCCAAGCTCTATTACAAGACCATCAAGACTGCTACAGATGAAAAAATAGATATGAATTCTGTATGCTGGTATGAAGTTCCTGAGAATACAGCCGGCTACGAGAGTGTAACCTGGTGGGGTGCAGAGGTAACCGATAAGGACCAGAAGAACCTTAAAGGCAAACTGCCATTCATCAGTTCATATCTCAATACAACTGTAAAGAACCGCTACCTCTTCCCTATCGCTACATCAAGTATCGCCGATTCACAGGGCAAGTTGAGTAATTCTTATGGTTATTAATAAGCGATTGCTACAGAAAAGCAATTCATCAACCATTCTAATAAAAGATAAAATTTGAATAATCATGAATTTATCTAAAATAAATAAAAGCGCAATCTCCGGAGCATTCATGCTCCTGGGATTTGCCTCATTGACATCTTGTACCGATGACAATGACTGGAGTGTTGACGCTAGCTACGACCGCCTGTTCCACTCTATCGAACTTTCGGTTACTCCTCTGGACGACCGTGCTGAGGTGAGCTTCAAGAAGATGCCAAACACCGACTATTACATCATCGAGTACAGCACAGACTCTCTCAGCAACGATATTCCTATGGGCGGCACCGAACATAGCGTTGTTGACTCTTCATTTGTAGATACTCCTGACAGCATCTACAATCTGGATGGAAACACAGAGTACTACATACGTATCAAGGGTCGCAGCTATAGCGGCAAGTCTTCTAACTGGAAATACCTGGATAAGTTTAAGTTCAAAACCAAGGCTGAACAGATTATCACAGGTGTTGATGTAACATCAAGCACTGCTACCGTAAGCTTCATTGCTGGCAAGACCATCGATGCAGTTTACTATTACAAGAGTTCAGAAGATTCTACCAAGGTTGACTTCACTGCCGAGGACGTAGCAGCAGGTAAACTGACTATCACTGACTTGAAGGCTAACTCTTCATACAAGGTGAAGTTGTGGAACAAGGAGAACCTGAGAGGTACTTATTCATTCAAGACTACAGAAGCATACCCTGAAGGCTTTGATGTCATGACTCTTGCCGAGGGCGAGGATCTGGGTACCATCTTGCAGGAAGCAACATCAGACAAGGTTGTCATTGTAATGCCTAAGAATGCAACTTACCAGATGACAAGTTCTGATACTGGCGAACAGAAGGGACTCACTATCCCAGCCAACATCAAGAGCATCTACTTCTGGGGAGCATCTGGTGCCGTTTCTACATGGAAGGTGAAGGAAATCAAGATTGAGGGCGAAAAAGATCTCATCCGTTTCTACAACCTCAACTTGGAGAATAAGGACAACAGCGCAGACTACATCCTCAACTTGAACACGGACGATAACATCGGTTCTATTCAGTTCGACAAGTGTAATATCAAGAATACCCGTGGTATCATCCGTCTGCAGAAGGGAATAAAACCTGCCATCGGTAGCATCAACTTCAACAACTGCTTAATCAATAAGATCGGTTCTTATGGTATGTTGGCAGCAGGTAAAGATGCTCCAAAGGCACAGTTGGAAACAGTAAACCTCACCAACTCTACCATCGCCAACCTCTCTGCAGGTCCTATGATTGCTGTAGCCAACAGCATGACAAAGGTAAATGTAGATCACTGTACATTGTATGACGCAGTTGTGGGCAGTAAGTATCTCATCGATACCAACAAGAACAACAATATTGTTCCTAACGTTAGCAACACCCTCATCGGTCAGAGTGCAGCGTTGGCAGATGCAACTGCAACAAGTTACAAGAACGCTCCATTCGTTGATGTATATTATACCAATGAATTCACTTGGAAATCAAAGTTGCAGATTGGAGATCCTGCAGACATTTCATCTGCAGAGCTTTGGGTATCACCTTCAACAGGTGATTTCACCATCAAAGACAAATACCAGAGTAAGTATGGTAACTTCGGCGACCCACGCTGGATTGTACAGTAATAGTACTTACATCTGAAAAATAATATGATTAAAGGTGCAATGTCCGATGATGAGGACATTGCACCTTTTTTACCCAGAACATAAATCACTACAAGAAATTGCGTAATCGTTTTCGTGGTTTTTCTACAATGACAGTATAAGTTATTGAAAGAAAAGTAGTAACTTTGCCAAAAAAGAAATTAAGCCTAAAAAATATGAATAGAAAAATGATTAAAACCATCGTGCTCGCTGCACTCATGGCTGTGCCTTTCTTTGCCAAGGCACAAACTTTTGCCGGCATCACTGCTGAGCAGAACGCACAGAACACCCCTGAGCGTTGGGCTGCAGTCAACTTGCCTCAGTTGCCTGCTATCACTTCGGCAAATACGTTTAACATCAAGGATTATGGTGCCTCTACATCTGCTGCAGATAATACCAAGGCTATCCAGAAAGCTCTTGATGCAGTTCCTTCTACTGGCGGTATGGTCGTAATACCTGCAGGTACATGGATGTTTGGTAGCACAGACCAGATGACTAGCAAGACCGAGGTGCTCAGCATCAAGGCGAAGACCATCCTCCACCTCAGCGCTGGAGCCACCTTGAAGCTCGTGGAATACGGCAAGGCTCCTAACAAAAAGATTGTCTTCATCGGCGGAAAGAACAAGGACAAGAACGTTACCGACGTTGTTATCGAGGGTGAAGGTGAAACTTCAGTCATCGACGGTCAGGGTGCACGCTGGTGGCTCGCTAGAGAAAATGGCGAAACCTTTAACCCTGGCGCAATGATTCGCTTCGAGCAGGGCAAGCGCTTCCTGCTCCGCAACTTCAAGATTCAGAATACTCCGGGTGTAAACATCACCATCAGCAACAGCGGTAAGGCTAGCCATGCAACCATCCATGATGTAACCATCAGCGAACCTTCATCTGAAGCTGGCAAGGGAAAGGCATCTCATAATACAGATGGTATCTCTATTTGGGGTCCATACGTTAATATCTACAACTGTAACATCAGCAACGGCGATGACAATATCGTTTGCGACAACGATGCACAATATATCCATGTATGGAACTGCTATTTCGGAACGGGTCACGGAGCTTCTATCGGCAGCTTCACCGAAAACATCAAGCATGTATGGTTTGATCAAATCACTATGAACGGAACAACAGCAGGAATCCGCATGAAGACAGGTATCAATAGCGATGGTACTCTGCGTGGCGGTGGTGAGGAAGACTGGAAGTTCACCAACTTCACCATGACCAACGTGAAAAATCCATTTTCTATCGACTGCTTCTATGACAAGAACTACAACAGTGATCCTGCCGTAGACAAGGCAAATGCAAGAGCCTTGGATAGCACTACCCCAACCTACACCGACATTCTGCTTCAGAACGTGAAGACTACAGATGTCTGCGCAGGCAATGCCATCTTCCTGGTAGGTCGCCCTGAGAGCCACATCAAGAACGTAACACTCGATAACGTGCAGATTTCGGCAAAGAAGGGTATCGATATCCGCTTTGTAGATAATCTCGTATTCAAGAACAACTCTAAGATTACCGTCAGCAGCGGTTCAATCTGGCTCAAGAAGTTTGATTCTA
>ERZ1034755.341-NODE-341-length-15874-cov-6.616158_pt1 | contig 15874 bp, 17 predicted proteins | sample MGYA00520596_ERZ1034755 | MGnify/ENA primary metagenome ERZ1034755 (study PRJEB33766, sample SAMN09781701) | gut metagenome | biome: gut microbiome | host: Homo sapiens | place: Madagascar | study: EMG produced TPA metagenomics assembly of the PRJNA485056 data set... | reverse complement strand
GTATGAATGTATTGCTATTTTTTATTGCGCTAATACTTGTGTTCATTGCTCTGCCGATTATCTTTCGAGTGCGGTTAAACTTGCGCGTGCTGACAATGTCGGGCAGAATAACGATGTCGATATTTAGAATTATAAATATTACCATATATTTCCAAATACGCGGAGAATACATAATCATAAGGCATAACAACAAGACAACACGCCAAAAACTCACCGATAATGACATCAACATTGTTTTCGTGAAAAAACTAGTGTCGATGTTTTATTTTAGACAGAATGTGACCGATGTCATAGTTATGGGAAGTTTCGGCTATAAAGACAACGCAATGGTGACAGCGGTGATGTCGTCTGTGTTTGGAACGATTGTCAATGCGTTTTTGTGTGTTTTGAAAAATAACAAGCAATCTGCGAATATAAAACTAACTTCACAGCCAAACTATGATAAGGATATATGTTCGTTGGAAATGACTACAAAATTTAACATTTCCATATTCGATACATTGTTTGTTTTTGCATTGACGTTAATAAGACTTTTAGGGGGAAAATATGAAAGAAGAAAGACACATTTCAAAGAAAATAGAGTCGCTAATAGATAGTTCGTTAGAGCGCGTCAAGTCGCTCATTGACGTCAACTGCGTGATTGGTGAGCCATTGACTATGCCGGACGGGTCAACCATTTTGCCAATAAGCAAAGTCACGATGGGCTTTGTTTGCGGAGGCGGTGAGTACAACGACCTAAGCGTGAAGCGTCTTGACGATGAATACCCAATGGCTGGTGGTATAGGTGGCGGTTTCTCGGTGAACCCAATAGGTTTTTTTGTGGTACAGGACAAGAAATACAAACTTATTCCAACGGACAAGACTAGTATGTACACCGAACTTTTGAAAAACGCGAGTATGGTGGTCAAGAAGATTGTTGAGGAAAAGGCAGATGAAAAGAAGTAGATTTTTGGTCTTAATCCTTACCATACTGGCGCTCGTGCCGTGTTTTATGAATAGGAGTGTGGAAGCAAAAGCATTTAACTGCTCGGCTAGGGGAATGTGCGTGATAGAAGCCAGTTCGCACCGAGTGTTGTATGAGCGCAACAAAGACGCCAAACTGCCAATGGCAAGCACTACAAAAGTTGTGACTGCGTTGACCGTGCTCAATAATTGCACCGACCTTGACCAAGTGATTACCGTGGACGACAAGGCGGTAGGCGTTTCGGGCACAAGCATTTATTTGAGATATGGCGAGCAGTTGTCTGTTCGTGACCTTTTGTATGGGCTGATGCTTAGGTCGGGCAATGACGCTGCCACCGCACTTGCAATTCACGTGGGCGGGTCGGTCGAGAACTTCGCAAAAATGATGACGCAGACGGCGGTTGACTGTGGCGCGGTTAATTCGCATTTCGCCAATCCGCACGGACTTGACGACCCAGAGCATTACACAACGGCGTATGATTTGGCGCTTATAACAGCAAAAGCGTTAGAAAACCCCGTTTTTAGCAAGATAGTTTCGACCGTGAATTACCAAATAAAAGAAACCGAACAATCACAAATTAGGTTCTTGCACAACAAAAATAGGCTACTCAACTCGCTTGACGGCTGTATTGGTGTCAAGACGGGGTTCACAAACAAGGCGGGTAGATGTCTTGTTTCTGCCACCGAGCGTGACGGAATGAAAGTCGTTTGTGTTGTACTCAACTGTGGACCAATGTTTGAAGAGAGTGCGCAACTATTAAATAGCGCCTACAATGATTATTCAATGCAGACCATTGTGCCAGCCAACACGCATTTGGCAAACAAGACGTTTATGGACGTCAAAAACAATATGCTTTACGTCTATTGCAAGGAAAATATTGCCTATCCAGTGCGCGCGGGCGAAAACTTGGACTTTGATGTACAGTACAGATATTTGAAAATTAAGCCACAAAATGACAGCGAAATAGGAATTGTTGATGTATTTTGCGAAAAACACTTGATAAAATCCGCAAAACTCTATACAATAAACTCGATAGAATTATTGCAAAAGAAGGACATACTTGATTCTTTTACGAAGAATTGGGTTGATTAAGGTATTATGAGAATTAATAAATATTTGGCAAGTTGTGGCGTGGCTTCACGCAGAAAATGTGACGAACTTATCACAGAAGGCAAGGTTAAAGTCAACGGCAAGGTCTTGCGCGAACTCGGCTATGATGTAAATCTAGATTTTGACCGCGTAACAGTGGACGGCAAGGCTGTGCATATGGCAGAAGACTTTGTTTATTACAAACTACACAAGCCAAAGGGCTTTATCTGTTCGGCAAAGGACGACCACGACCGCAAAACCGTTTTGTCCCTAATGCGCGGAGTGAAGAAGCGCATCTATCCAATCGGCAGACTAGATTTCGACACAGAAGGATTGTTGCTACTCACCGATGACGGCGAACTCACCAATCTTATCACGCACCCAAAGAATGCAATAGACAAGGTGTATATGGTCAAAATCGAAGGTCACATCACTATGGACGAAATCAATTCACTGAAAAAGGGCGTAGATATAGGTGGCTATATCACGGGCGAGTCTAATGTCGTAGTTTTGGACGAAGACGAAAAGTTTACCAAACTGGAAGTCACCATTCATGAAGGCAAGAATCGTCAAGTGCGTAAAATGTTTGAAGCGGTTGGCAAGAATGTCGTATTCTTGAAGCGCGTTCAAATCGGCGAAATTCGTCTAGGTGGACTTTCTCGCGGGGAATATAAGCAACTCAACCAAAAAGAAATGCAATATATTCGCAAATTAAAATCTCAAAATAAATCTAGCAGTTGCTAGATTTTATTTTTTGTTGTATAATAAGGCAATTATGTTAGATTATGACGTTATTGTAATAGGCGGAGGCGCTAGCGGACTAATGGCGAGTTATTCTGCTGGTCTTTGCGGGGCAAAAGTTCTCTTGCTGGAAAAAAACGACAAACTCGGGCGCAAAATATATATCACGGGCAAGGGTAGATGCAATGTAACCAACAACAGTCCGGTGAGTGAGCATATTGAGAACACTGTGCACGGGGCAAACTTTATGCGTTCAGCCTTGTCACAGTTTAATTGCGAAGACCTTATGAGCCTTTTGACAAACTCCGGACTTATGCTCAAAACTGAACGTGGCAACCGTGTTTTCCCGGTGAGTGACAAGGCGAGCGACGTCACCAAGACGCTGGAAAAACTCATCGATTCAGTTGGTATTGATGTTAAGTTAAGCAGTGAAGTTAAAAGCGTTAAAAAAGTAGATGACTACTTTATTGTGAGTACAGCAAACAATAAATACACCACAGATTGTGTTGTCATTGCCACAGGTGGCAATACATATTCGTCCACTGGTTCTACTGGCGACGGCTATAAATTCGCACAAACTTTTAATCAAAAAGTGACACCAATTAAGCCCGCGCTTGTGCCTATAATTCTTAAAGACGACGTCAAAGAGTTGGAAGGTTTGTCACTAAAAAATGTCGCATTAATGTATGACAAAATAATTTTGCAAGGCGAGATGTTGTTCACCAACAATGGCATTTCTGGGCCAATCGCACTCACTATGTCGAGTTTGATTTGCCAGCAAGATATTGTCAATCACGAGATAAGCATTGACTTTAAACCAGCGCTCACAACGCAAAAACTACTAGACAAGTTTAACAGAGAGTTTGTGTCGAGCGAGTTCAACAAAAAATCTATTAAAAACTATCTAAAAAGCCTATTGCCAGCCCGTTTCGTAGAACATTTCGTTGGTCGCATTACTTTCGGCGAGCAGATGGCGTGCCAAACCAACAAGGAAGAACGCCAGATTCTAGCCAATTTGTTGAAGCATTTTGAATTTATTATTCGCAGTCTTGACAAACTTGAATATGGCATTATTACAAGTGGTGGTGTAGATTTGAACGAAATTAAGCCCAAAACTATGGAAAGCAAACTTGTTGATAATCTATTCTACTGTGGCGAAGTTTTAGACGTTGACGCGCTCACGGGCGGGTTCAACTTGCAGATTGCGTTCAGCACGGGCTATGTGGCAGGCCAGAACGCTGGACAAAGGAGAAAATTATGATATATTTCATCTGTTATGTGCTAGCATTTATACCGCTACTCATAATGTTTATGTGCTTGAAAGTGGTGGGGCGTAAACGTCTGCGCAAAAAAGGACCATACATAATTGTCAGCAATCATATGTCGAACTGGGACCCTGTTGTCATTATGTTTCACCGCACGCGAAAGACCAAATTTTTGGCTAAAAAAGAATTGATGAACAAGCCGTTTTCAAAATGGTTTTTGGGCAAACTTGGTGGCATACCAGTCAACCGCGAAAAGCCTGAAATGAGTTCGATAAGAATGGTTTTTGATGAACTAAAAGCCGGTCGTTCAGTCGTCATTTTTCCAGCCGGCACGCGCACAAAACAGCCAGAGATGGATTCGACTTGCGTAAAAGAAGGCGTGTCACTATTCGCCATTAGGTCGCAAGTTCCGGTTTTGCCAATAATGTTTGCCAAGAAGAATCGACCATTTAAACGTAACAAACTTATCGTAGGCGAGCCAATCAGCCCGGAGGGTTACAGTTTAAGTAAGGAGTCAATGGAGGAGTTCGGCGACCTAATTTGCAGTAAAATGAACGAACTTTTGGAGAATAATAATGGAGAGAAAAAATAAATATCAATACCTTAGGGGAGAAATAATCACCGGCACGATTCTGTCGCGCGATGATAAAATCGCCAAGGTGAATATAGGCGGAATGAATATCGGCATAATTGACAGCAAAACTTTGCCAAGAGTTTACAAGGCGGGCGATGCGGTTTTGGTCGTGGTGTCTAGCGATTACGACAAAAACGGCGAAATTGTGCTCGACTACAAAACTGCCAACGAGAATGCCAACTCACCACTTATCAATCTCAAAGTGGGCGACATCTTGCGCGTGAATCTCACGAACATCGGTCCAGTGGGCTTGCACGGCAAGCAATCTGGCTATGAGATATTCTTGCCATTTTCGCAGATGACCGACGACGATGTGGCAAACAAAGACAAATTCGTCAACAGAGAAATTGATGTCGTGATTATGCAACTCAATTTATACAAAAACACTGTGATTGTCAGCACCAAGTTAATGAAATAAAAAAAACATCTTAATCAAGATGTTTTTTGTTTGGAGCTGATGGCGAGATTTGAACTCGCGACCTATTGATTACGAATCAATTGCTCTACCCCTGAGCCACATCAGCATAAAGCCTACTGAACTATGTTGCAAAACACAATTAATATATCACAAGCACACGCATTTGACAACTAAATTAGCAAAAAAGCACGGAAATTTTGTGTCGCAATTTTAATTAATATTTGACAATATACTATTAGTATAGTATAATCGACGTAGTAAGCGAGGGGTTATGCCATATTCTCCAGAATGTAAAAACTGCACACTTTTTAGGCACGAGGGGTACAGCGCGTGCAGAGAATGCGATGTGGCTCACCCTGAGTTAAAAGATATAACTGACGAAAGAGAAGAAAAATTTACGCAATCTGTTATTAGTGAACAGACGATTGTTCCGCCTATCGATTTGCACGCGTTGGAAGCGAGCGCTCCACCATACAATGTTGATGAAGATAATTTGAGATTGGCGCATAGTTTTGTCAAAAAAGACATCTGTTTGCCGTTTGATAGTGAGCAAAAGAAAGACTTTTATAGTGAGTTTGAACAAGCCATTTTGCAATTAACCAAAGCAAATGGCAGAAAGGAACTCATCACTCGTGAAGAAGCCGTGCAAACATACAAATCTCTTGCCAAATCCTATCCACGTAAACATTATGAAATGTTTGAAACATTTAAACTCATTGCGCCAGTCATTGAAAGCGTCTTTGGATATTCGGCATTCCGCTATGGGTTTAAACTGGGCGACCATGCAATCGACGGCGTTGACAAAGAATTCTTGGAAAAGTATTTTAAAAAATTGGAAACAATGCCCATTTTTGAGAGAAAAGAACTAACCAACGCCTATATAAAAACATTGGTAAATTATTCTATCAAGCGCGACAATCTGGCAATTAACCCCGACGACGTGCGAAATATTACATACGCTTGCATAGGCTATTACACCGCTTGCTACAAACTCAACAAACTGGGCAAACTTGACAAATCTCATCAACTCAAACCTAACAATGTGGTTGACAAAATTATAAGGGGAGAGCAATTGACCGTGCCGGTAAAAGACGAAAGGAGAAAATGATATGCAACCCGCACTACTAATAATTTTATTGATAAATATTGTACTGCTATTTTTGATGTACTATTTTCAAAGAAAGTATGTTCACACCTACATTTTATGGACACTTATTATTTTGGCTTTTCCAATAGTTGGCTTCATATTCTACCTAATTTTTGGGCAGGGTTGCAGATTTATTCAACAGAAAAGTGGCAAACGTAAGCAATTTGAAGACAAAACCTATCTAGATTTTTATAACCAAGACGGCAATTTTTATTCAAACTACAAATTGCCAAACAACGTGCCAGCATTGGCAAAATATAACTTCAATCAAGGCAATGCATACTATACGCAAAGAAATAAAGTAGATTTGTATGCCAACAACAAAGAGTTTTTCGAGTCATTCTTGAAAGACATTGAGAACGCGCAAGACAGCATTCGTCTGGAAATCTATTCGTTCAAAAGCGACGAGTTCGGCAACAGAATGCGCGAACTACTCATTTCCAAAGCAAAAAGTGGAGTAGAAGTAAGCATTTTGTACGACGCACTCGGTTCGAGAAAATCAAGTAAACTATTCTTTACCGCGCTCAGCCTTGCGGGTGCTACTGTACGCAGATTCAATCGCAAATATTTGAAGAGTTTGTCTTTTAGCAACTCGCACCGCAACAAACGCAACATATTCTTGCTTGATGGCAAAATTGCCTATGTCGGCTCAGTAAGATTGTCTAACGAGTCTAATAACGCCAACGAAAAATACTCAAACTGGCACGATTCGGTCGTTCGCATTGAGGGTGAAGCGGTTAATTACTGTACAACCAGATTTTACCAAGATTTCAATTATGCTAGTGGAAAATACCACAAACTAACTTTGCAAACATTTGATGAAGATTTGCCACATTCAGCAGTTCAAGTGGCTTTCGATGGGCCAGACACCAAAAATTATTCAATTTTGGGCGCGATTATCAAGGCAATTTATGAAGCCAAATCTCGCATTATAATTGTAACTAATAGTTTCATACCTAACTCGAACCTTATGCAAGCCATTCGCATTGCCAAGAAGTCGGGTGTAAGAGTTCAGTTCGTCATTGGCAAAATGTCACAGTCACCAATCAAATTCTGCCTTACTAAAATCAACCTTAGCAAATTGATGAAATTTGGTGTAGAAGTATATCAATACAATGGATATATAAACGACAAAGCCGTCGTAATCGATGACAATATGGCGTGCATTGGCAATGTGGAATTGGACGCCAATTCGCTTTGGAACAATTTTAATTTAACTGCGTTCTTGTATGATACCGCTACTGTCAAAAAGCAGATTGAAATATACCAAAAACTTATAGACAACTGTGCTGAATGCAAAGTTCCATACTTAGCAACTCTTAATGTATGGAACAGATTTTGGGCGAGGGTATTGCAATGGCTCAATCCAATAATATAGCAAAGTTCGGCACAGCCGGAGTGCCTATCAATTTCTCAAAACCGCCTTTTAGGGGCAAGCGTGAGCAGTTTTTCGGCTGGTTAAAAGACAACGGGCTCAACGCATTTGAGTTGCAATGTACTTATGGGTATAAAAATGTTGGTTTCACAGCAGAGCAAATTGCAGACGCGAAGCGTGACGGCATATTCGTGTCAATTCACGGACCATATTTTATCAACCTTGGTTCACAGAATGCTGATGTTCAAGCCAACAGCAAGCGCATACTTGACGAAGGCATAAAGTTTGCTAATGAATTGGGTGTTTCAAGATTTATTTTTCACCCAGGTGGTGGCTATGGCAAAACTATTGAGGACCGCAACAATGGACTTATGGCAGTCATCAATAATATGAAAGCCGTCGTTATGCAGAACGATATGTCCAATGTGTCATTGTATCCAGAAATAGGTGGCAAAGTGGCAAATTTGGGCAGTCTGGACGAGATTATCACGATATGTAAGAGCGTGCCTAATACTTATCCGTGCATTGACGTGGCACACTTGCACGCACGTGAAAATGGCTCACTCAATAGTGTAGAAGATTTCATTCGCGTTTTTGACAAAATCGAGAAAGAATTAGGCAGAGAGTTTTTAGATAAGACGCATTTCCATTGCTACACAATCGAGTATAATGAAAAAGGTGAAGTTAAGCACAGGGTGTTTAACGAGAATGATTGCGAGTTTTTGGACAATTTCGTTATGGCGTGCAAACGTAAAAATATGACGCCGTGGGTGATAAGCGAAGCGCTGAACAGCCAGGACGAAAGCGCAAAATATATTTGCAAAAAGTATAATGAACAAGAAAGAATTTAAAGTAAAACAAGAAATCAAGTTATCAAAGGCAATTATTAATGAATTGCCTTTTTTCGATTATGCCAAAGCACGCGCTCTAATTAAAGCAAAGGACGCCAAAATAAACGGTGCGCGCGTCAAGGACGACGTCGTGCTTATGGCGGGCGATGTGGTGACAGTCTTTTATGAACAAAAACAAATGGCAAAGCATTACAATCTTGTATTTATAGACGACAATGTCATAGCAGTAGATAAGTTTGACAACATTGAAACAATCAACTCGAAAGGAGACTCTCTTTATGATGAATTAAAGGCAGAATATGGCGAAATTTATGCCATTCATCGTCTAGACAGACGAACATCAGGACTGGTTATTTTCGCTAGAAATAGGGTAGCAGAGAAGGAACTCTTGACGGCGTTCAAAAATAGATTGTTAGACAAAAAATATCACGCGATTGTCAAAGGTCAGTTCAATTCTAGCCACGCAATACTCAAAAACTATTGCGTGAAAGACGCCAAAAATAGCATTGTGAAAGTAATAGATAAGCCGACACCAAATGCAGTGGAAATCATAACAGAATACAAAGTTATCAAAACAATCGGTAGTAATAGTTTAGTCGAAATTACACTACATACAGGTCGCACGCACCAAATTCGCGCTCATATGGCGTACATCGGTCATCAAGTCATAGGTGACGGAAAATATGGCGTGGCAGACCGAAAAGATAGGTTAAGACTTGCGTCAGTAAGTTTAAAATTTGACTTACCAAAAGACTACAAACTCAACTATTTAAATAATCAACCACTCAAAGTTAAAGCGTGGTTTGAATAAAATAACTACCGCACCAAGAAGGAGTGGGGCAACAAAAAAGAGCACTCAAAATGCTCTTATTTTTTTGGTGGATGGGAGTGGGTTCGAACCACCGTAGGCGAATGCCGACAGATTTACAGTCTGTTCCCTTTGGCCGCTTGGGTACCCATCCATAATTGGAGCTAGTGAGAGGAATCGAACCTCCAACCTGCTGATTACAAGTCAGCTGCTCTACCGTTGAGCCACACTAGCATATTGATGAATCCCGAAGCAGTGTAGTCCGTTTCAGGATATTGGTGTCCCGAAGTGAAGTATAACCACGTTGTAGAGATTTACCTTGTTTGGTGTTTCTCTTCACTTCTGTCACATTGGTGTCCCGAAGTGGAATCGAACCACCGACACAAGGATTTTCAGTCCTTTGCTCTACCGACTGAGCTATCGAGACATAATGGCGATCCGGAAGAGACTTGAACTCTCGACCTCTAGCGTGACAGGCTAGCGCTCTAACCAGCTGAGCTACCGGACCATATTTTGTCATAATTTGTCATTAGAAGTTGTGAATCTGGTGGGCCTTCACGGACTTGAACCGCGGACCGACCGGTTATGAGCCGGTTGCTCTAACCAACTGAGCTAAAGGCCCCCACAACTATGGTCGGGGTGAAGAGACTCGAACTCCCAACCCCATGGTCCCAAACCACGTGCGCTACCAATTGCGCTACACCCCGATATAGCTGACTTTTCTAATATACTATAAAAAACACCTGCTGTCAACTATTTATTAAAACTTTTTTGATAAATATTTTTTTGATTTTTTTACCGATTATCTTTCAATAATTGCCATAAACAAACATATTTAGTCGTTTATTTTGGCAACCAAATTATTCCACTCTTGCTAACATTTATGCAAGGAGGAAATGCAATGAAAATCAAAAGCAAAATCATAAATAAAACGATGTATATATTGTTGTCTGGCGAACTTGACGAGCACTCTGCTGAATACACACGACGCGTTATGGACACATTATTTGACACCGAAAAGGGATTTCAACAAGTGATAATAGATTTGAGCGAACTTAGTTTTATGGACAGCACGGGTGTGGGCGTTCTAATAGGAAGATACAAAAAACTTGCCAACAAGGCAATGCCGATATTCATCAGCAATCCGTCCACCGTTGCCGAAAAAATATTTAATATGTCTGGGCTATACAATATTATGCCCAAAATTAGTTAGGAGATAGTATGAAAAATAGTTTTGAAATGAAATTTAAATCATTGTCCGAAAATGAGAGTTTCGCGCGTGTGTGCGTGAGTGCATTTTGTTTGCCACTTGACCCAACGGTAGAAGAGTTAGATGACATAAAGACAGTTGTGAGCGAAGCGGTGACCAACTGCATTGTCCACGCGTACAAGGGCACGGTCGGCACGATTACATTAAAATGCGAAATAGACGGCAATCGCCTTACGATTTCTGTTAGTGACAATGGTGTCGGCATTGAAGACATTGAAAAGGCGCGCCAGCCATTCTTTACAACCTGTGCGGGCGATGAACGTAGTGGTATGGGTATCACTGTTATGGAAAGTTTTATGGACGAATTTGAGATTAGCAACAACAAAAATGCGGGTGTGACAGTCAAGATGAGCAAGGTGTTTGAACAACAATTAAAATCGGTGGTATAGAATGCTCATGTACGACAACAATAATGAAACTATTGCTAAGGCACAAAACGGCGATGAGTTGGCAAAAGAAAAACTGTTGCAAGACAACTTTCCACTCATCAAAAGCGTGATTAGGCGATACAAGGACAGGGGCATTGAATACGATGACTTGTATCAACTGGGCTGTATGGGGTTTGTCAAGGCAATCAACAATTTTAAGCCCGAGTTCAATGTAAAATTTTCTACTTACGCTGTGCCGATGATTGCCGGCGAAGTAAAAAGATTTTTGCGCGATGACGGGGTTATAAAGGTGTCGCGCTCAATAAAAATGCTGGCTCGCCAAATAGGACAATACATCGATTCTATGCGCAACCAAAACGGCGAATCACCCACAATTGAAGAGTTGAGCGCGCATTTTGGCGTGGAGCAAATCGACATCGTTATGGCGATTGAATCCACAAAAATGCCTATCTCAATTTGTACACCAGTTGAAGATGACGACAGCAACAGCGCGGAAATGGGAGATTTTCTACTTTCCACCGGCAACGAGCAAGAAAATTACTCCAACAAAATATTTGTCAACGACATTTTGTGTTCTTTAAAACCGCGTGAGAGAAAAATCATCACTATGCGCTACTTTTTAGACAAAACACAGGCAGAAATCGCGCAAATGTTGGGCGTCAGCCAAGTTCAAGTGTCACGCATTGAAAACAAAATTTTGGCTGAAATTCGCAAAAAAAATGCAAAATAGACCAAACATTTTTGTCTTTATTCTTAAACAAAATTGAACACCGTTTAAGGTGTTCTTTTGTTCATAAAAAAATACCCGTTAGGGTATCTTTTATGCTCTTGTGCTAGAATTAATCTTTTTGCTGTCATTAATAAACGTTGTTGGACCATTCGAGTTCACTGAGCCTTTGATAGTCGTGTTGTTGGTGCTTGTGTTTGGCTTGGAACTATCTGTCTTATCGGTTACAGCGTTTTTGTCCGTATCGTTGTCTATCAATTGCATTTTGTTGTTGTATTGCGCCTCATCGTTCTTTTTAGTGTCGGCATTGTCGATTTTGATTGGATTGACTGACTTTTCCGCGTCATTTGTTTTGTCCAAAAGCATTATGCCGTCATTATCAGTCTTGTTTTCGGCAGTGTCATCAACCTTGATTTTGTTTGCGTTGTTTAGAATGGTGTTGCCATTGTCTGCCTTATTTTTCATATATCTTTCAGCAGATGGAGGAGGGGTTTGATTGTTTAGCAAGGTATTTGCGCTAGAAGGCAAGTTTTGATTGCCATTTACCGCTCTGTTGCCACCAAGACCGCCTAAAGTGTTGTAATTGTAAGTGTTTACATTGTTTCTCACAGTTGGAATGTTGTAACTGTCTGTGTTTCTTACCACTTGACCGCGATTTGTAATGATATTGTTGTTCGCGTTGTTCAAAACGCCGTTATTTATGTTGTTCACGTTGTCCAAATTGTCATTATTCTCATTATTTAGTCCGTTAATAGTGTTACGATTGGCGTTATTTACCACACCATTGTTGGCAATTCTATTGTTTAAATTGGAATTGTTTACTACATTGTTATTAATTCCATTAGCATTGTTATTAGCCATATTTGAGTTGTATGGCATATTTGAGATGTTGCGACCACTATTAATTGGAATGTTTGTGTTGCGGTTGTTTAAGCCGTTTGTTGCGTTGTTTGTGCCATTCGATCCATTGTTTACGCCATTATTTGCGTTCAAACCGTTATTGATGGCGCGATTGTTGTTCAAATTGGAATCCATTGTGTCAATGTTTGGCACAATTCTGCTAGTATTTCGGTTTGTGTTGTTCACCACACCAGAATTTGCGTTTTGATTGGCATTATTTAACGTGCTAGCATTTGAGTTGTTGTTTATCGTGTCATTGTTTGTGTCTGCAATGGTGTTATTTGTGCCGGAATTGGTGTTATTAGTGTTGTTGGCAGGAGTCTTGGTAGTATTATTGTCTGTTGTGGGAGTTTGAAGAGAATCATTATCAATTACCACGTTGCTGTCAGTGTCCTTGCTTGGCAAGTTGGTAATGCCTTTGTCGGCGTCTGTTAGAATGGAGTTGTTTATCATATCAAGCGTAGCAATTGCATTTTCGAGTGCAGAAATCTGCGTGTCAATGCAGTTGAGCATATTAATATATTGTGCCGAGCGATAAACTTGGTTATCCATAATGGTTTGTGTACCAGTGATGACCATATTGTTTTTGTAGAGTTCGTTTGAATTGTTGATTGTGTTTATAATGTTGCGAATGGTGAGCGCATATTGATTAAGCGCATTTTGTTGGGCTTCGTTGAGGTTCTCATAGGCTTCCAAATTGTTGCGAGTGTTCTCAATTTGGGTCAGGAGTTGCTCTTTGAGTTCATTAAACTGTGCTTTGGCGAGCGAAACGTCATAAGCAATGCTATATAGGTTTTCGATGTTTTTAACCTTGTTTGCAACGACGCTTTCGTCACGCAATTCGCTATAACGTGGCGTGTAACTGCCGTCTGTGATGAAATAGTTGCCGTAAAATGTTGTTCCACGATTTGCATTGTTATTTGCGGTCGAATTTGCAGCGTTGTTTGTAGTGTTTCTAGTTGCGCGGTTATTTCTTCGATAGGTGTCCACATTCTTGGTGATGAGTGGGCGAGTGTTGTTATCTCGAACGGTTGGTCCAATTTCGAGTACATTTGTACGCGCGTTGTATTTTGCGGTCACAGTGCTGTCACAAGCGGGGCATTCAAACTCATTGATAAAAAAGTCACTAGCATTGCCCGCGATAGAGTTTCGCACACTTGTTTCCAAATTCATAAGGTTTTTGTCTAACGAATTTATATTGGCGTTAGAGTTTGCACAACCCGCGGTCAAAACGCCCAATAGTGCCGTCATTGTAAATATTTTCAAAGTTTTGTTCATAAATCCTCCAAATGATTTCTTGATTATTTTGTGACGAAAACAAAAAATTATTTATGTTTGAAAAATAAATTTATGGCAAACATTTCGGTATGGAACAAGAAAAGATTAAGAGAAATGAGAACTATAACGCCTATGTAGAGTCCAAGACACCAAAAACAAAGATGTTTGGCTCGCTAATGCGTGCATACTTAACTGGCGGACTTATATGTGTATTTGGTCAAGGAGTGTACGACCTATACGCATATATTTGGCCCAACCTTAGTACGACACAACTGTCTAGTTATATGCTAATAACTATCATCTTTTTGGCGTCATTATTTACGGCGATAGGTTTTTACGATAAGATTGGTGCGTTTGGTGGCGCAGGGTCGATTATTCCTATTACGGGCTTTTCAAACAGTATTACCAGTGCGGCGCTCGAATTTAAGCACGAAGGCATTGTGTTTGGCATTTGCGTAAAGATGTTTACGATAGCAGGACCAGTAATCGTACTTGGTGTGGCGGGCAGTGTCGTGGCGGGGTTGTTTGCCTTAATTATATAGGAGAGAGATATGAAAAAGAATGTAAATGTTGACCAAGAGCAAAAGCAGACTATAATCTTTAAAAATCCGCCTAAAATTATTGGTAATTATGCACTAGTAGGACGAGCCGAGGGTAATGGCGCATTTGGACCATATTTCCAGCAAGTTGAGCAAAACGACACCTTTGGACAGAATACTTACGAGAAGAGCGAACGCACCTTGCTAGAAAAGACTATTTTCGGTGCAATAAAATCTGCTGACCTTATGCCGTCGCAGATTGATGTGCTACTATCTGGCGACCTATTGAATCAAATTATCAGTTCGAGTTTTGCAGCACGAAAATTCGGCACGACCTTTATTGGACTATATGGAGCGTGCTCCACAATGGCAGAGAGTATTGCATTAGGCAGTTGTTTGCTTGACGCGGGGTATTTCAAAAACATTTGTTGTGCTACGGCGAGCCACTTTTCCAGCGCGGAAAGACAGTATCGCTACCCGTTAGAACTGGGAAATCAACGTCCACCATATTCGCAATGGACAGTCACGGGCTCGGGCGGGTGTGTCTTATCCACGGAAGGTAATGGACCACGCGTGACGGCGGTTACATTTGGTAAGGTAGTGGATTTCGGCGTTAAGGACGTGAACAATATGGGTGCAGCAATGGCACCAGCAGCAATGAGCACAATAGTTGCGCACCTAAAAGGCAGTAATACCAAAGTGGAAGATTACGACCTAATAATAACAGGCGACCTTGGTAGGCTGGGGAGCGAAATACTGCTCGACCTATTGGAAAAACACGATATATTCCTAGACAAGAGATATATGGACTGTGGTTGCGCAATGTATTGCAAAAAGCACAAAGTTTTTATGGGCGGAAGCGGAGCAGGTTGTAGCGCGTCAGTGCTCAATTCCTATGTAATGCAGAAAATTAAGGAAGGCGTTTATAAAAAAGTCTTGTTTGTGGCAACGGGAGCATTGCTTAGTACAACATCAAGTCAGCAAGGTGATTCTATTCCGTGCATAGCGCACGCAGTTGTGATTGAGGGGTAAAATATGCAAATTATGGATTATGTCTGGTCGTTTTTGATAGGCGGGTTTATATGTATGCTGGGGCAAATCTTGGTAGTACGCACCAAAATAACCACATCGCGCATACTTGTGCTCTATTTGATGATTGGCATCTTGCTGGAAATCATTGGAGTATATCAGCCATTTAGAGATTTCGCCAAGGCGGGAGCAACAGTGCCTATCATTGGATTTGGTAGCACACTGGCAAAAGGCGCGATGACGGCGGTGAGAGAAATCGGCGTAATGGGTGCACTTTCTGGTGGACTTGAAGCCACGGCTGGCGGTATAACAGCCGCGATAGTGTTCGCATTTGTGTTCGCACTCATATTCAATAGCCGAACCAAAAAAATATAATGTTTAGCATTTCTAACACATATATTATTATGTGAAAGTACGCAATCGTAGGTATATTAAGCCAATAATTATATT